>Ga0070686_100001145_pt1 | contig 15243 bp, 17 predicted proteins | sample KBSS23LmetaG_FD_65654 | JGI IMG/M metagenome (GOLD analysis project Ga0070686, IMG submission 65654) | Switchgrass rhizosphere microbial communities from Kellogg Biological Station, Michigan, USA - KBS S2-3L metaG | ecosystem: Host-associated > Plants > Roots > Rhizosphere ... | reverse complement strand
GCCTATCCGCAGCTCAAGGCCGACGCCAATTTCCGCCAGCTCCAGGACGAGCTCTCCGAGATCGAAGAGACGCTGCAGAGCGCGCGGCGCTATTACAACGCCACGGTCCGGGACCTGAACACCAAGATCCAGTCCTTCCCCAACGTGCTGTTCGCGCGGCCGATGGGCTTCACCGAAGAGGAATTCTACACCGACACGGACGCGTCGATCCAGACCGCGCCTGTGGTGAAGTTCGGCCAGCAGCAGGCCTGACGCCGTGAAACTTCTTTCGAAGCTGGCGCTGCTGCTCGCGGCGCTCACCCTCTTCGCGCCCGCCGCTGCGCAGAAGAGCGATTCCGACGACTCCTCGAGCTACTCCTCGGGCCAGGGCGAACGGATCATCTCCTATTTCGGCGACGTCCAGATCAGGCCGGACGCAAGCCTGCACGTCACCGAGACGATCCGGGTCGAGGCGGAAGGGATCAACATCCGCCACGGCATCTATCGCGACTTTCCCACCCGCTACGAGCGGGACGGGCGCACGGTGCGCGTCGGCTTCGAGGTCGAGAGCGTCCAGCTCGACGGCCAGCCGGTCCATTACACGCGGGAGTCGGCCGGCAACGGCGTCAGGATTCGCATCGGCAGCGCCGACAGCGAAGTCAGCCGAGGCGAGCATGTCTATGTGATCAACTACATAACGACGCGCCAGCTCGGCTTCTTCCGGGATTTTGACGAGCTCTACTGGAACGTGACCGGGACCGGCTGGGATTTCGCGATCGATACGGCCGAGACGCGGATCCGCCTGCCCCAGGCCGTGCCCTTCGGGCAGCGGAGCTTCTATACCGGGGTCCAGGGATCGCGGGCCAGCTATGCGGAGGTTGCGTCCGAGAGTCCCGGCGAGATCGTCGTCCGCACGACCGCCCCGCTCGGCCCGCACGAAGGGCTGACCGTTGCCGTCGCCTGGCCCAAGGGCGTCGTCACGCCGCCGCCCCCGCCCTCGGCCTTCGCCCAGTGGATGGAGGACCATGGCGGGCTCGCCGCCGCGATCGTCGCACTGCTCGCCCTCGCAGGCTTCTATTATTATGCCTGGAAACGGGCGGGGCGCGGGCCGGTGCCCGGCACCGTCGTCCCGCTCTTCCAGCCGCCCGAGGGGATGAGCGCGCCGGCGGTGCGCTACGTGCGGCGGATGGGCTTCGACAATCGCGTGTTCGCCTCGGCGATCGTCGAGAGCGGGGTCAAGGGCAAGATCAGGCTGGTCGAGCATCAGGAAGGGCTGATCTTCAAGAGCAACAAGACGCGGATCGAGAAGACCGCCGAGGGCGACGACATGGACCCGCCGGTGCGCGACATGCTGAGCTCACTGTTCCGGAGCGGCGATAGCCTCGAGATGGACAAGGCCAATTACAAGGACTTCCAGGCCGCCAAGGGGTCGCTCGAGGGCGGGCTCGCCGAAGCTTATAAGGGCCGATATTTCCTCAGCAACAAGGGCTGGGCCTGGGCGGGCCTCGCCTTGATGTTCGCGATGATGGCCCTGGTCGGCGCGATCCTCTTCGCGGTCGATCCGGACAGCGAGCCGGGATCGGCGGGCGTCGCCGTGCTCGCGCTCGGCCTGCTGCTGGTCGCTTTGGGCGTGGCCCCGCGCGGCGCGAAGGCGGGCGCGGGCGGCTGGATCGCGATCACGATCACCGCCTTGGCGGGCCTGGGCGGCCTGTTCTTCCTGTTCGGCACGCTCGCGGTGGCGTCGGGAACCGGGCAGACATTGGCCATCCTCTCGCCTTTGCTTGCGCTGCCCTTGGTCGTCTCGGCCTTCTGGTGGATGGCGGCGCCGACCCGCGAGGGCCGGACGGTGATGGACCGGATCGCAGGCTTCGAGCGCTATCTCTCGGTCACCGAGGAGAACAGGCTCGAGGTGCTCCACCCGCCCGAGAAGACGCCGGAATTGTTCGAGCGCTTCCTGCCCTATGCGATCGCGCTCGGGGTGGAGAATCGCTGGGCCGAGCGCTTCGCCGGCGTGCTCGCCGCCGCGGCGCAGACACCGGGGCAGAACCAGGGTATGGGCTGGTATGTCGGCAGCCAGAATGCCTGGACCAATCCCGGCCGTTTCGCCTCGACCGTCGGCGCCGCGCTGGCGACCAGCGTCGCCTCGGCGGCGACCGCGCCCGGATCGAGCAGCGGATCCGGCGGCGGGGGCTTTTCCGGCGGCGGCGGGGGAGGCGGCGGTGGTGGCGGCTGGTAGGCTCGGCCGGGCGGCCTTGCTGGCGACGTTCGCCGCGGGCGGCGCGCTCGGCGCCGCTGCTTCGCCCTCGGCCTTCGACCTCGCCGGACGCTACACCTACAGCTTCCGCAACGGCGACGTCAGCGGCGCGCATTATCGGACCACCGACGAGCTGGTGATCGTGGCGCGGGACCGGACTCACGCCGTCTTCGATATCCAGCTCAATTTCTTCAATGGCCACGAATGCTCGCTCACCGGCGAGGCCGTGCTCGAAGGCTCCGCCCTGGTCCATCGCGAGACCGACTCGCTGCTGCCCGGCGAGCCGCCCTGCACTTTCCGCTTCTGGCGCGACCGCGGGCGGCTGCGCTGGGACGACGGCGACAATAGCTGCAAGACCTATTGCGGCGCCCGCGGCAGCTTCATGGACGGGAGCATGGCCTGGTCCAGCCGGCGGCCACTGTCCCGCGCCGAGCGCGCCCGCTTCCTCGGCGACACCAGCCGGAATCGGCCCTGAGCGACCTGCCCGGCTTTCGAGTCCCCATGGGCCGAATTGTGATAGCGCTAACATCGCGCCTCATGGAGACCGGACGATGATCTTCCGCCGCCTCGCCATCGCTCTCGCCTTGCTCGCCGCGCCGGCCGCGGCGCAATATCAGCCGCTCCACGGCACGATCATCCCGCTCTATCCGAACGGTGCGCCGGGATCGGAGGCGCGGCGGGGCGAGGCGGAGGTGGCGCGCGATTATTGGGTGCGCAACGTCCACGATCCCAGCCTCACCTGGTTCGCGCCGGACCCCCGCCACGCCAACGGCGCCGCGATCATCGTCATTCCGGGCGGCGCCCACCGCGAGCTGGTGTGGACGACCGAGGCGCTGAACTTCGCCCGCACCCTGAACCGGATGGGGATTGCCGTCTTCGCGCTGAAGTACCGGCTCGCCCGCGAGCTGGACTCGACCTACACGATCGAAGGCACCGCTGCGGGCGACGCGCGCCGCGCAGTGCGACTCCTGCGTGCCCATGCCGCCGATTATGGGATCGACCCGCACCGGATCGGGGTGATGGGCTTCTCGGCCGGCGGCGAGCTCGTCACCCTGATCGCCGACAATCCCGATCCCGGCCTCGGTCGCGCCGGCGACGCGGTCGACCGGGAGAGCGCCCGCCCGGATTTCCAGATCCTGCTCTTCCCAGGCCCGCTCGGCTTGCCGGCGCGCGCGGCGGCGGGCGCGCCGCCCGCCTTCCTCGCCGCGGGATCGCTCGACGAATGCTGCGGCACGCCGACGATCCAGCTCTACGAGCAATTGCGCGCGGCCGGGGTCCCGGCCGAGCTCCACATGTTCGCGCAGGCCGGGCACGCCTTCAACCTTGACGAATCGAACCTGCTGTCGATCATCCATTGGCCCGACCGCCTCGCCGACTGGCTCGCCGACGGCGGCTGGCTCGACGGGCGCAGCAGCCATGAAAGGCGATGAATGAAAGCCACGATCTACCACAATCCGATGTGCGGAACCTCGCGCAACACGCTGGAAATATTGCGCAATGAAGGCGCGGACGTCACCGTGATCGAATATCTGAAGACCCCGCCGAGCGCCGCCGAGCTGAAGCGGCTCTACGCGCGCGCCGGGATCAGCCCGCGAGAAGGACTGCGGGCGAAGGAACAATTGGCCCAGGATCTCGATCTCGTCGAGGGCGCGGTCAGCGACGCGGCCATCCTCGAGGCGATGGCGGCCAATCCGATCCTGATCGAGCGGCCTTTGGTCGAGACCGACAAGGGCGTGCGGCTCTGCCGGCCGCAGGACAAGGTGCGCGAAATCCTGTAGGCCGGCTCCGGGAGGAGCGGTCATGCATGCGATCGCGGTCTACAGCCTCAAGGGCGGCGTCGGGAAGACGACGCTGGCGGTGAGCCTCGCCTGGGCCGCCGCGACCCGCTCGGCGCGGCGGACCCTGCTCTGGGACGTCGATCCGCAGGCGGCGGCCACCTATCTGCTGGGCGGCGCGCCGCAGGGCAAACATTCGGCGCAGGCGGTGTTCGCCAAGGACGTCGATCCGGCGAAGCTGATCCGCCCGACGGCGATCGACCGGCTCGACCTGCTTCCCGCCGACGCCTCGCTGCGCGGGCTCGACCGCTTCCTGTTCGGGCTCGGCAAGAAGAAGAGGCTGCTGAAGCTGATCGAGGATGTCGGACGCGACTATGACCGCGTCCTGCTCGACGCGCCGCCGGGGCTCACCGAGACGAGCGAGCAGGTGCTGCGCGCGGCCGACCTGATCATCGTGCCCGTCATCCCCTCGCCGCTGTCGCAGCGCGCGCTGGGCGAGGTTGTCGCCCATCTCGACCGCCATTCGATCCGGCGCGGGCCGATCCTGCCGGTGTTCAACATGGTCGACCGGCGGCGCTCCCTCCACCGCGCGGCGCTCGAGGCCAATCCGGACTGGCCGGTCATCCCGATGGCCAGCGCGTTCGAGACGATCAGCGCGCCGGGCACCGGCGTCGCACGCCTCCCTGCGTCGTCGCCTGCGGCGCAGGCCCTGTTCGGCTTGTGGACGGGGGTGGAGAAGAAGCTCGCGCGGCGCGCGAAAGCCGGTTGACGCCGAGGACAGGGAAGCCGATTCCCGACCCATGAAGACGCTCGATCCGGACCTGTTGCTCCGGGCTTATTCGATCGGCGTGTTTCCGATGTCGGACAGCCGCGACGCCGCCGACCTCTATTGGGTCGAGCCGCGGCACCGGGCGATCCTGCCGCTCGATTCTTTCCATCTCTCAAGATCGCTTCGCAAGACCTTGAAGTCAGGTGTTTTCGAGGTGACGCGCGACACCGCCTTCCGGCAGATCGTCCAGCTTTGTGCGGAGCGGGAGGACACCTGGATCAACGCCGAGATCGAGGAAAGCTATGTGCGGCTGCACGAGGCGGGCCGCGCCCATTCGATCGAGGTCTGGGAGGATGGCGTCCTCGCCGGGGGGCTGTACGGCGTCAGGCTCGGCGCGGCCTTCTTCGGCGAGTCGATGGTCTCGCTGCGGCCCGATGCCTCCAAGGTCGCCTTGGCCTGGCTGGTCGCGCGGCTGATCGTCGGCGGCTTTCGCCTCCTCGACTGCCAGTTCATGACACCGCACCTTAAAAGCCTCGGCGCGATCGAGATCGACCAGAAGGATTATCTGGTGCTGTTGGATTCCGCGCTGGGCGGCGGGGGCGCCGGCGCCGGAGCCGGGGCTTCGGAAGCCGGCCCGGTCGAGTTCGAGGCGCTCGACCGGCTGCTTGCCGCGCGTGCGCCGGCTGCGGCCGGCGCAGGCGTGCCGCCGGCGGGATGGGTCATCGCGCAGCTCATCGGCCAGACGTCGTAGATCGGGTGCTCGACCGTGTTGAGCCCCGGCGTTTCCTTGTAGAGCCAGCCCGAGAAGACCCGCCTGAAGGTGTCCGTGCCGGGGTCGCGGACGTCGACTTGGACGAAGGCGCCGGTCAGCTGCTGCACCTCCCAGGGCGCGGTCGTCTCGCAGGCGCGCAGCCGCACGATGACGTCGCCGGCGCGGACCGCCTGGCCCGGATGCAATGAGAATTCGCGCATCTGGCCGTTGCGCTTGTTGAGCAGCCGCAGCACCGCGACGCGCTGCGCCATCGGCGTCGTGCCGGGCGGAAGCTGGGTGACGGTCTGCGGCACGTCGACCGTCTGGATTTCCTCCTCATTGCCCTGGTTCTGCTGCTCGGCGCCCTGCGGCGCGCATGCGGCGAGGGCATAAAGGGCCGCGAAAGCCGGAATCGCGCGGCGCGCCGCCATGCTCAGTCGGGAATCCAGGGCTGATAGTCGCCGCTCGCCGCGGCGCGGCGGCCTCCGCGCTCCAGCGCCCCCGACGGGCGATAGGCATTGGGCGTTCCGGTGAGGTTCGGCAGAGGAGCTTTCAGGAATTTGGGCGCCGGCGGCAATGCCCGGTCGGGCACGTCGTCGATCTGGCGGGTCAACCAGGCATACCATTCGGGAGGCACCCGGCTGACATCGTTCGAGCCCGCATAGATCACCCAGCGGCGGCCGTCCTTGCCCTCGAAATAGCCATTGCCGAGCGGATCGGCGCCGACCTTGCTGCCCTTGCGCCAGCTGTAGAGGGCGGTGCCCAGCGACGCGCCCTCCCACCAGGTGAACAGATTCTTGAACAGGCCCATGGCCCGCGCCTAGCCCCGATGGGAAGCGGGGCGCAAGCCTTCAGCATAGGGTCTCCCTGTCATTGCGCGCCCCGCAGGGACGCGGCAATCCAGAACCGGATCGCCACGGCGCTGCGTGCCCTCGCGATGACGGCGGGGTGTCAGCCGCCTAATCCTCCCAGGTCGCCCGATCGCCTTCATGGATCCCGAGCTGGGCGGCGCGTCCTCCCGCGATCTCGAGCACGGCGGTCATCGGCTCGGGGACCGCGATCGGAGTCTCGGACAGGGGCACGGTGTTGGCGGCGATGCGGGCGATGGTGCCGTCGGGGCGGATGAAGATCATGTCGAGCGGGATCAAAGTGTTGCGCATCCAGAAGCTGGCCGGACGCGGCGGGTCGAAGGGGAAGAGCATGCCCGCATCCGGAGCGAGGGCGCGCCGGTTCATCAGCCCCTGTTCCTGCTGGGCCTCCGTGCGCGCCATCTCGACCGTGAAGACGTGGCGGCCGCCCCGCCCCTCGACGATGAGCCGGGCGAGGTCCAGCCCCGACGGCGCGGTGCGCGCGGCGGGCGGAGGAGGCACGGCCTGATTGGAGGGCGCGGCGCCGCAGCCCGCGAGCGACGCCGCGGCGAGCAGGAACAGCACGGGCCTCAAGCGGGCTCCACCTCGACGGCGAGCGGACCCTTGCGGCCGCTGGCGATGCGGGCGCGGAGCGGCTGATCAGGAGCGAGATCGGTGAGGCCGCCGCGGCGCACCGTCTCCATATGGACGAAGATGTCCTGGCTGGAATCGCCGTCACGGACCAGGAAGCCGTAGCCGCGCAGGCGATTGAACCATTTGACCGATACCGGCTCGAACGGCCCGGCGTCGCCCAGCAGGCTCGACGGATCGATGCGGTCGCCATGGTTGTTGTTGCCGCGGCCAAGCTCGGGGACCACCGCTGCGCTGAGATCGATGCTGAGCACCTTGCGCGCCTGCAGGCCCCTCTCCTGCTCAACGACGAGGCATTCGATCAAGGCGCCTTCGGGCAGGCTGCGCCGGTCATGCTCCTTGAGCACGCTGAAATGGATGAGGATGTCGCCATCGGCCTCGTCGCTGACGATGAACCCGAAGCCGCGGGTGGCATCGAACCATTTGACGGTGCCGCTGAGCCGGAGGAGATCTTCCTCTTCCCCCTCCTGACGCGCTTCTTCGTGGCTCCCGGCAAGCGAGGCAGGCCCCTCTGAACGCGCTTCCCTACGCGACGTCATGAACACCCGATCCCCCTGATCAGAACCTCAAGCTATCATGGTTTCCACTTTTGTGAACCATCTCCGTTCATTATTCGTCCGCTTCCGGGACTTGGCCGGGCCGCGCGGCGACCAGACGCCGCGCGATCCCGACCGGATGGCCCGCGCGCAGCATTGCGGCGAGCGCCTTTTCCCGCCCCACCCGGTCCGCCTCCGCCTCGGCGAAAGGCCCGATCCGCCGGCGCTCGGCGAAGCGCAGGGCCGCCTCCCAGGCGGCGTCCGCCGCAGCCCGGCGCGCCTCGGCCCCGTCCTCTTCGCCGATGCCCGCGGCGCTCAGCGCGAGGCCGACCCGGCGCGCGCCATAGCCGCGGCGGGTGAGCGCGGCGGCGCGGGCCGAGGCGAAGGCGCGGTCGTCGACATAGGAGAGCTCGGCCATGCGCTCGGTCAGGCGCTCGACGGGCGGTTCGCCGGGGCCGCTCCAGCCGCGCTCGCGCAGCTTGCGCCGGAGGTAGGCGGCGAGCCTGGCGCGGGTCGTCGCGTAGCGGCCGGCATAGGACAAAGCGGCTTGCTCGAGCGTTTCGGCGTCGTAGGGCGGCTTGACTTTCCGGTTGCGAAGGCGCGTCACCGCCTTGTTTGTGCCACAGTCGGGCCGGAATATGAACGCGCCTCGTCTCCTAGAGCGGAGGCTGAACTCGAGATCGGGACCGTAAGGCCCATGAGAAAGGATTCAGCCAGACGTGCTTGACCACGACGTCCAGGGCAGGCCGGCCAAAGCGGCGGAACGCAAGGCGCTCGTTCCGACGCCGACCGACGATTTCACCCTGCCGCGCCGCTATGCCGACTTCGCGACGATGACCGAGGCGCTCGATTATGTCGCGCAGAGCAAGCTCGGGATGAACTTCCACGACGCGCGCGCCACCTTGATTCGCGTCTATCCCTATGCGGAGCTCAGGAAGGACGCGCTCGGCGCCGCCCATCGCTTCGCCGCGCGCGGCCTCAAGCCCGGCGATCGGGTCGCGCTGATCGCCGAGACCGCGGCCGAGTTCGTCGCCCTGTTCTTCGGCGCACTCTATGCCGGGATCTGGCCGGTCCCCCTGCCCCTGCCGACCTCGTTCGGCGGCAAGGAGGCCTATATCGACCAGCTCGCGGTGCAGCTGCGCAGCGCCGATCCGGCCCTGCTCGTCTATCCGCCCGACCTCACCATGGCCGGCGCCGCCGCCGAGGCCACGGGCGTGACCGGCCTGGACTGGGCGAGCTTCTTCGCGGAGGAGGCCAAGCCGGTGCCGCTCGCCAGGGCCAGCGCCGACGACATCGCCTATCTGCAATATTCGAGCGGCTCGACGCGCTTCCCGCACGGCGTGGTGATCACCCATCGGGCCCTGCTCAGCAATCTCGCCGCCCACGCCCATAGCATGCATATCGGGCCGGGCGACCGCGGGGTGAACTGGCTGCCTTTCTATCACGACATGGGTTTGGTCGGCTGCATGCTCTCGATGGTGGCGAACCAGATTTCCGTCGATTATCTGAAGACCGAGGATTTCGCGCGGCGGCCGCTCGCCTGGCTGGACCTCATCACCCGCAACAAAGAACGCTCGATGAGCTATTCGCCGACCTTCGGCTACGACATCTGCGCGCGCCGCATCTCGAGCCAGACCGACGTCGCCGGACGGTTCGACCTGTCGCGCTGGCGGGTCGCGGGCAACGGCGCCGACATGATCCGCCCCGATGTCATGCAGGATTTCGTCGACACCTTCGCGCCGGCGGGCTTCAAGGCGAGCAGCTTCATCCCGAGCTACGGCCTGGCCGAAGCGACGCTCGCGGTCTCGGTGATGCCGCCCGGCGAGGGCATTGTCGTCGAGCTGGTCGAGGAAACGTTGCTCGCCGGCGGCGGGCCCGGCGAGCGGGACCGGCCGCAGCGCTACCGCGCCGTGGTCAATTGCGGCAAGCCGGTTCGCGGCATGGAGGTCGCGATCCGGGGCGACGACGGCTCCACCCTCGGCGAGCGCGAGATCGGCCGGGTGTTCTGCCGGGGCAGCTCGGTCATGGCCGGCTATTTCCGCGACGAGGAGGCGACGCGCGCCTGCCTCGACGGGGCGCTTTGGCTCGACACCGGCGACATGGGCTATCTGTCGGATTCCTATCTCTACATCGTCGGCCGCGCCAAGGACATGATCATCATCAACGGCAAGAACCACTGGCCGCAGGATATCGAGTGGGCGGTCGAGCAGCTGCCCGGCTTCAAGGCCGGCGACATCGCCGCCTTCTCGATCACCACTCCGGGCGGCGAAGAGACTCCGGCGGTCCTCGTCCAGTGCCGCACCTCGGACACGGACGAGCGCGGCCGTCTGCGCGACCTGATCCGCGAGCGGGTCCGCGCCATCACCGGCATGAACTGCGTGATCGAGCTGGTCCCGCCGCGCTCGCTGCCCCGCACCAGCTCAGGCAAATTGTCGCGGGCGAAGGCGCGGAACCTCTATTTGTCCGGCGAGATCCAGACCTACGATATCGCGGCCTAGCCGCCCCGCGCGCAAGCCCTCAGGCTTGCGCCGCGGAGCAGGCAGGCCCGGCCGACAGGTGGGCGAAGCCCAGCCTGATCGACGTCACGGCACAATGGTACCGTGGCGGAGCCTTGCACCGTCCGTGTCGGCTTGCGCGCGGGGCGGCTGCCGGCCCCGAACTTAACCTACCTTAACGCTAACGCTTCCCTAACGCTTCCCCCCTATGGCCTCTCTCAGGAGTGCCATGACCGAGAAGAGCCTGCCCAAGCTCGACTGGCGCGTGGTTTTCAACCGCGCCGTCCCCCCTGGCAGCAGGGGCTGGGGACGCGTGCGCGCGGCGCAGCTCAAGGAGATGGGCCCGGCGATGAGCGTCGCCGCCTGGGGCCAGGCATTCAACGCGCTCCTGATCTGCTACATGCTCCAGGGCGAGGCACCGCCGACGGTGATGGCGCTCTGGCTGTTCAGCGTCTCGCTGCTGATGCTCTATTTCGCCCAGCAGCAGCGCAAGCTGCGTGGCCGCGAGATCCACTCCCTGCCCCGGCCGACCATTGACCGGGCGACCTACCATTCGATCTTCGTCGGCATGGTCTGGTGCTTCCCGGCGCGTTATTTCTTCGAGCACGCCACCCATGGCCAGCAGCTCGCCATGGGCGTGATCACGGCGACGATGATGGCCGGCGCCGCCTTCGTGTTCGCGCCGCTCCCCGCCGCCGCGGCCGGCTATGTGATCGTGCTGGGGGTCGGCTGCACGCGCATCCTGATGACCAGCGATTCCTGGGTGATCACCGCGATCGGCCCGGTCTACACGGCCGCCCTGCTGGTGATGCTGCTGATCAACGGGCGCGCCTTCATGCAGCGCAAATGCCTCGATATCGCGCTCGAGGAACGCGACAAGACGGTGAGCCTGCTGCTGCGCGAATATGAAAGCTCGGACGCCGACTGGCTGTGGCAGACCAATGCGCAGCTGTGCTTCCAGAACGTCTCGGCCCGGTTCGCGCGCGCGATCGGGCGCTCCATGGACGAGCTCGAGGGCATGGCGCTGCCCGAATTGCTCAAGGAGCTGCCGCGCCTCGACCAGGTGGCGCGAAGGGCGCTCGCCTCGGCCGAAGCGATCGTAGCGCGCAGGGAAGCCTTTTCCGAGCTGGTCGTCGGCTTCCCGGTCGACGGCGACGTCAAGTCGATCGAGCTCTCCGCCCGCCCGACCTACAACAAGCAGGGCCGCTTCATCGGCTATCACGGGGTCGGATCGGACGTGACCGGCGCCCGCCAGGCCGCCGACCGCATCGCCCATATGGCCCGGCACGACGCGCTTACCGGCCTTCCCAACCGGCTTCAGCTGCTCGACAATCTCGCCACCGCCTTGAACAATGCGCGCGAGCGAGGCCGCGAATGCGCGATCCTGCTCGTCGACCTCGACCGCTTCAAGTCGGTCAACGACAGCCTCGGCCATGTCGCGGGCGACCATCTGCTGAAGGAGGTCTCGCGCTGCTTCGAGACGGTGATCTCCGACGAGATGACCGCGGGCCGGCTCGGCGGCGACGAGTTCGCGATCGTCGTGCCCGAGATCGAGAGCCGCGACGAGCTCGACCAGCTCTGCCTGGCGCTGATCGGCGCGCTCCAGGGCCCGTTCCTCTACCGCGAGCAAAGGCTGCTGGTCGGCGCCAGCATCGGCGCCGCGATCGGCCCGGGCGACGGCGACACGGTCGAGGAGATGATCCGCAACGCCGACCTCGCGCTCTACCGGGCCAAGGAAGGCAATGGCAACGACATCCACTTCTTCGAGCCCGGGCTCCATGCCCGCGCCGAGGAACGGCGCCGGATCGAGCTCGCACTCCACAATGCGATGGACGCGGGCGAGTTCAGCCTCGCCTACCAGCCTCTGGTCGATGCCCAGAGCTCGCAGATCAGGAGCTTCGAAGCGCTGCTCCGCTGGCACAATGCCGAACTCGGCCAGATCCCGCCGGCCAAGTTCATCCCGATCGCCGAGGAGACCGGCCTGCTCGGGCGCATCGGCGAATGGGTGCTGCGCATGGCCTGCAAGGAAGCGGCGACTTGGCCCGAGGACATCACCATCGCGGTCAACGTCTCGCCGCGCCAGCTGCGCGATCCGGGCTTCGTGGTCACCCTGGTCTCGGCCCTGACCCAGGCCAATCTCGCGCCCGAGCGGCTCGAGCTCGAGGTCACCGAGACCGTGTTCCTCGAGCTCACCAACGCGACGCAGAAGGCGCTGCACCAGATCCAGAGCCTCGGCGTGAAGCTCGCCATGGACGATTTCGGCACCGGCTATTCCTCATTGGGCTATTTGCGGCGGGCCGCCTTCGACACGCTGAAGATCGACCGCAGCTTCGTCTCGGCGGTCTCGGCGGAGGATCCGGAGAGCACCGCGATCATCCGCGCGGTCGTCGCGCTCGCCGGCAGCCTCGGCATGAAGACGGTCGCCGAGGGCGTCTCGACCGAGGAGCAGCTCCAGCTCGTCCGTCAGCTCGGCGTCGACAGGATCCAGGGCTTCATCTTCTCGCGGCCGGTCACCGGCAGCACGGTCAAGGCGATGCTCGGCCAGAACCGCAAGCTCGCCGCGGCCTGAGCGCCGCGGGCCGTCACGGCACGAATTTCTTGCGCCGCCAAGGGCCCGTCGCTAAGGACCCGGCCCGGCTTCTAGGAGTGTAGCTCAGCTGGTAGAGCATCGGTCTCCAAAACCGAGGGCCGTGGGTTCGAGTCCCTCCACTCCTGCCATTCCTCGCGCCGGGCGCCGCCCGCGCCCCTTGCCTCCCGCCCCCGCCGCCGCTACATAGCCGGCCAATCCGGCAGCATGGATGAGCGGCACCAGTTCAGAGGGACTGGGCAGCGGTCCCATGCCCGGCAGAAGTTCGTGCCGGACGGCCGGCAGGAGAGCGAAAGGACGGCATGTGGCGAGAGTGAATCCCGGCGAGTTCATCCGGCAGGTGCGCGTCGAGAGCGGCAAGATCGTCTGGCCGACCCGCAAGGAAACGGCGATGACGGCCCTGATGGTCGTGATCATGACCAGCCTGCTCGCCGCCTTCTTCTTCGCCGTCGACAGCGCGTTCAGCGCCATCGTTCACGCATTGCTCGGCCTGCTCAGCTAGCAGGTCCGGGCCAGGGAAATACAGGAACGCACATGTCCCGCTGGTACATCATCCACGCTTATTCGGGCTTCGAGAACAAGGTCCGCGATTCGATCATGGCGGAAGCCACCCGCATGGGCCTCGACCGGCTGGTCGAGAGCGTCGAGGTTCCGACCGAGAAGGTGACCGAGGTCCGCCGCGGCAAGAAGGTGACCAGCGACCGCAAATTCTTCCCCGGTTACGTCCTCGCCAAGCTGCAGATGTCGGACGACGTCTATCACCTGGTCAAGAACACGCCCAAGGTAACCGGCTTCCTCGGCTCGAGCGGCAAGCCGCAGCCGATCAGCGACGCCGAGGCCGCGCGCATCCTCAACACCAAGGACGAGGCCGCCGCGGCCGCGCCCAAGACCAGGATCAGCGTCGACTATGAGATCGGCGACAACGTCAAGGTGCTCGACGGCCCGTTCGCGAGCTTCAACGGCATCGTCGAGGAGCTCGACTTCGAGAAGAGCCGCGTGAAGGTCAGCGTCTCCATCTTCGGCCGCGCGACCCCGGTCGAGCTCGAGTTCGAGCAGGTCGAACGCGTCAAATAGCAACCCCCTAAAGGGGGCTGCACCAGATCAGCACCCTTTCTCCATCGCCTCCGGATCACGGCTGCACGGCACGCCGTCAGAGCTGCCCTGCCGGCCGACCGGGCGGCGGGAAAGGCGGTGACCATGGCTCCAGACGTCCAGCGCGCGCAGACGGTCACGCACAGGCTCAACCGCGTGCTCATGGTTGCGCCCATCGCCTGTTCGATCCTGGCGCTGGCGATCGTGCTCGGCAACGTGCCCGCCGGCGTCCAGCGGCAGGCGGACGAGGGCGGCTGGGCGCATCTCTTCCAACTGCTGATCGCGGGACAGCTTCCACTGGTGCTGCTGTTCCTCGCCACGGCGGACTGGAGCCGGACCGGCCGCCTGCTGCTGACGCTGCTCCTCCAGTGCCTCGCCGGCCTCTGCGCGCTCGGCGCGCTCGCCTGGTCCGGCTATTGAAGCGGCCGGTTTCGGACAGGCGCCGCTGTCCGGATCCGTACATCGCGCACGGATAACGGCCGATTGTGGCGCCGGGCATGGCGCCATTTCCCAACATTTGGCGCAGGCGCCCTGCCCCGTCGCGCCTCTTGAAGCTACCTGTCTGGCTAACCACCTGAAAAACATGGAACTTCTTATTCTGGCACGAGACATGCTGAGGGTCGGGCATAAGGGGCGGGTTGTTCGCCCGCTACGCCAACAGGAGCCGACAATGACGCAGACCCTCCCCCGCAATCCCTTCACCCGCGAAGACACTTTCTTCGGCGTCTGCCAGGCGCTGGGCGACGATTTCCGCTTCAATCCGATCTGGCTGCGGCTCGTCTTCGCCGGCGCCTTCTTCTGGAACCCGCTCGCGGCGATGGGTGCCTATGCGGCGCTGGGCGTGGTCGTCCTCGCCTCCCGCCTGGTCGCGCCCAACCCGCGCCAGCCCAAGGCTGCGGTGGTCGAGGAAGCGGCCGAGCCGGCGGTCGAAGTTCCGCAGACGCTCCACGCGGACAACGAAGCCGAGGCCCTGCCCGTCGCGGCCTGACCGGCCTCGCCGAGGCTTCGGCCGGCAAGGGCCACAAAAGGTAAGCCCCGCCGGTTTGACCCGGCGGGGCTCCCTGAAAGCTCGTAGCCGAAGCTCGTAGCCTTCAAAATCCGCACGGTCCGAAGACCGATTGGACAACGGATTCAACGAGGGACTCACCCGCCCGTTCCCGCCCGGACGCACATATCTGGGGATGGATTTGTGGATAACCCAGATTAATTTTCGCGCCGTCTTTTCCAAAGTGCGGCGTCGCTGCCCGACGGCGATCGCAAGCCCGATTTGCCCTCGGGCGTGCTTTGCGCTAAGGGCGCGCGCTTCCAGCGCAGCAGCATTGGAATTTGCGGGAGGCAGGGCCCCGGCCCCGCCGTCTGGACCGCTAAGCTTGAAACAGGCGGGTCCGCCTCGGCGCGGCCCTCCCGACTATAGAGTGAGAGAGAAATGGCGAAGAAGATAACGGGCTATATCAAGCTCCAGGTGCCCGCGGGCGCCGCCAATCCGTCGCCGCCGATCGGCCCTGC
>Ga0070686_100001144_pt1 | contig 15245 bp, 17 predicted proteins | sample KBSS23LmetaG_FD_65654 | JGI IMG/M metagenome (GOLD analysis project Ga0070686, IMG submission 65654) | Switchgrass rhizosphere microbial communities from Kellogg Biological Station, Michigan, USA - KBS S2-3L metaG | ecosystem: Host-associated > Plants > Roots > Rhizosphere ... | reverse complement strand
TCTAGATCATCGTTGGATCGAACTTGGTCCGTAGTGGATCTTTGTTCCCCGATCAAAGGGAGTGCTGGCAGTTCCACATCAGGTGGTCCCGCGTAAGCCACGACGTAGCCACCATGAGTTTTGATATCCACACCAGGGGCAAACCCGTTGTGACTGGTCCAGTCATCCTCGTTCCGGAACCATAGGTGTTTACCACCCGATGGCGTATCTACCGTCCAGGGGCTTGAGAGGCACCCTGACAGCCGATCCCAGTTCCCTGGTCCATCTACCCCACCCTTGACGTCCAGGTCCACCACGACGATCTGAGCCGGGCCGACGGATACCCCTACTCGGGCTTGCGGGAACTTCGTCCACCAACTATGAATCTGTTCCAGGTCAGTCGTTGCGTTGAGAAAGCCACCCGAGATCATAGGTGCCTTGTTATCTGTTCTTACTGGAAATACCGGATAGCCTCGCTCCGCGTAAGCTCTGGCTAACTCCTCCATTTCATTAGTCATGGTCTCTCCTGTTCAGTTTTAGTCACATGCGATGTAACGGTATGAGCGGTAAGTGCGTACCCATGAGATAGCTCCTTGGGTCACGCCGAACTCTTCAGCGAGTTCCCTTACCTTTCTCCCACGTGGATTGTTTCTGATCTCGCACACCTGCTCTGGTGTCAGTAACTTGAGTCCTCTATCCGATTTCATCTTTTCCTCCTTGTTAGTTTGTGCTAAAGCTTTCCTCCAAAAAAGAAGGGCACCAGTCTCCGCCGACCGATGCCCTTACCCATGACTATTTACTTTGGAGGAAAGAAAGGATCACTTCTTGATACTTCCAGTATGACTGGACCATGTCGCTTCACGTGTACCTAAGTGATAATGCTGATCGAGTCCTGTTTCCACTTACTAATGCCCGCTAATTGCAGACTGAATTTGGTTGCCTGGTCATGGACCAGATGTGCCATCTCTCGCGAGTAACTCACCGATTATCACTATCTGAAACGCTCACATCGAATCTCCCAACCCTAATTTCCGGGCAGCGTTCTGTGCCCGGACCACTTTTCCGGCGCGACCGTACGAACGAGTCATAGCGCTGCCCGGTGCCCACCCAAACAGGGTCTCCATATCCTGATCCGACATCCCAGCCTCATGCGCCCGGTGCGCCGCTGTGTGCCGCAGAGTATGCGGGTGGATATCACCAATACCCGCTTTCCTGGCTCGTCCTCTCACAATCCACCAGACGGATTGGACAGGCACCACACCTTTGTAGCTGATCCAGAAGTTGGGCATCAGATTATGGCGCGACTGGCTACGGATTCTTAGATACCTATCCAGGGCAACACCTGTGTTGTATCCGTAAGGAATCCAGCGTTCGCCAGTCTTGCCGACCAGGTGCACGAGATCATGGTTGAAGTCCAGGTCATCAACTCTCATGCCGATAACTTCGCCGCGCCTAGGTCCACCTACCTCGCTCATCAAACGGAGCATGGCTTCATCCCGCTTGTCATAGAGTCGCGGTCCCTTGCAAGCATCAAACAGCTTCTTGAGTTCCTGGTCACTGAGAATCCTCTGCACCCGATACTCGTATTCCGGCGCAGAGATCTGAGCCAAAGGACTCTGCGGAATGTATTTCTCTGCCACCAGCCAGTTGTAAAAGGCTCTAAGGTTGACGTAGTTCCCATGAACCGTAGAAGGCTTGGCTTGGTCTAGCCTTTCGTCAAAGAAGCCTTCCAGGTCTTCTCTGCCTGCCTCAATGAGCGGAATACCGTCAAGGTGCCGCCGTAGCATGATCATGGTGAATTGGTAGTTGGCGACTGTGTAGTCACTCCGACGTTTCCGCCGCAGCATTCTTACGTAGCTGTTCCAGACTCGCTCGTCGTTCATGCCCTGTACTCCTGCTGATAGTGGTTGGTTCAGCAGGTGGACAGATAGCCGGATCTTTTGTTTTCCCAGCTCAGGTAGCATCTTGGGCCGTGCATCACGCCAATCACTACTACGGGCACTCCCACGTCCTGGCCCGGTACTGCGGGCTCGACGATGCCGACAGAACCCTCTGAGCTGGGGAAGCTCTAGATCCAGTTATCTGACCAACCTGCTGATAGTGGTTGGTGCTGGCCTTACGTGCCACAGTCTACGCGGTTGCGGTTGGGTACACGTAAACCGTTGGCACGTAAGGGGTTCAGCCCCGGAGCACCAGGCGACCGCGACCCTGGGCACCTTGGATGTCCCCAGAAGCCTCTAGCAGGGCCATAGCGCGGGCAATCGTGGTCCGGCCTACCTGGTACCGGGCAGCCAGCTCTGACGCGCTAGGAAGCCACGTACCGCGCGGGTACAGCCCTGAGTCCATGTCGGCCCGGAGCAAGTCCGCGATTTCTCGGTACGTCGGTGGGATGTGATCCAGCTCTTCCGGCACTCCACTAGATCACCATGTCCACATCTCCACTTGTCCGCTTATCCACATATCCGTAGGCTCAAGGATCTGCAAACGTGCAGGAAGCCTTGACACGGGAGTGAGAGCCATGCTCGTACACATGATCCAGGAGATAGTTGACCGACACTGCTGCGACCTACCCCAGCGGACACGAGACAACCTGACTCAAGAGATCTTGCTCAGGATCGACGAGAACTTCGTGGTTGTGCCGATGGACCACTCGCTTGCGACTCATCTGGTAATGGACATGGTCCAGTCGCAGATTGTCGCCAAGTGGTCTTAGGGACCTCTCAGATGCCCCGTGCGCCCGCTCAGATGAATACTGGCAATAGTTTAATTGCATGGGGTGTAAGGCTAAGGGTACGGGAATCCCAACCTTTTGTGTTTAAAAGATATGCATTAGATCACACGCACATGAAACAAGCCCTGTCACCGACAAATCGATGACAGGGCTTATGTTGTTTAGACCACGATTCTTTCGACAGCGAAGTAATCCGGGTTCGTGGAGCTGGCGCGTAAACGGTGAGCGGTTCCCGTGCCGTTGGAACGCTGGATAGTCAACACGAAAGTCTTGCTCGCGGTGCTCGGCGCGGTCCATTCGGTGTAGAGATACACGCCGAACCCATTACCGGACGTGTTGACAAGATAAATCTGATTTAGCTCAAGCTGCGTACCTGACGAATTATCTTCCTTAATTCTCATGTTGTTTGAGTCGGCACTGACATCAGATGAAAGACTGCCCTTGAACCAGACAGCATACTTCTGACCTGAAACAGCCGAGATCGTAACCGATCTAACGGTGGTCTCGGTCGCTCCTACGGTGACCGAATCCGACGTGCTCACGGTGGTCGACTTACGGAATCGGGTTTCATCTGAGAGTGTGCTGATATTACCCGTGTGTGTGACGATGGTCGCCTCAGCGATGTCCAATCGATCATCGACCGTATCGAGTGCAGTATCGACAGCGGTGGCGAGATTCTGAATCTGAGTACCACCAGCAGGAGAATCGCTCATCGATGGATACGGGAATGCATAATTAGTTGTAGTACCTGACATAAGTTATCTCCTTACAGTGCGAATACGGCAATCTCCCTTGCTTGAAAGGTGATGTTTGTACTTGGGGTGATTCCCTGATGCGCGTATTTCAGAGTAAAAGTTGTAGTACCCGAGTTAAGGCCGCTGAAAAGGTGAAAGGTTCCGGACTGCCACCACGCCTGGAAGTCATTGACTCCACCGCTGTGAAAGAACTCGAAGTTGAGAGCATTGGCGACATTGGGTGCAACGGTGCTAGCCCCTGAAACTTCGACACCTACATGCGGGTTCAGATCGCTCATCAAAACGCCAGTCTGTCCGATTTCTGCCGACCAGAAAACCAATGCCCGGCCGCTAGAGCCGATTCGAATGGTTACTGCCGGACCTACCGAGGCACCAGTAAGATCACCAAATGTGGTCGAGTTTCGAGTACCGGCTGACGAATCCTCAGCAGCCTGGATACGGTTCGTGACTGACTGAACTGTTGCATCCAAAGCTTCGGGAGTGTTCGGGTAGAGAATCCGACCTCGGATAGCGAATGAGGCACCCAGGCTTTCCAAGATGACCACATCGCCAGCATGAAGGTCCGAAGGGTTCACGGTAAGCGGGAGATCTTCTAAGACAGCACCTCCGACAGTTACTAGATTCTCTAGAGTGTCAGGATTCCAGGAGGTGAGGACACCTTGCCTGATTCCTAGAGCCTTCCCCGGACCTCCTGTCAGAAGAGGCACCAAGTCATCACTACGCATTAGGCCTCCTCTCCAATCACCACGAGAGTCTGTTCACGCGTGGTTGCCTTCATGGGCTGGTCATTGGTCAAAGGGATATTCAGAGTCTCGATAACGTGTACCTCATCACCAGGCTTTAAGCCCTGGTAGGCATTCACCACGAAATCGTGAACCTTGACCTGAACTCCAGTATTGGTATTGACTGAAAGATGCCACGACCAGATACCAACTGAACCGCTCATCACGCTTGAGTCTGTGGTTTCTAGCGTCCAGCTAGAGGGCTCAGCAGCCCCGTCAGGCCAGATCTTCATCTTGAGCGTGTTGCCGCTATTGCGGAACTTGACTACCCACACCTGGTTGGCTGAATACGTCAAACCAGGAACGGGGTTATAGCTCGCAATCTCAGTGAAGACGTTAGCGACGTACTTTCGAATCTTGCAGGTGACAGTCCCTGCGGTATTGAACTCGATAGCGAGCAGGTACCCATTAACGCTTCCAGCAGTACTGTAACGAGTTCCCGCACCAACGATAAGCGACGCACCAGTAGCGAGATTGGGAACTGACACCTTCATGTATCCGTCAACGTCATGTTGAGAAACGCCGGTGATGTAGTCGACTTCCAAAACGTTAGAGGTGGGAATGGAGATCGTCGCCTCAGAGCCGTTAACGTCGTAGAACCCGGAACCCGGATTCGTCCAAGCCTGGCCACTATCCGCGGTACCTAAGGAATCGACGACAGTCCGATTGAATCCATCGCTCACGATGTTTTGGGCCGGCTGAGGATTCCGGGTACCTACGATATTGACCGCAACAGGGTCCCAGGGCTCCAGAGCAGCGTTAGGAACCGCCGAGAAGTCCACGTTGTAGGGAAGCCCAAGCTTCTGTCTCAGAAGGCTATTAGCCGCGCTCTGAGCCTGGTTTATGGTGGTGATGAACGGAGATGAGTAGAAACGTGGAACCTTACCGAAGTTCCCGTTCCAGTAGGTAGGGCTGGTGGGGTTGTTATCCACGGCGACTGCTCTGGCCGGAGTCACATTGTCCAGTGCATCGCCATAGGCAACGACACCGTTGTAAACACCTTCCCGAGACAACTCACGAGATAGCGATACGAGCACACCATTTTCCCCAGCATTGACATCCCAGACCGGATCATCTTCAGGTGGTACATCTTTGATGACCAGGTAACCGCGATAGTCCCAATACCAGATCTTTCCCTTGGATTTGATGAGATCATCCAGGAACTCGAATCTGTCCTCTTCCGCGATAACCGCGCGACCTAGTGCATCTGTATAGGAGAGGTCATCCCACGTGATTACCGCCGTGGGAAAGACTTCCTGAACCAGCGACGTGACTACAGCACCGTAGGTAGCAGTTGCTAGGAACTGTTGAGGTTGAACCAAACGGGCATCCACGATGCCGGACATACGGTCCTGTCCGGAGATTCGTAGTGGCCCGTTTGGGGCTTCATCCTGTCCTACATCGAAGATGCGGAAGTAGCCCAAAGAAACCCACTCAGTTACTCCGCCACCAAAGACCATGCCGACACGGACGAATACCTCATTACCATATGGTGTGAACAGGTCCGACACTTGATTAGGCCATTCGCCTGTTCCGTCTGTGGTGAGATCGAGAGTCGATCTGATCTGAGCGGTTGCATCTAGCTGGACGTTACCGTCAAGAATCGGGATCTCGGTTCCCGTAGGCGTAGTTCCGGTCTGCCCTGGTGCCACGACGAAAGCTTGTGCAGTTCGGCCGTGGGAGCCACGGAGTGAGCTCAAGAACTTAGTCGATACAGGTCTCATATCCGTGACCCCCCTTTCCAGTTGTTAAGGCACGATGATTGTGGAAGGACTTGCCACATAGTCAGCGACAGCAGCCCATGAACCGAATGCAGCAACGACCGCATTCCAGGAACCGAATTGAGAAACTAGCGTGTCCCAAGTTGACGTAGAACCGACTATGTTGGGACCAGGTGCAGCAACCACCGTCATCGGTAGGTCGAAGTAGCGCCTATCAGAGACATGCCCGTAGCGCGACCGATTCATTTCGCCAACAGCGACATAGCCACCAGGAATGTCGTACTGGCCGTCAGTCTGCACATACAACGGATCACCCGATGCTAGGACCAGTTCCAGGCCATCAGCATCGGATAAGGTCGCTGTCTTCACTTGCAAGGTAAAGCGTCGTGATGACCGAACATCTGTTACAGCAACGGGGTAACTCCGCCCCACTACTTCGAAGATGCCATTTCGAGCCGGCCGGATAATGTCGGAATACCCGTATACGCTCACCGCGCGATTCAGCCAGGGTCGAGTGATGCTCTTTAGCCAAACCCCAGACTGGCTGGGCGTAATGGTTTGCGTGAACACGCTCGCGCCAGCAGTGACCCGATAATAGTTAATGACGTTCGGGACGAACTCGTAATCGTCCAGGTCGGCCACGTTGCTAGTTACTGGCACTGCTGTGCCACCACGAACCGTAGTCCAATAGAGATTATTCGTAGACCGCTCAAAGAGTGCCAGGGTAGAACCAGTCAGAGAAGTTCCATGCAGCCGGATACGAGAGAGCGTGGTATCAAGCGTTGTTGTCAAAGCCATTACCGACCCCCTCTCGCGGCTGCCGTGCGTTTCAGTTGTCTGTCGTGTTCTCTAAGGTCGATTGAGACTCGTTCCGTGATGCCCTTACCTAGGTCAATAGTCAGTTCCAGGACTCCCATACCAGCGGCACCTAGTGCGTGGTTCGGAGTCACGTAGCCATTGCTCCCCATAGTCAGAACCTCTGGTCCATTCTCACCAACCAGGTAAGAACGCCCAGCCATAACCGGACCACCGAGAGCACGACGACCGATGTTCTTTCCACCAACGCTCACGGCACCGATGCTTTGCAATGCCTTAGTGATGTCGTGAATCGCACTCCATACGTTGCTGAAGACATTGACGTAAATGTCCCTGTTGTGGATCTTCGCTAGTTCAGCATTGACCTTGCCACGGAAATCAGCGAACTCTCTCTGGGCATTCTTGAGCTTTGGGCCGATACCAGGAATCCAGCCAAATGCACGAGCGGCAGCGTTGAGGATCATGCCGAAGTAGTCCATCACTGCCAATGCAAATGTCGTCATCGCCCTACCGACATCCTTAAAGAAGCTTCGGAAGGCGGAGTACATCGCAGTTAGCTTTGAGATAACGTAGCCGAGACTGATAATTAGTCCAGCAATGAATGTGATCAGGTCAGAAACGAACTGGTTAGTGTCATCACCGTTCTGACTGATCAGATCGAAGAACTTCCCAATAGCGGTACCGATAAGCGGTAGCTTGTCCGCCAGGGTATTCCACAACGGCACAGAAGCCTCTACCGCTTTCTGGATACCAGGGAGCATGTTCCTTAGGAACTGTGCCAGGGCTGGTGCGAGCTTATCGATCAGTGGAGCGATAGCCTTACCCATAGCCATTACTGACGGTCTGATCTCATCCAGAACTTGGCCGAATAGCTTGAAAGCTCTGGCTAGTGGACCAGCAAAGAGCTTGCCGAAGTCATCGAATAGCTTGCTTGCCTTCTTTTTGAAGCTATCAAACGCCTTAGTTACTAGGGGGTCGTTGAATGCTGCCCAGATTCCCAGACCTAGGACTCCACCACCAACAGCCAAGAGAACGGCTGAGGATAGTGCGGTAGCGATGATCGAAGAAAGGGCAACAGCCAGACCGGCGGTAATAGCAATAGCAATTGCTGTTCCCTGAGGAGGCAGCGATTCCGAGATCGTAGAAAGAAGACTAGGGATTTCGTTAGCGGTATCGCCTACCGACTTCAGAATCCCCTCATTCACCTTCTCGACTGCACGTCGTGCCTTACGGGCTGCCCGATCTAGGTCGCTGGTTTCTCCTTTGAACTTGATGACGACGTTCTTTTCTCCTGATGCCATAGACGCTATACACCTCCTCCGAATTCCCGAATGACTCGATCTGCTGCGTCATTCCACGCATCAGCGATCTCCTTTTGGTTGTCCTCAACAGTCTTGAAGAACCAGTAGCTGCCCCTACCAATGTGGGGCTTGTATTGCTTGAGTGTGTTTGCTCCAAACTCAGAACCGAATAGGAGCTTGTAAGCTGGTGCTCGATTCCGACCCAGGCGCTTCATTCCACCAGCAGCGATCACAGGGACTCTGTCTCTGCGAGCCTTTACCGTGGAAGCGACCAGGGCAGCCTGTCTTCCTTCTCGGAGACCAGAGATCTTTGCTTTGGATGCGAGTTGTTTGGACAGTTCCAGGCTTGCTTTGCGGATCTCGTCATTCGCATCCTTGGGCAACTTTGAGAGGGCACGTAGCGTACTGTTCAGTCCGTCGATCCGAACGGTAATCCGTAAGGTTGCATTAGCCACTACGCACCTCCTCTGTTAGCGTCTTTGATTGCGTCGGCCTTCTCGTCCAGGACGCTCCAATAGGTTTCAAGAATGTCTTGGTCCAGGTCGGCCAGGAACTGGTAAGGGATACCAGTGATGACAGACAGCGTGATCAGATTCCGAACTAGGCTGCCTGTTTCGTAGGGAAAGACTCTTCGTCATCCTCATCAAACAGAGTGATATCCACAGTCTCTTCGAATAGCTCATAGGAGCCGGCAAAAAGTCCCTGTCGCTTTGAAGCGAGGTAGGCGAGATGATAAAGGTCCTCATAGTGCACGTCTTGCTGAAGCTTTACTAGCGAGGCACCCTTTACGGTTCGTTCCCACTTGACGATGTCACGAGGGCCGACAGTCACCTGATATTCGTCTGCATTGTCAGGAGCAACGGTGAAAGTAAACATGCCGTTCCTCCTTACGGTGTCTGGCTAAATGTTGGCTGGTCCACTACTTCAAAGGTCTGTTCGAACAGCTTCCATGAGCCAACTTCTCCACCAAACTCCACAGGTACCGGAACGAAGGAACCAGTTACCTGATCCTGACCAGTTCCGCTCTTTGGCGTGATGCAGAAAGTGGTAGTCGTACCAGCGGCTACAGCAGTGTCGAGAGCAGCAGCCAAACCGCCTGATCCACGGTCCTGGTGACCAGATACCTCTAGCGTCCAGCTAGTTGAGTCACGGTCCTTATCCACGCCACCAAAGGTTCTTAAAGTTTGGGTGGGCGTATCTGGCACTAGGCGAGCCTTAGTTACCTGGTCTTTGTACTCAACGCCACCCACCTTGAATGATGCCAAGTTCTTAATCACATATCCGCGTGCGTATGCCATGTGCTACGCCTCCTTATTCATTGTCAAAAGCATTGCGTTAACGTCGCCACCCTCGGTCTGTACTGCGTACGGCTCGATTCGTTCGACATACGAGAACTGGTCCAGGGCATCGGTAATGTCTTCCAGGTGGTCAGCGAACCAGTCAGAGGCTTTGCGTTCATCAACTGGCAAAATAATGACCACTCGCCAGGTAGCAAGATAATCGTCTGCTGGGCCACGCTCTAACGGACCGAGCAACGGCCAGGCGTTGCCTGAACTCATGATCTTTGGCCGGTAGGCGAATCCGGTTACACCATCAATGGTGGAGAGGATCTGAGCCAGCTCAGCCCTATCTGCGCTTAGGCTCATGGCTGCACCAACTTCCGGTGACCAGCCTCTAGCCGACGCACCTCGGGATCACGCCCAGGAAGCACCAGTGAGCCTGTCTCAGCGTCTCCCTGGAAGACAGCCTCTGGTAACCCGCGGAGAGCAAGGTTCCGGGCCACACGGCGCAACAGAGCCTGTCTCAGGTCGGCTGGGTAGATACCAGCCACATTGCAAACGGCACGCTGTGCAGCAGCCTCAGCATCAAGGGCATCCTGTAGTTGAGAGTCATCTACGGAGTAGCCATCAGTTCCGAGGTATGCCTTCACGTCGTCGACATCTGGCATCGCTGATGTGGGTGAAATTGTTTGTACGTACGCTGAGAAGTTCAGAACACCGTGATCGGTAACAGTGACCGTAGTTACATAGCGGCCAGCCAAGTCCACTAGACGTGTTACCCGGTAGACGCCATTAGCCAGCAGCTCTGGTGTAGGACTTCCGTTACCACCGGCCGGATCACTAATAGAAACTGTGATGCTCGGATCGGAAACGAGGTACCCGTTATCGTCCAATACCACAAAGTCCATCACCCAATGATCAGCGTATTGCATCTCAGCTGAGGTATTGCTTAATGCTCGCAGCATGGCGAGTACCTCCTTTCGAAAGCATTGAGATACCCTGACCATCCCTCTAATTAGGACAGTCAGGGCAACAAAAAGAACTACAGAAGGGTTGAATCCTTCTTTGCGTTGCGACGCTTTGCATTCTCTTTAGCCACACGGTCATGTTCGTCCTGCTCTACCTCGCGATAGTTGTCCGGAGTCCCCACCAAAAGAGCCCCAGTGAAAGGGCTCTGTGCGTGACCGAACTGAGCTAGGTCAGAACGGGTGCGTTCGCTTAGAACTGGCTTATCTTCTGCCTCAGCAGGCTTGTTAGTTGTAGCCATAATTGGTCTCCTTACTCGTTACGCAGGATCGTAAGAGATCACTCGTACGCCGGTAATGTCGTTGATTACAGTTGCGGCATATCCCCAGATAGCCACGTACACATTTGAAACCTCATGGTTGTCAAAGATGAGTTCACGTGGTGCATCTGCCCATGCGTCAACCGCAGTAGGGTCAACAACGTAAGAGTTCTGAGCAGTGGTTTGGCCAGCAGCAGCTAGGCCCCAGGTCGGAATAACCTGGACTCCGTTAATGTCAATGCTGGCCCACTTGGTAGCTGTGGTTCCGTCAGTGTTCATTGGGCTCACAGCAGGCAGGATCGGACGACCAGTAGTGTCGGTTGCTCCGATTAGCTGCAAGTAGAGGTCTGCCTGAGCAAACACATAACCCATTGAGAAGCCACCACGAGCGAACTGTAGTGACGCAAGGTTAGAACGCAGTTCCTTTACCAGGGTCTGTCCAGTAGTTCCACCAAGAGCGGTAAACGTTCCAAGGGAAGTCGGAGACGAACCGGTAAGGGTCGCAATTACCTTGGCTTCTAGAGCTTCCTGGTAGTCACGGACCATCTGACCGAAGATCACATTGCCTAGGTTCGGAACAGTTCCAGCGTCCCAGATCTCGCGAGAGACCTTTGCCTTTCCGCGGAGAGTGGTTGGGGTAACACTTCCAAGAGTCGTTACGTATGTACCTGAAGAAGGCTCTGTGCCTTCGGTACCTGCTGCCACTAGAGAGCCACTTGACGAGAAAACTGGCCACTGGAACGGAGTAGTTCCACCGCCGTTCATCTGCGCAACTGAACCCTTGCGAACAGTTTCGAATACCGGCGAGCGGTAGTCGCGCTTATCGATGTAGCGGTTAATGTTCCGGTTAGGCGCTAACTCGTTTACGTCCGAGGTCACTACGTCGAATGTCTTGGTTACGAATTCAGTTGCACGCTGACGGGCAGCATAGTCATTGAAGTTCGGGTTTAGACCACGCACGATGTCGATACCAAAGTCATGCTTTGCGTTCTGCAAGTTGCCAGAGTCATCAAACACATAGTTGGCCGGCTCAGTGACCTGGGTCACGGCACGAGGCTTAATAACCTCGGGAGCGTCATTGTCTTTGGCTACCGGCACTAGCTGGTAACCCTCAGGGATAGCGAACTCGACCTTAATCGGCTTGTCGTTATCGTTCTTTGCTACAACCTCCTCGGTAGTAGTCTTTGTTTCGTTTTCCATAGTCACATCCATATCTGCGCTTGCCATCACAGTGATGACGCGTGAATTGTCAAATGAAGGTCTCTCGACGAGTGACACTTCATATAGATTTGCTAGCTTGACCAAAAAGGCACCCGGATTATCTGGATCAGGTTGCGTATCCGATTCATCGAATTCCACGCCCACAGACAAGCCAGTCTTAGCGCCACTCTTGGCAAGCGCTAACATTCGGTCGCCATGTTCACCGGCATTGACTCGGAAAGTCATCTCTAAGCCGGCTTCAGTTTCCTGCATATCGACAGCTCTACCGAATGGTTTTGCTGGCGAGTGATCCTCGAAGAACTTCACGAACTTCGCGTGAACTGCTCTCAGGGCTTCACGAGCGAAGCTGTAGCGCTTTCCATCTTTGGGAGTAGATACAGCACCCCAGGGGACCACTAATCCGTGGATGGTTCGCTCTTCATCGTTCACCGAGAAGGTGACGCTATCGAGTTGTAGTTTCTCCACTAACTGTCACCTCCTTCGGTAACGGGGGTTGGTGTTCGTCTTCGCGAACCTCAGGGAGGGTGAGAGAACCGTTCTGAAGTCTGATGTTCTGAACATCAGCTCGTGTCTTTTCATCTGCCTTCATGTAGTCCGTCAAATCGAACCTGACTACCTGACCGCGCTTAGTGACATCACCCATCGACAACCGATCAGTGATCGCACGCATGTATGGTGCGAATACTTCATTGATTCGGTCTTGCCGCCGATCCTGAATGTTGTTGTAGGTGCGGCTAGTTGTACTGATCCCTAAGTCCTCAGGATCTAGGCCAGTCATGTTGGCAATGCTCAAACCGACCTGTCTTTGTGCCTCAATTAGTTGAAGCTCAGCAGGCGTTGGCTGTTCCACGGTTACGTATTCAGTACCGGCTGGAACGTAGGCTGTTGTCTCCGTCTTGAGCCAATCTCGCCATTTACGCAGGAAGGTTCTAATGCCAGCATCGTCAGCAGGATCAGCCTGAGGATCAGTCGATCTGAAGTAGTTCAACGGTGCTGGATTACGTGCGTACTTGGCTGATGTCAGGTCCAGGTCGAGAGCACGCTTCACGACTCGTGAGCCATGCTTTAGGAATGCGGGGTTTGGGCTCTCAAACTTGATTACATCGGACCAGGGGACACGTTTACCGTCGATCCGAAGAACAGGTTCCCCGTGTTCCTCGTTCTCTGAGACTCGGTAATACGGTACGTATTCGGCATAGGTAGGGAACCCTTTGGCATCTCTCGCCAAAACCTGCCAGTAGGCGCAACCGTTCAGTAGCAGATCCTCTAGCGTCTCAGAGAGGACAACCACGTTTGTTCTAGCTGGGTCGATCTGCTGGAACAGTGGATTGGTTACCGTCCTCCAGTCTTTGGTATAGGTAACCAGTGGCAGCGTTGCGATTGAACAGATCATGTTTCTCGCACGCATGACACCAGGAACACTCAGTGCCTCATCACGAGTCACAATAGGAAGGGTGAGTGTTCCGTTCTGTTCGGCCTCGATAGCATCGACTAGAGGAGTGTTTGAGAACTCCACTCGCTGTACTTCATCTTGCTTCCAAAATCGGAGCTTCATTAATCCTCCTCATCGTCATAGGGGGTGATCAGTCGTAAGGGACCAGGGGAAGGCGGTAGGGTTTGAATTCCCATCCAGGCAGCAGCGGCGGCATATGCCGCGTCACTCGATCCCTTGCCTTTACGGGAGAACTTCCAGGTATCTCCGGTCCAGAGCTTTTGAGCGCCGGTCACGTGATCATTCAGAAGTACGTCATTGTCATGTTCAATTCGCTCAGCGCTAACGTCATCAGCGAATCCCATAACCGCATCGGAGATCTCACCACGCAGCTCCTGGGCAACCGACTTGGCTTTGAGTGCCGCGCCATAGGTAGCCGCTGGTCCACTCGGGAACCAGCTCAGCGAACGAGGCTTATATTTCTTGAGCAGCTCAGTCAGATCCCGAACCACATTGGGTATGTCATCGGCTCGCCACTCTCGAATGACTTGGAGCCGAACCTTCCCATCCATTCTTTGGCCGGCTATTAGCGTTGCGTGGTTACCAGCGCGGTTGACATCGAATCCCCACACGTAAGGCAGGGACGGATCAACCCTGGTATCACGCACGTAGCAGCTAGCCCAGGAACGGGCATCTACAGCCGCGTCAAGGCTTCTGACGCGCTGACACAGCATCTCGGTACGGAAGCCAGCCTCTTCGGTCCCACCAGCCTCTAGGGCTCTTAGAGCGGGACCTTTGATGGAGTCCAGATCTAACCGGTATCCAAGATTGGGGTTCGCGTAAGCCCAGATGTGGGGATCGCTGATATCCGCACCGTCAGGAATCGACCACTCGTAGATAGCCTCTCGGCCGAGATCACACGTTCCGTCGTCGATGCTCTTAATTGCTGAAACTCGGAGCGAGTCCAGGACGATCGACTCATCGTCACCCTGGTTGGTAATCGCGATGATCTGTGCGTGGGGTCGGGCATTGGTCGCTGGTGTAGCAGCATTCCAGGCGTCCCAGGAGCGATGTTCTCTCAACTCATCGAGAATTAGTCTGTCGATCGTTAAGCCACGTCCACCACGACGATTGGAAGCAGCAATTAGGTATCTGCCATTAGGTCCGTCATCCCGGATAGCTGAGAGAGTCTGCTCACCATTCGCACGACGAACACCCTTAGCGGGCATCCAGCGCTGGAGAGTGGGATTAGTTTCCGCGGTCTGAACTGCCTTGTCCCATGCCTCTCTCGCAACAGAGAGGTTGGTACTGGTACCGAGGATCAGTTCCCATTGCTCGATAAATAGCCAGAAGAGAGCGAGGATGCGTAGTAGGTGAGTCTTGCCATTCTGTCTGGCAACGATAATCAGGACTTGCTTGAATCGGGGCCGGCCATCGGGGAGCAGTTCCCCCATATGGATAACTAGCCACGCCTGCCAGGGATCTAAGGGCTCATGGAGAATGTCACGGGCGAAATCGATAACCGCATAGCCGTAGCTAGTCTCCGGAGTCAGCTCAACTAATGGCGGAGTCCAAATCCGCGGAACTGTGTGTCCCTTGATATCTTGCTTTAGCTGCTGCCCTTGCGTTCGAGAAGGTAGCGTCGGTTTCATCAGACGCCACCCCCTTAACCTGTTGATTTATCGCTGCTCTTGACTTCGGCGTCATCATCAATTCAGCTAGCGCTTTCATAAGCTCAGGACCAACGCTCTTGAGCACCAATTCATCGGTACGGTTGTTTTCCAGCTTGGCTGCGTAAATGCGCGCCAATTCCGCCAATGGCTGGTCTTTGTCGCTCAATTCCATGTTGTCAAGAGCGGTATTAAGGGTGCGTGTTAGCGCGGCCATTTGAATTCCTTTCCTGCGCGATGGAAGTTGATCATTAGAGAGAGAAATTGTCCAC
>Ga0070686_100001143_pt1 | contig 15247 bp, 11 predicted proteins | sample KBSS23LmetaG_FD_65654 | JGI IMG/M metagenome (GOLD analysis project Ga0070686, IMG submission 65654) | Switchgrass rhizosphere microbial communities from Kellogg Biological Station, Michigan, USA - KBS S2-3L metaG | ecosystem: Host-associated > Plants > Roots > Rhizosphere ... | reverse complement strand
ACCGCCTCGTCGCGCGGCCGGCTGCGGTCGACGTAGATCGGCGTGCCGGCGCGGACGATGAAGCGCGACGGGCCGACGCGTTCCATGAACGACGGCACGAGCGGGGCGCCGGTCATGAAGCCCATCAGCGCCGGTGTGCGCTGGAACCAGGCGCGCCGTCCCAGGAACTGCACCTCGACCCGATCGCGGCCGACGTGGCGATCCATCAGGAACGCGACGATGCTGTTGGCGGCGAGGCGTCGCCGGATCTGCAGCGCAGTGTCCAGCGACTGGCCGACCTGAATCGTGTCGGCGCCGAGCAGTTCGCGGATCTCTCGGCGGACGCGGTCGACGTCCGGATCCGCTTCCGGCATCGCCACCACCGCGACCGGCAGTCGGGTGATCCGCCGCAGGAACACGCCGCCGGCTTCCCAGTTCCCGTAGTGGCCGCTGACGAGGATGATGCCTTTGCCTTTGGCGAGCTCGCTGTAGAACAGCTCCGCGTCCGAAGGCACGTAGTCGAACAGGCGAGCCAGCGCCTCGTCCGGTGCGCGCAGCGAGCGGATGAAGTCGATCACGTCGCCGGCGTACGCGCCCAGCGTCGTCCGCGCGCGCCGCTCGAGCGCCGCCTGCGATTCATGCGGGAATACGGCGCGGAGGTTGTCGGCAATCGCCGCGCGCGTCCCGCGCAGGGTCCGCCACGCGAGCCAGGTGCCGGCGCGGCCGATCGCGTACGACACGGCCGGCGGAAGCGCGCCGACGCCGCGATACGTCGCGCTGAAGATCGTCCCGTTGTTGAGGCCGTGCAGCGTCCAGCGGCGCGGGATCTCGTCGCGCCGATCGACGGCAAGCGCAGTAGCGTCGAGGCGATCAGAGGCGTTCGAGGAAGCGATAGTACACCGCCAGGAAACAGGTCCGCGTCGTATCGGGAATCGGCCGCAGCTTGCTGCGCTGTCCCGCATACACCGCCGTGATCGGCACCGTCGCGACGCGGCCGCCGCGCCGCCGCACCTTGATGAGCATCTCCGTTTCGATCTCGTAGCCGCTCGCCGTCAACGCCAGCGGGCGGAGCGCGTCGACGCGAAAGACGCGAAACCCGCACTGCGTATCCTGGATCGGCACGCCGACGAACCACGACAGCGCGCGGCTGCCAAGCCGGTTGGCGTGGTAGCGCGGCGCCGGCATGCGGCTGCGGTCGAACTGCCGCTCGCCCACGACCACATCGGCGCCGCTGCGTTCCGCCTCGGCGATGAGCGGCGCCGCCTCCTCCGGGAGATGCTGCATATCCGCATCGAGCAGCAACACGTGCGAGAAGTCCTCCGCGAAGACGCGCGCCAGCCCTTTCCGCACCGCCGTCCCTTTGCCGCCGTTGACGGCGTGCGCGATCACCTCTGCGCCGGCCGCCCGCGCCCGCGCCGCGGTGTCGTCGCTCGATCCGTCGTCCACGACGATCACCCGATCGACCACGCCACGAACACCGTCGACGACCCTCGCGATCGACCGCGCTTCGTTGTACGCCGGAATCACCGCCGCGACCCGCATAGGATTATGGAGCGCGAAGGCTTTAGCCGAGCGATCGCTCGCCTGAAGGCTTCGCGTTACGCGTTTCTCTCCCCGCTCATCAGCAGCGCCGGAAGGGTGATCACCGACGCCGCGGCGAGCGTCAGCGTGCTCACCACCGAAACGACGCCCATCGACTGCAGCGGCGGATACGACGAGGTGACCAGCGTCCCGTAGCCGAGCATCGTGATTGCTGCGGCGACGAGAATCACCGGCGCGAGCTCCGCCGTCGCCCGCGCCGGATCGCCGCGCTCCTGGAACCGGTGCACCAGGTGAATGCCGTAGTCGACGCCGATGCCGACGAAGGTGACGACAGCAAACACCGCAAACAGATCGAGCTCGACGCCGCCGATCGCGAGCAGGCCGGCCGCCCAGACGAGCCCGATTGCCGTCGGCAGCAGGGCGTACAGCGACAGCCGCCAGTCGCGGAACGCGAGGACGACGAGCGCGATCACGATGGCGGTGCCGATCGCGAGGCCTTTGATGAATTGCGGCAGGAAGCTGCGCGCCAGTTCCTGGTTGACGAGCGTCAGGCCGGTCAGCGTGGCCGACGGATCGGCCGCGTCGACAACCCGCTGCACCTGCGCGGTCTGATCCGGGCTTGTCGGAAACACATACGTGGCCAGCGTCCACCGCCCGCCGTCGTGCACCACGAAGCGATTGATGATGTCGCCGAGCCCGTGGGCGACGTAGCCGTCGTAGGTGAGACGTTCGGATCGATCGAGCAGCCGCGGCAGTCGCTCGGCAAACGGATCGAATGCGCCGGGCGTGAAGTCGGCGGCGGCGCGTGCGCGTTCGAGTGACGCGCGCACGACCTCGGGTGTGAGCGCCGACCGCGCGATCGTCTTGACCGTTTCCGCCTGCGACGTGGCCGAGGGCAGCAGCCGCGACGGCGGCTGGAAGGCGAGCCCGGGCACCTCTCGCGTCAGTGTCGCGGCGAGCCGCTCGCTGGTCTGCAGCAGCGGCTCGAGATTCTCGCCCTCGTCGAGCACGACGTAGACGTCGCCCGGCAAGCCGAACGTCGGCCCGATTTTCGCCTCCAGCTGCGCCGCCGGCGTCGTCGACCGCAGCCGTTCGAGCGTCGGGTTGATGCGGATGCGCGTCGCGGCGAGACCGAGCCCGGCGGTGACGACGAGGCTCGCGATCAGCAGGGCGCGCCGCTGCCGGACGATCCACGCCGCGAGCCGCGGCATCACGAGGATCAGCGCCGTCCGCCGCGGCGCTCGCCTTGGCAGCAGTGCCGGGATCATCACGAGCGTCAGCACACCGCACGCGACCATGCTGTGACCGAGCAGGCGGCCGAGCTGCTGCAGGCTCGGGAAGTCGACGAACATCAAGCCGTAGAAAGTCGCCGCGGTGGTCCACATCCCGAGCAGCATGCTGCTGGACGGCCCGGCGATCGCATCGGGCACCGATGCGTCGTCGTTGTCGGCGATGGCCAGACGGTGCGCGACATAGAGCAGCACCACGCCGTCGACGCCGAGGCCGAACATCATCGCCGCCGCGCCGGTCGCCGCGGCCGACAGTTTCGCGCCGGCGAATCCCAGCCCGCCGAGAACGACGACCAGCGACAGCAGCGACGGCAGCGAGCCGACGGTCACCAGCCACAGGCTGCGAAAGACGATGAACAGCAGCGGCAGGATCAGCCCGAGCGACCCGACCGTGTTCCAGACGCTCTCGCTCTTCACGACCGCTTCGGTCTCGACGGCAATGCGGTGGCCGCCGGCGAATTGGACCTGGAGCGGCGGCCGCGGTTCTTCGTCGGGATCGCGCTCGGCGTTCGCGGTCGCCGCGGCCGCGGTGCTGATGGCGCGGAGGCGTGCGTCGAGCGCCCGCGAGAACTCGGCATCGTAGGGCGGCCGCTTCGGACGGGCGATCAGCAGGCGGCTGCGGTTGTCGGCGGTGACGTATCCGTCGGCGCTGATGCCGACGTTGATCCCGGCCTGCGCGCCGCCGAGCGCCTCCCGCATCAGGTCGAACAGGCCGAGCGGATCCTGCCGCACCAGCTGCGCCACGTCGGCCGACGGTACCGTCAGCAGGTCGCGCCGCGCTGCGATCGCCGCCGACATGCCGTCCGCCGTGAGGCGATGCAGCGCATCGTCGAGCGCGCGGCCGCGCAGCACCAGCAGTTGATGGTCGGCGAGCCAGCCGAAGTCGCGCGTGCGATCGACGGTGCCGGTGTCGACGCGCGAGATCTCCGGCGCCGATCGCAGGGCGTCGGCCCACGCAGTGACCACGTCGCCGTATTCGCCGATCGCATGGCCCTCGGGGGCGGTGAACACGACGTAGAGCTGATCAAGGCTGCCGAAGCGGCTGAGGAAGGTGCGGAACGCGGCGATGACGCGGCTGTCGCGCGGCAGCAGCGACAGCACATCGGCGTCGAACGTCAGCCGGCGGACACCTTCCGCCGACAACACGACCGTGGCCGCGACGAGCGCGCACACCAGGAGGCGGTGGCGGTGTGCCCAACGGACGGTTCGAGAGACGACCGACTCCACGACGCGATCATGTTACATTCACGAACTTACATGAACGTTCTCCTGCTGCGTCCGGTGCCGTCGAACGAGCGCTTCGGGCTCGGGCCGTTCTTCCGGATCGAGCCCCTGGGCATGGAGTACATCGCCGCCGCGCTCGAAGCGCGCGGCCACGCGGTCACCCTCGCTGATCTCCGGTTCAGCCGTTCGCTCGCCGCGCAGGTTCGCGCTTCGCGCCCCGACGTCGTCGGCATCGCGGCGATGCACGCGCTCGAAACCGACGAAGTGGTCGCGCTCGCCCGCGAGGTTCATCGTCTCGTGCCGGAGGTGCCGATCGTCATCGGCGGCCATACCGCCGCCGCGTACCCAGAGCCGTTTCTCGTCGACCATGTCGCGGCCGTCGTCGTCGACGATGGGGAGCGCGCGTTTCCGCTCGTCTGCGAGGCGATCGCGCGGCGTCAACCGCTGACCGGCGTGCCAGGCCTGGCGCTCCGGCACCGCAATGGGACGGTGGCGCGAACCGCAGGCGAGACCGGCACGCTCGTGCTCGACGAGGTGCCGCTGCCGGCACGGCAGCACGTGGCGCCGTGGCGGCGGCAGTACGCCTGCCTCGCGCATCGCCCGGCGTGGCTGATCGAGACGGCCCGCGGGTGCCCGTTCCGGTGCTCGTTCTGTTCGATCTGGCAGCTGCACCAGCGTGCGGTCCGCGAGCGGTCGATTGACGCGGTGTGCCGCGACTTCGAATCAGTCGGCGAACACATCTTCGTCGCCGACGATCTCTTCTGGCACCATCCGTCGCGCAGTCTGGAGCTGGCGCGCGAGCTGCAACGCCGCGGCGTGCGCAAACAGTGGATTCTCGTCCAGAGCCGCACCGATCTCGTCGGCCGCCATCCGGAGCTGCTCGAAGCGTGGCGCCCGCTCGCGAAGGACTTCGACATCTTCTTCGGTCTCGAGGCGGCGACCGACGAAGGCCTCGACGGGTTGATGAAGGATGCGACCGTCGACGAGACGATGCAGGGCGTCGGCGTCGCCCGCGAGCACAAGTACGGCGTGACCGGCAACTTCGTCATCGATCCGGCGTGGACCGAAGCCGACTTCGAGCGGCTGTGGGCGTTTGTCGAGCGCCATCAGCTGTTCCAGGCCGGCTTCACGATCCTGACGCCGCTGCCGGGCACGAAGTATTTCGACGACATGCGGCAGACGCTGCGCGCCCGCCGCTGGTCGCACTTCGACATGCACCATCTGCTGTGGGAGCCGCGACTCGGTCCGCGCCGCTTCTTCGAGCTCTACTGCGAAACGTGGCGGCGATCGGTGCTGAACCTGAAAGGCCGCAAGGGCCTGCTGCAGTGGATGCGCGAAGTCGATCTGTCGAACGCACTGTTCCTGATTCAGGCGCTCAGGCGGACGCAGAAGCTGATGGACGCCGAGCATTACATGAAGGAATACGACCTGGCGCCGTCAGTCGACGAACTTCTTGGCGCCCCGAGCCGGCGATCTCTGACTCTTCGACAGGTGTAGGCAGCCGGAGCCACGAAGATCACGAAGATTCACGAAAAAATTCTTTTGTACAAAGAATCTTCGTGTGTCTTCGTGTTCTTCGTGCCTTCGTGGTTCCGGCGCGCGGCCGCGAATCAGCGGTCGATTGCGAACGTGGTGGGATCGAGTGGCGCGTTTTTGACAACGTCCTCGAAGGCCATGGTCTTGGTGTCGCCGTTGGCGAACGTCATCTTCATCACGTCGAGCAGCAGCGAACTGCGATCGACCCAGAGGTCGAGGCGGGCGAGCGTTTCGTGGATCTGTTTCCGCTTCGGGATCATCGAGACGTAGTACGCGTTCGGCCGGTCGCCGCCGGAGGGGTGATCCTCGATCTGGAACTCGTGCCGCAGATCGGCGGCTGTGCCGTTGACGAAGTACTTCTGGATCCGTCCCTGCGTCGTGCCGATGTCGGTAACCTGCCGCAGGTTCCGGCTCGGCCACAGCATCGTCATCTTGTTGCCGTCGATCAGGACCGTGCGCGCGTCGGGTTCGGTATAGCGCAGCACGACGCGCGACGGACGCTCGACGGCGACGCGCCCGCGTGCGATCAGCGGTTTGGTGAGCAGCGTCGACGTGGTCGTCTCGGTGAAGCGCGCGGTCAGCGTCTTCATCGCGTCGTTCGCCTGCTTGCCTTTCGCGTACAACTCGTCGAACGCGTCGGCAGCAGCGGCCGGGTGTTTGTCCGATTGCGCGGCGCTGTTCGCGGCGCCGGCGATGCCGATGACGCACGCGGCGAGCGCCGCAAGCGCGCCAATCGCGCTGCCGCGGAGTGGAACGGCCATCGCCGGCAATGGTAACGTACGCCCCGTGCGTGAACCGGTGCGGGTCACGGGCCTTGGCGTCGTGTCAGTGTTCGGCACCACGCTCGAGGCGTTTCGCGACGCGCTGCTCGCCGGCCGCAGCGGCATCGTCACCGTGAAGAATTTCGACACCGCCGGTTGCCGCTCGACGATCGCCGCCGAGATCGCCGGGTTCGATCCGTTCCCGTTCGTGCCGGCGATGAAGATGCGGCGAATGGATCGGACCGCCGTCTACACCGTCGCCGCGACCAGGCTGGCGATCGAGAACGCCGCCGTGACGATTCCGCCGGAAGGCGATGACGACACCGGCGTGATGCTCGGCACATGGACAGCAGGCGGCGGATCAACCCAGATTTTTCTCGATGCGCTGTTCAAGCAGGGACCCACCGGCGCGCCGGCGCTGCTCTTCGACAGCACGGTCGCGAACTCGGCCGCAAGCATCGCCGGCCTTGAACACCGTCTTCGCGGACCGAACATGACCGTCAGCCATAAAGAGGCGTCGGGGCTTGCGGCGGTGGTGACCGCTGTCGACCTGCTGCGCGAGCGGCGCGCGGCGGCGCTCGTTGCCGGCGGCGCCGACGCCATCTTCGAGACGTTTTTCAAGGCGCACGAGCGGTTTGCCGTGATGTCGCCGCAGCGATCGGCGTCGCCGCGCACCGCGCCGTTCGACGCCTGCCGCGACGGCTTCGTGCTCGGCGAAGGCGCCGTCGGCTTGTGGATGGAGCGCGCCGAGTCGGCGGCCGATCGCGGACACGGCGACATCCTCGGCGTCGCCACCGCAAGCGCCAACGTGCCGCTCAACGCCTGGCCCGACCGTGCCGATCCGCTGGTGCGGACGATGAGGCTGGCGATCGAAGACGCAGGGCTCACGCCTGAGGCTGTGGACGTCGTCTACGCGTCGGCGAACGCGACGCGCCAGCTCGACGCGGTTGAGGCGGAGGCGTTGACGACGCTCTTCGCCGGTACGAGGACGGTGGTGACCTCGATTAAGGGCGCGATTGGCGAATCCGGCGTGTCTGGCAGCGCGGCGTGCGCCGCGGCGCTGCTGTGCGGCCGCGCCGGCCGCGTGCCGCCGATCGCCAACCTCGCCGAACCCGATCCGGCGGCAGCGTCGCTGCGGCTGGCGCGGACGAGCCTCACCGCGCCAGGGCCGATCGCGCTCGTCAACAGCGTGGCGAGCGGCGGCGCGCTGTTCAGCGTCGTGCTGCGCGCCAGTGTATGATCGTCGGCTGTTTTGGCTGATCATCCCGTCGCGTCGGCGCTGCCCACATCGTCGGATACGAGCCTGCATGGGCGAGTCGCGATCGTCACCGGCGGATCGCGCGGCATCGGCCGCAGCATCGCCGAAGCGCTCGCCGCGAAGGGCGCCGCCGTCGGGGTGATGTTCCGGGAGCGCGAGGAGCCGGCGCGCGAGTTCGAGGCGGCGGTCCGCGACGCCGGCGGCCGAGCCTGGGCCGCGCAGTGCGAGGTCAGCGATGAGTCGTCGGTGGCGGCCTTCTTCGAGGCGGCGGCCGCGGCGCTCGGCCCGGTGGACATCCTCGTCAACAACGCTGGCATCACCCGCGACGCCCACGTCGTGTTCCACGACAGGGTGAAGTGGGACGCCGTGCTGAGCGTCAACCTCGACGCGGCGTACTACTGCGTCCGGGCGGTCGTGCGAAGCATGCTGCTGCGACGTTGGGGACGGATTATCAACGTGTCGTCGCCAAGCGCCCGGTTGCCGCTCACCGGACAGATCAGCTACGCGGCGTCGAAGGCCGGGTTGGAAGGACTGACGCGCGCGCTGTCGCGCGACCTTGCCGCCAAAGGGGTGCTGGTGAACGCGGTATCGCCCGGCCTGATCGAAACCGAGATGCTCGAGATGATGCCGGAGTCGGCGCGCGCGGAGCACCTCAAGGGTGTGCCGATCGGCCGCACCGGGCAGCCGCACGAGGTCGGCGCCGTGGTCGCGTTCCTCGCTTCGGAGGCGGCGAGCTACATCACCGGACAGGTGATCGGCGTGGACGGCGGCCTCGGATAACGACGGACATATGAACACTACCCAGCAGGATCAACTCAAGACCGACATCAAGCAGGCGATCGTCCGCAGCCTCCGGCTGCCGATCACGCCTGAAGAAATAGGCGACGCGACACCGCTCTTCGGCGAAGGCCTCGGCCTCGATTCGATCGACGTGCTGGAACTCGTCCTCGAAATCGAGCGCAGCTTCGGCGTCACCATCGGCGACGAACAGACCGGGATGAAGGTCCTCGGATCGGTCGACACGATTGCCGACTTCATCGTCACCGAGCGGGCGAAGCGCCCGGCATGAGTGGACCGGCCGCGGAACGTCTTCACGGTCGATCTCGAGGAATGGTTTCACGTCTGTGCGTCGGGGCTGGACGCACTCCGTCCTGAAAACTGGGACCGCCTGCCATCTCGCGCGGCTCTCACGACGAGGCTGGTGCTCGATCTGCTCGAGCAGGCGAACGTCCACGCGACGTTTTTCGTCGTCGGCTGGGTGGCGGAGCGGAACCCGGAGCTCGTCGCGGCGATTTGTCGCGCCGGACACGAAATCGGATCGCATAGTCATCTGCATCGGAGGGTCTACGAACTCGATCGCGAGTCGTTCCGTGCAGATGTGCGCAGCAGCGTTCGCGCGCTGACCGCGGCCGGCGCCGGTGCCGTGACCATGTTCCGGGCGCCCGAGTGGTCGATCAACGACCGCTCGCTGTGGGCGCTCGACGTGCTCACAGCCGAGGGCATTCGGGTCGATGCCAGCATGGCGCCAGTCAAGCTGGTCGGTTCCCCAGACTATCCGCGGTATCCTCATGTCAGAAATACAAATGCCGGACCGATAACCGAAGTACCGCCGCTGGTGGCGGATCGGTTTCGGCAAGTGATGCCGATGGGCTGGGGATGGGGCCTGCGGATGAGTTCGCCGCGGCGCATCCTTCGCACGATCGAGGCGGCCAATCGCGCGGGACTGCCCGCAGTCCTCACGATTCACCCCTGGGAACTGGACCCGCAGCCTCCGCGGGTGAAGCTTCCGGCGCGGCTGCAGTTCGCGCACTATTTCCGGTTGAGCGGTTTCGGCCGCCGGCTGAAGGAAGTGCTCGAACACGGATCGTTCGGCCGCATTGGCGACATGACGCCGATCTCAGGAACGTAATGCTTCAGAACCTGCGGCGGCCCGTTCAGAACGGCCGCGTTGTCCGTGTCTTCGTGGTCGCGCTCGCGCTGTCGTGCGCGGCAGCGGCAGCCGTTGCTGCCGACGCCGCGGCGCCGCGCATCGCGATCGGCGACGAACCGCCCGGAGCGGCGCTCCGCGTCCTCGACGCGACCGGCACGGTGCCGTTTCCGATCGCCGTCCGCGTCGCCGCACCGGATTTTCCCGCCGACGGCGGTCTCGACGCCCGGCTGGCGACGCTCGAGGCACGGCACGTCCCCGTCTGGCTAACCATCAACGCGCCGGCGAGCGAAGGCGACGTCGACGCGTGGCGCAGTGCGGTGAAAGCGCTCGTCGACAGCCACGGCGCGACGCTGCACATGCTCGAGGTCGCCGTGGATGCGCAGCCGGCGCGCGTCGCGGCGTTCGCCGTCCAGGTCGCGGCGACGGACGTCCGCACCGCGCACGACACGATCCAGGTGGCGCTGGGCGGCCGCGCCATGAGCGCGCGCGCGCGCCGTGAAGAGATTTATCGCCCCGAGCTCGCGCCGTACGTCGACCTGCTCGTGACCGACGCTGCAGAGACAGGCGTCAGCGGGTGGCTTCATCAGGTCGATCCGACGGCGGCGATCGTCGTGAACGGATCCACGCCCGGCGATCGCGCGAAGGAGCCGGCGCGGCGGATCGTCGATGCGATCTTCGACGAACTCGGCACCGACGTGGTGCTGCACGCGTGGCCGGCGGCCGAGATCACACCCGCTGCGCTGCGTGCGTTCCTTCCGGTTTCCGATCTGCTCGTCGACGAGGTGTCGATCCTCGATCCCTTTGTCGCCGGCCTCTCGCTGCACGCCGACGGCGCCGACGTGACCGAGACGCTCCCGCACCGGCTGTTGTTCGACGGCAAGACGTTCGCGACCTACCTGGTGTACTCCGGAGACGCGGCGGCGCAGCCGCTGCACATGTCGCTGATCCTGCCGGTGGAGGGCGTCCCCGGGGTCCACGACCTGATCGACGGCGCGCGGACGAGCGCCGCGGCCTACACGCGCGAGCAGAGCACGGGACGGGTGCAGGCCGACGCGCCGCTGACCGGCCGGCCGATGGTCGTCGACTTCAACGAGGGCGCCGCGGAGGTGCTGATCGAGCGGAGCGGCGTCTCGGCGACGCGGCAGCTCACCATCGGCGAGATCATCGCGCGCCATCAGCAGCAGCAGCGCGCCCAGGACGCGATCGTGACGCACTACACCGCGACCGCGCGCATGCAGCAGCACTTCCGGCCGACGGTGGCCGACAACGGCATGTCGTCGAGCTACGACGTCCTCACCGAGAACCGCTACTTCGTCGCCGGCAGCGACGTCGAGTGGGAGGAGCTGTCCTTCTCGGTGAACGGATCGAAGTTCGGCGTCGATCGTCCGCCGTTCCCGCTGCTGCAGCCGGAGAAGGTCCTGTCGCTGCCGCTGCAGCTGCGCTTCGACGAGGGCTACTCGTATCGCCTCGCCGGGACCGAGCGGGTCGACGACTTCGACTGCTACGTCGTCAGGTTCGAGCCGGTGCGCGCCGACAGCGCGCTCTACAAAGGCACCGTCTGGATCGACCGGAAAACCTTTGCGCGGGTGCGGGTGCAGGCGGTGCAGGGTGGCCTCGCGGCGCCGGTGATCTCGAACGAGGAAACGCAGCACTACAGTCCGGTGGCCGTGGGTAACCGGCCGGTGTTCCTGTTCAGCGGCCTGCAGGCGCGGCAGATCGTGCTCATCGCCGGGCGCAACCTGCTGGTCGAGAAATCGGTCGACTTCGCCAACTTCCGCGTCAACGAAGACGAGTTCGATCGCGAGCGCGGCTCGGCGCGCGAAAGCGATCGGGTGATGTACCGCGAGACCGACCGCGGGCTGCGCTACTACGTGAAAGAGGACGGCAAGCGCGTCATCAGCGAGCGGCCGACGAATCATGCCAAGGCGATGGCGATCGGCACCACCGTCGATCCGTCGTACGCCTACCCGCTGCCGATGCTCGGTATCGACTACCTGAATTTCCAGTTTGGATCGCCCAACCAGCAGCTGGCGATTCTCTTCGCGGGCGTACTCGCCGCCGGCAACATCCAGCGCTCGAAGATCGGGCACACGCATCTCGACGCCAGCATCGACTTCTTCGGCATCGCCGCGCCGTCGAGCGATCGCGTCTACGGCGCCGTGACCGAGTCGAAGGCCGAGCGCGTGTTGAACTGGCCGGAGACGCTCGGCTTCAACCTCGGCTGGCAGGCGACGCCGTTTCAAAAGGCGACCCTCCAGTATCAGTTCCGCTTCGACGGGTTTACGCGGGACACCACCACCGCCGACAACTTCGCGGTGCCGTCGAGCACGGTGACGCAGGGCATCGGCGGCGCCTGGGAGTATCGCCGCGGCGGCTACAGTTTGCTGCTGAACGGCACCTGGTACGGCCGCGGATCGTGGCAACCGTGGGGCCTTCATGATCCGTCGGAAGACGCCGCGAGCACGACGACGCCGCGCACCTACGACAAATATCAGCTCAGCCTGTCGCGCGACTTCTATCTGAATCCGTTGTCGAAGATTCACCTCAACGGCGCGTACTTCGGCGGCCGCGATCTCGACCGTTTCTCGCGCTATCAGTTCGGGATGTTCGACGACACGCGGATTCACGGCGTGCCGGCCTCCGGGGTGCGATACGGCGAGCTGGCCATGGTGCGCGGCTCGTACTCGCTGAACATCTTCGAGCAATACCGCCTCGACCTCTATCTCGATCGCGCGTGGGGCCGCGACGATCCTGGCCACGGCGTGTGGGATCCGGTGACCGGCTTCGGTACGGCTGTCAATGTGCGGGCACCGTGGAATACGATTCTGCGAGCGGACTTCGGCAAGAGCATGCTGCCGGCGCGGTACGGTTCGCTCGGTTCGACGGTGTTCCAGGTACTGCTCCTCAAGCCGATGCGATGACGCCGACGTTGCGCGCCGACCTGCACGTTCACACCTGCCACTCGACCCAGAGCGGCAACCTCCAGTTCCTCGGCAGCCGCGATTGCTACTCGCGGCCGGCCGACGTTTACCGCGTTGCGAAGGCGCGCGGGATGGATCTGGTCGCCTTCACCGATCACGATTCGATCGGCGGCGCGCTCGAGCTGCTGGAGCGTCGGCCCGAGCTTGCCGCCGAGGTGATCGTCGGCGAAGAAGTGTCGTGCCGGCTGCCCGACGGCGACCTGCCGGTGCACCTCGCCGTGTACGGGATCACCGAAGCGCTGCACCACGACGTGCAGCGGCTCCGCGCCGACGTCTTCGCGGTCATCGCGCGGCTCCGCGAAGCCAACGTCTTCTTCGCGCTCAATCACCTGCTGCACTTCTATCGCGGAGAGATTCCACTGGAGCGCTACCTGCGGCTGCTCGATGCGGTTCCGGCGCTCGAAGTGCGGAACGGCACGATGGCCGAAGCGCACAACCGGCTCTTGGAAGAGATCGCGGCGCGCGCTCCCGTAGCGCAGGCCTTCAGGCCTGCCGTCGGCGCGGGCAGCCCTGAAGGGCTGCGCTACGGTGATCAGGTCGCGGGCGATCGTTCGTTCGCCGTCACGGCAGGCTCCGACGCGCATACGCTGCGGCGCATCGGGACGACGTGGACCGAAGCGCCGGGGCGGACGCGTGACGAATATGTCGACAGCCTGCGTCGCGGTCTTGGCCGGCCCGGCGGCGCGCACGGCTCGACGATGACGATTGCCCGGGATGCCTACAGCGTGATCGGCTCGTACGTGGCGGCGCTCGCCGGCTTCGGGCCGCGCGACGTGCGATCGTGGCGCCGGGCTGCCTGCCTCACCTTTTCCGCGGTCTCGCTGCCGTTCCAGTTCATGCCGCTGGTCATCGCCGCGCGCAGCAAGGCCGGCGAGCGCCGCGCCATCGATCAGCTGATCGCCTACTCGTCGACAGCCGTATGACCCGGATTGTGATCACCGGCGTCGGCCTGGTCACCGCGCTGGGCGCGACCCGCGAGGAGAGCTGGCGCCGCATGCTCGCCGGCGAGTGCGGCATCCGTCCGGCGACCCTCTTCAATACCGAGGGATATCGCAGCCGCGTCGCCGCCGAGGTGGATATCGACGCCGTCGACGCGGACGCGGCGCCGCGCGAACGCCGCCGCCGCTCGCGCAGCGATCGCATCGGCTTGCGCGCGGCCGCGGAAGCGCTCGCCGACGCCGGCCTCCTCGACACCGGCTTCGATCGAACGCGGGTCGGCGTGTTTCTCGGCGCCGGCACCGCCGACCTCTTGCGCAACGAAGAGTTCTACCGCACCTGGATCACCAAAGGCCTGGCGCGGACGAAACGGTCCGATCTCTGGAATCATTTCCCGAACACACCGGTCGACGTGATCGCCCAGCAGTACGGCTTCGAGGGGCCGCGCGCCTGCGTCGTTGCCGCCTGCTCGTCGAGCACGATCGCGATCGGGCGGGGCGTGGAAGCGATCCGCGCCGGCCGCGCCGACGCGGTGCTCGCCGGCGGCACCGACGCGCTCGCCCGCCTCACCTACAGCGGTTTCAACCTGCTGCGCCTGATGGACGCGAACCCGTGCCGTCCGTTCGACAAGAGCCGCGCCGGGATGAACATCGGCGAAGGCGCCGGAATTCTCGTGCTCGAGGATTTCGATCGCGCACGCCGCCGCGGCGCGACCATCTACGCAGAACTGGCCGGCCACAGCCTCGCCTGCGAGGCGTTTCATCCGACCGCTCCGGAGCCGGAAGGAAAGCCGGTCGCCGCCGTCGTCACGCTGGCGCTCGCTGACGCCGGCATCAACGCGGAAGACGTGCAGCACGTCAACGCCCACGGCACGGCGACGCCGCAGAACGACGCCGCCGAATCGCGCGGCTTCCGCCGGGTGTTCGGCGATCGCGCCGCGCGCATCCCGGTGACGTCGATCAAGTCGATGGTCGGCCATTGCCTCGGCGCGGCTGGCGCTGTCGAAGCCGCGGCGCTCGCGCTGACCGTCGCCCGCGGCGTCATCCCGCCGACGATCAATCATCACGAGACCGACGGCGACTGCGCCGTCGACGTCGTCGCCAACGAAGCGCGCGAGCAGAAGATCCGCTGCGCGGTCTCGACCTCGCTCGGTTTCGGCGGAAACGATTCCGCCATCGTCATGCGAGCGGTCTGAATTCTTCGTTCGCACTCGCGGCCTGCCGTAGCGCAGGCCTTCAGGCCCTGCTCGTATGGCCGCCGGGCAGCCTGAAGGGGCGCGCTACGTTGATTGTGAAGGGATGCTAAGCGGTCACTGTCGCCGGCGTGAGGCGAAGCGGGCTGAGATCGACGAGCGGGCCACCGTCTTCTTCGATGGCGCGGCGCAGGTTCGGGTGCCGCTCGAGCGCGACCGCCTGCCAGGTGCGCGCCAGCGCCTGCAGTCGCTCGAAGTTGGTTTCGAGCTGCGCCCGCAGCGCCGCGTCGTCGGCCAGCGGTTCGCCGAGGGCTGCCTGCCACTTCCGCATCAGTTCGACGCCGACGATGTTCAGCCACGCCGACTCGTACTGTGCGCCGGCATCGGCGCGGTCCCAGGCCTTGAAGAACTGCTGCATGCGCGCGTGCAGCAGGAAGTAGCGGCGCAGCAGCGGATCGATCGACGCGATGAACTCCGGCCGCACCAGGCGGCGCTGGAAGAAGAGCAGCGCGGTCACCGACCAGTAGGTCGAGTTGTCCCACGAGACCTTCGCCGTCATGACCTGCGCATTGCCCATCACCGGGTACTGCCCGTCGTAGAGGCGGATGAACGCGTCGAA
>Ga0070686_100001142_pt1 | contig 15252 bp, 15 predicted proteins | sample KBSS23LmetaG_FD_65654 | JGI IMG/M metagenome (GOLD analysis project Ga0070686, IMG submission 65654) | Switchgrass rhizosphere microbial communities from Kellogg Biological Station, Michigan, USA - KBS S2-3L metaG | ecosystem: Host-associated > Plants > Roots > Rhizosphere ... | reverse complement strand
GCGACCAGGGCCTCGATCTGCTCGACATAGACGTCGGAGACCGTGTCGAAATCGACCTCGCGAAAGCCGGGATCGTTGACGTCGGGCGAGAGCGACAGGGTCTTGTTGGTCGGCCCGACCGCGCCGGCGACCCAGCGCGGCCGGTCGCCCGCATCGGCGACCGCGCGGACGATCCGCGCCGCCTCGCGGTTGATCTCGCCGACCAGATGCTCGGCGCCGTAATCGGCCTGGCTGATCCGATTGGCGTTGAAGGTGTTGGTGGCGAGGATCTCGGCGCCGGCGCCAACGAAGCTTTCGGCGATCTCGCGCACCAGCTCCGGGCGGGTGAGGTTGAGGAGGTCGTTATTGCCCTTCTGGTCGCGGGCGAGGTCGAGCGACCCGAGATAATCGGCAGCCTCGAGCTTGCGCGCCTGGACCTGCGTCCCATAGGCGCCGTCCTTGACCAGGATGCGCTTGGCGGCCTCGGCCCTAAGCTGCGCAGCGGCGTTCATCATGTCCGTTCCCGGGCCTGAGGCCGAGCAGGTGGCAGATCGCGTAGGCAAGCTCGGCGCGATTGAGCGTGTAGAAATGGAACTGGCGGACGCCGCCCGCATAGAGCTGGCCGCACAGCTCCGCGGCGACGGTGGCAGCCACGAGCTGGCGGGCGGCGGGAAGATTATCGAGCCCCTCGAACAAAGCATCCATCCAGCCCGGAATGCTTGCCCCGCAGGCGGCGGCGAACGTGCGGGTCTGGGCGACGTTGGAGACGGGGAGGATGCCCGGCACCAGTTCGGCATCGATGCCGGCGGCCGCGGCCTCGTCGCGGAAGCGGAAAAAGGATTCGGGCGAGAAGAAGAATTGGGTGATCGCGCGATCTGCGCCGGCGTCGAGCTTGCGCTTGAGGTTGTCGAGGTCGGCCGCCTTGGTCGGTGAATTGGGGTGGCATTCCGGATAGGCGGCGACCGAGATTTCAAACGGCGCGACGGCTTTCAGCCCCGCCACCAGCTCGACGGCGTTGCGATAGCCTTGCGGGTGCGGCGAGAAAGGCTGTCCAGGCGTGGGCGGATCGCCGCGCAAGGCGACGACATGGCGGATCCCTGCGTCCCAATAGGCGCGGGCAACCTCGTCCACTTCGCCGCGGCTTGCCTCGACGCAGGTCAGATGGGCGGCCGCGGTCAGCGCAGTCTCGCGTGCGATGCGGACGACCGTATTGTGGGTCCGCTCCCGGGTCGAGCCGCCGGCACCATAAGTGACCGAGACGAAGCGCGGGGCGAGCGGCGCCAGCGTCTGCACCGAGTCCCAAAGCCTCTGCTCCATCTTCTCCGTCTTGGGCGGGAAGAATTCGAACGAGACCGCAACGTCGCCCTGGACATCGGCGAACAGGGGCTCGCTCCGGTGGCCGATGAGCGGGCTCATGCGACCACCTTGAGGCGCGATTCGCCGCGCTCGCCGACCCAGATGGTGACCGTCAGCTCGCCCCCCTCGAGATGCTCGACGACCCGGCCCTCGAGGCCCGCTTCCTCGAGATAGCGCAGCATCACCGCGTCGGCGAAGCCGAGCCGGGCATGAGCGCCCTGGCTGCGCAATTCCTCGCGCTCGTGCGGCGCGAAATCGACGATCAGCAGCCGCCCTCCGGCGGTCAGCAGCCGCGCCGCCTCGGCGACCGCGGCGGCCGGGTTTTGCGCATAATGGAGAACCTGGTGGAGGATCACCGTCTCGGCCGAGCCGGAGGGGAGGGCGAGCGCGTACATGTCGCCCTGGCGCAGCTCGACGGCGCCGAGCCCGGCCTCGGCGAGCTTGACCCGGGCGAGGCGGAGCATCTCCGGGCTGCGGTCGATACCGGTGGCGCGCTCGGCTGCGGGCCCGAACAATTCGATCATCCGGCCGGTACCGGTGCCGACGTCGACCAGCCGGCCGATCTCGCCTTCTCCCAGGGCGCGCGCGATCGCGGCCTCGACCTCGGTCTCGGCGACATGGAGCGAGCGCAAGGCATCCCATTCGCCGGCATGGCTCGCGAAATAGCGTTCGGCGGCGGCGGCGCGGTCGGCGCGGACCGCGGCAAGGCGGGCGGCGTCGGCGGCGAACCAGGGATTGTCGCCGTCCAGCTCGGTCCAGCGCTCGAGCAATTGGAACAGCGGCTCGGTGCGCGGGCGCGGGCCGAGGCTGAGGAACACCCAGCTCCCCTCCTTGCGCCGCTCGGCGAGGCCGGCGTCGATCAGGATCTTGACGTGGCGGGAGACGCGCGGCTGGCTCTGCCCGAGCACCTGCGCCAATTCGCCGACGCTGAGCTCCATCGCACGCAGCAGCATGACGATTCGCAGCCGCGTCGGGTCCGCGAGCGCGGCGAAAATGCGGGGCGCCAAAGCCATATGCGGATATAAAGATATCTTTATATCAAGGTCAAGCGTGCTGGTGTCTTTCATTGGAGGCCAGGCTGTGCCCGCGCGGTCGATGCGATAGAATTGCCGGACGGGGTGAACGATGAGGAGGATCGGCCTTGACCCGAAACATGATCGCATCGTCGATGGCCGCCGCGCTCGCCGGCGCCCTGCTCCCAAATGCGGCGGCGGCCCAGTCGGTCTACGAAGTGGGCCGTCCCATTCCCCGCACGCCCGTCCACCAGCCCACCTACACGATTTGGGACGGCGTGATCTCCGGCTTCGCGATACCAAAGTTCGGGTCCGGGGTTCTGCACACCTATATCGCCTTCACCGTCCGCGCGCCCGGGAACCACGACTATGCGATGCTGTGGACCTATTTTGGTCCCGGCGCCCAGTTCGTTCCCCCGGTGGGCTCGGTCTGCCGGATCGCCTTTCACTACGAGGCCGATTTCGCCAGGGAGACAGACTTCAGCCGCCCGAAAATGATCGTCGATGAATGGGATTGCGACACCGGCAGGGCCGGACAGGATCGTCCGTGAACCCCGTGATTCCAAGGTTCCGGGAGAGCGCGATTCGGGCTCGGAGCAGATCTTTCCATGATTGCCAACCTTGGCGGTAGAGAAAGGCTAGACTCGCGCCTCAACTTAACTTAAAACGGTCCGCTGCTGGGGGGCCTGAGGAGGGGCCTGAGCCGCTCTTTCGGCGCCTCGTCCAGCGAACAAGGGGTTCTCCTCGCAACCACTCGCAACCATTCGAAGGAAGAAATCTGTGAAGAAGATCGCTCTCACCATGATCGCCGTGTCCGCTCTCGGGCTCGCGGCCTGCTCCAAGACCACGACGGCGAACAATGTCACCGCCAACGACACCAACGCGATGAATGCCGCGATGAGCGACATCAACGCTGCCGCTTCCGACGCCAACATGGCGGCGAACAGCGCGATGAACTCGGCGGCCGCCGCCACCAACGCGGCCGACTCCGCCGCCGGCTCGGCCGCGAATGCGGCCTCCACGGCGACCAACGCCGCGAAGTAAGCTCTCGCTTGTTTCGGGACAGGGCCGCGCGCCGATCGGCGCGCGGCCCTTTTTCTTTGCGCGCCATTGCGGCTAGGGGACGGATGTGGCCCAGGCAGGGGAAACAGAATGAAGATCCGCTTCGCCGCCGTCGCCGCTCTCCTCGCGCTCGCCGGCTGCCACAGCCAGCCGACCGCGGGCGGCCTCAGCCCCGACGAGGAGCGCGAGCTCGACAATGCCGCGGCGATGATCGACCAGCAGAACGTCTTCGGCGCCGCTCCCGACGGCCTGGCCGCGAACGAGGCGGAGGCGGGCGTGCCGGCCAATGCGGGCGGGAACGGCCAATAGGAAAGGGCCGGAGAGTTTCCTCCCCGGCCCTTCCCATTTTCACTGAACGCTGAGCGCCGGACCTAGAAGTCCATGCCGCCCATGCCGCCCATGCCGCCGCCCGGCATGCCGCCGGCCGAAGCCTTGTCCTCGGGCGCCTCGCTCACCGCCGCTTCGGTGGTGATGAGGAGACCCGCGACCGAGGCGGCGTCCTGCAGCGCGGTGCGGACGACCTTGGTGGGATCGATCACGCCGGCGGTGACGAGATTCTCGTAGACTTCCGTCTGCGCGTTGAAGCCCATCGTCTCGTCGTCGCCGTCGACCAGCTTGCCGGCGACGACGGCTCCGTCATGGCCCGCATTCTCGGCGATCTGGCGGATGGGCGACTGGAGCGCGCGGCGGATGATGTCGATGCCGCGGGTCTGGTCGTCATTGCCGCCGGTGAGGCCCTTGAGCGCCTTGATCGCGTAGAGCAGGGCGACGCCGCCGCCCGGAACGATCCCTTCCTCGACCGCGGCGCGGGTGGCGTGGAGCGCGTCGTCGACGCGATCCTTGCGCTCCTTCACCTCGACCTCGGACGAGCCGCCGACCTTGATCACGGCAACGCCGCCGGCGAGCTTGGCGAGGCGCTCCTGGAGCTTCTCCTTGTCATAGTCGCTGGTCGTGGTCTCGATCTGGGCGCGGATCGCCTCGACCCGGGCCTTGATGCGGTCCCCGTCGCCGGCACCGTCGACGATCGTGGTGTTGTCCTTGTCGATGGTGACGCGCTTGGCCGAGCCGAGCATGGAGACGGTGACGTTCTCGAGCTTGATGCCGAGATCCTCGCTGATCATCTCGCCGTTGGTCAGGATCGCGATGTCCTCGAGCATCGCCTTGCGGCGATCGCCGAAGCCGGGCGCCTTGACCGCAGCGACCTTGAGGCCGCCGCGCAGCTTGTTGACCACGAGGGTGGCGAGCGCCTCGCCCTCGATGTCCTCGGCGATGATCAGCAGCGGACGCGACGACTGCACCACCGCCTCCAGGATCGGAAGCATCGCCTGGAGATTGGAGAGCTTCTTCTCGTGGATGAGGATGTAGGGGTCGGTCAGCTCGACCGTCATCTTCTCGGGATTGGTGATGAAGTAGGGCGAGAGGTAGCCGCGGTCGAACTGCATGCCCTCGACGACGTCGAGCTCGAACTCGAGGCCCTTGGCCTCCTCGACCGTGATCACGCCTTCCTTGCCGACCTTCTCCATCGCCTCGGCGATCTTCTCGCCGACGATGGTGTCGCCATTGGCGGCGATGCTGCCGACCTGGCTGATCTCGTTGGAGCCCGAGACCGGCTTCGAACGGCCCTTGAGGTCCTCGACGACCTTGGTGACGGCGATGTCGATGCCGCGCTTCAGGTCCATCGGGTTCATGCCGGCCGCGACCGACTTCATGCCTTCGCGGACGATCGACTGGGCGAGCACGGTGGCGGTGGTGGTGCCGTCGCCGGCGAGGTCGTTGGTCTTGGAAGCGACCTCGCGCAGCATCTGCGCGCCCATATTCTCGAACTTGTCCTTGAGCTCGATCTCCTTGGCGACGGTGACACCGTCCTTGGTGATGCGCGGAGCGCCGAAGCTCTTGTCGATGACGACGTTGCGGCCCTTGGGCCCGAGCGTGACCTTCACCGCGTCGGCGAGGATGTCGACGCCGCGCATGATCCGCTCACGGGCGTCGCGCGAAAAGCGTACGTCTTTCGCTGCCATTTTCTGTCTTCCTTCCAATTCGTCACCCGGCGAAGGCCGGGGTCTCGTTGAGATTGCTGCGACTTATTGAGCTGAGATCCCGGCCTGCGCCGGGACGACGGCGTGTCAGCCGACGATGCCCAGAATGTCGCTTTCCTTCATGATCAGCAGGTCCTCGCCGTCGATCTTCACTTCGGTGCCGGACCATTTGCCGAACAGGATCTTGTCCCCGGCCTTGACGTCGAGCGGCGTGATCGTGCCGTCGTCGGCGCGGGTGCCGGTGCCGACCGAGACGACCTCGCCTTCCTGCGGCTTTTCCTTGGCGGTGTCGGGGATGATGATTCCTCCGGCCGTCTTCTCGTCGGCCTCGACGCGGCGGACGAGCACGCGATCGTGGAGCGGGCGAAACTTCATGCTTGCACCTTTCTCGATTGGGAGATGAAAACTCTGTTAGCACTCACATGGGGTGAGTGCCAATGGTGCCGATTTAGGCGCTGATCGCGAGAGGTCAAGGATTCAGGTACGAAAATCGACGCCCAAGCTGATCGAAAGGTGCCGGTCGGGCGGACAGGAAGGGCAGGGCGGCGCCGCGCGCGGCCTCGGCTTCGAGTGCCCCCCATTCTCTCCAACCCACGCGCTCGCCGGCCTCGAGCGCGGACACGCGCGTTACCCTATTTTTTACTTGCCACGCCCCCGCAACATTAAAAGCAACAAATATTCCTAAGCATATTACTTAACCAGTCTGACAATTCCATAATAAAACTCCCTTATAGTGATCGGTACAGTGAACATCGGGCGTCCTGCCTCCGCATTTACAGAAGCCCGGCGCTGGGCTAGCCGAAGGGCCGTTGAAGGAGACGGAAATGCGGTTCGTCGGCAAAGCGTGGAAGGTGCTGGTCGGGATCAAGGACGGGCTCGTCCTGATCTTCATGCTGCTGTTCTTCGGCAGCCTCTACGCGGCCCTCTCCGCCAGCCCGCATCGCGGCAGCGCGAGCCGCGGCGCGCTCCGGCTCGATCTCGCCGGCTCGATCGTCGAGCAGCCCTCGGTGCGCAGCCCGGCCGACGCTCTCCGCGGTGCCGCCGCCGCCCGCGAATATCGGGTGAGCGAGCTCGTCCACGCGCTCGACGAAGCGGCATCGGACGATCACGTCCAGGCGGTCGCGCTCGATCTCGACAGCTTCAACGGCGGCGGCCAGACCGCGATCACCGACGTCGGCGCGGCGCTCGACCGCTTCCGGCGCGCCAACAAGCGCGTCGTCGCCTATGCGACCGGCTATGACGACGACGCCTACCAGCTCGCCGCCCATGCCGACGAGGTCTGGCTCGATCCGCTCGGCGCGGTGGTGATCTCCGGCCCCGGCGGCGCGAACCTCTATTATGCGGGCCTGCTCCAGCGCCTCGGCATCACCGCCAACGTCTACCGGGTGGGCGCGTTCAAGTCGGCGGTCGAGCCCTATACGAGGAACGACATGTCGCCCGAGGCGCGCGAGGCGACCCAGACCCTCGCCAACGCGCTCTGGGCCAGCTGGCAGCAGGACGTCCGCCAGGCGCGTCCGCGGGCGCAAGTCGCCGCCTATGTCGCCAACATGCCCGCCTTGGTCACCGCCGCTGGCGGCGACCTCGCGCGGGCGGCGCTGAACGCCGGCCTCGTCGACCATATCGGCAACCGCACCGCCTTCGGCCGCCGCATGGCCGAGCTCGCCGGCACCGATCAGGAGGACATGCCGGGCAGCTACCGCGCGATCCATTACAGCGCCTGGGTCGACGACCATCCGGCGAGCCGCCCGGGCGGCGAGGTCGCGGTACTGACCGTGGCCGGCACGATCGTCGACGGCAACGCGCCGGCGGGCACGGCCGGCGGCGAGACGATCGTGCGCAACCTCGAGCGCGGGCTCGAGCGCGGCAACATCAAGGCGCTCGTCGTCCGCATCGACTCACCGGGAGGATCGGTCACCGCATCGGAGCGGATCCGCAGCGCCATCATGAACGCGCGCGCGCGGGGCATTCCGGTCGTGATCTCGATGGGCTCGGTCGCCGCCTCGGGCGGCTATTGGATCTCGACCGCCGGCGACATCATCTTCGCCGAGCCTTCGACGGTCACCGGCTCGATCGGCGTGTTCGGCATATTGCCGAGCTTCCAGGGCAGCCTGCAGAAGCTCGGCCTCGGCGCCGACGGCGTGACCACGACTCCGCTCACCGGCCAGCCCGATCTGCTGCGCGGGCCTTCGGCGGAGGCGAACCAACTGCTGCAAATGGGGGTCGAGGGAACCTACCGGCGCTTCGTCGCGCTGGTCGCGAATGCCCGCCATCTGGCGCCGGCGCGGGTCAACGAGATCGCGCAGGGACGGGTCTGGGACGGCGGCACCGCCCACCAGCTCGGCCTCGTCGACCGCTTCGGCAACCTCAACGATGCGATCGCCGAGGCGGCGCGGCGCGCCAATCTCGATCCGGGCAGCGTCCGCCCGGTCTTCCTCGAACGGCAGCCCGGCTGGCTCGCCCGCCTGTTCACCGATGCCGCGCGCGACGACGACAATGACCGCGGCGACGCCAGCGTCGCGGCCCGCGACGCCTTTGCCGGCCTTGCCCGCCGGCCCGAGGCGATGATCGAACGCGCGCTCCACGATGCGCGCGAGCTGCTGAGCGGACCCGCGATCCAGGCGCGCTGCCTCGAATGTCCGGGGATCGTGTCGACGCCCCGGCTCCAGGCCGCGGACTCGCTCTGGTCGCGCCTGCTCGCCTTGGTGTGGCGGGGGTGAAGATCCGGCGCGCCACCGCGGACGACGCGGCGGCGATCGCCTCCATCTACGCACCCTATGTCCGCGCCAGCGTCGTGTCGTTCGAGACGGAGGCGCCGGACGAGGCCGAGATGCGGAGCCGGATCGAGGCGCTCGGCGATCTTTACCCCTGGCTGGCGGCCTGCGAGGAGGGGCAAATCCTCGGCTATGCCTATGGCTGCGCGTTCCGGACGCGGCCCGCCTACCGCTTCTCGGTAGAGACCACGGTCTATGTCGCCGACGGCGCGCACCGGCGCGGCATCGGGCGGGCGCTCTATCGGGCGCTGCTGGCGGTGCTGGAGGCGCAGGGCTTCACCCAGGCGATCGGCGCGATCACCATTCCCAACGCGGCGAGCATCGCCCTCCACGAATCGCTCGGCTTCGTGCGCGCGGGAACCTATGAGAAGGTCGGGTTCAAGCTCGGCGAATGGCGCAGCGTCGGCCTCTGGCAGCGCGCGTTGGCGCCGACGACAGCGCGGCCGGAGGAACCGCGCGCGTTCACCGCGGTCTGGAAAGCCTGAAGGAGGGATTTGCGCCGCAGGGCCTGCCTGCCTTCCCTAATGGGGGGCCTGGCGATCCCCGGACGGCTGCAGTGCCCTGCGCATTCCCGCCTGGATCTCGCCGCGCTGGCCGGGCGCGCGGATGTCGACGTCGCTCGCGTAGAGGGACTGGAGGAAGGCGAGGTCCCAATTGGTCAAGGTGATCGGCACTTCGCTGCCCATCGGCGCATCGACCAGGGTCAGGATGGTCGGGACGTCCCTGCCCGGCAGGCGTGCCGGGTCGGCGCCGCTGAGCGTGCGCATCGCCGCATAGTCCGCCAATTGCGTCGTGGTAAGACCCACGAGCGCACTCGCCTGCAGGACGAGGACCGATCCGATATATTCGGGATGCGTCTGATCGACGATGCGCGAGCCCTGGCGGCCCGTCCGCATCACCGGGACGTTGCCTCCGCTGGCGGTCAGCACGCGACCGTCCGCATCGACGACCCCGTTCATGTGCCAGAGCGCCGAGGGCGCGGGGCTTTCGGCAAGGCGCGCGATCTGGCGGCGGGAAAGATCGCCGAGATAATAAGGGTAGCGCCGCGCCAGCTGCTCGATCAATTGCCTTTTGTCCGGGGTGACGAGGATCACGATGTTCGGCCGGCAGCTGGGCCTGCCCATCGGCACCCCCGCCGCGGCGCCCACCGCGCGCATGCGCGCCACGATCGAGGCCCGCTGGGCCGGCGGCACGCCGAGGATGGCCGGGCAGGCGTCATGCTCGAACCGGGCGATATGGCCGTTGGCGGGCGCCGGCGGCAGCGAATCGACCAGCGCGCGGATCTGATCGTCGGGATTGCGGCCCTCGACCGTGATCGTCGGCTGCTCGGGCGCGGGCTGTCCCTGCTGGGCGGCGCCCGGCCCGGCGATGATGGCGGCCGCGGCCGCGAGTGAAATCCATGCCCGTTTCTGCATCGCCCCACTCCCCCAGCGATTTCGGCTGGCTGGACGAATCCGGCTGAACACAAGCTTAGCGGGAATAAGCGGGCAGCGACCAGCCGCGCCAGATCGCGGCGGCGCGAAGCGCGAAGCCGGCAAGGAAGGCGGCGAGCCCGGCCGCGTCCGCCGGAACGCCCAGCCAGGCGAGGCCGACGAACAACGCGGCGGAGAGGGCGCCGGCCGTGACGTAGAGCTCGGGGCGCATCAGGATGGAGGGCTCGCCGGCCAGGACGTCGCGGATGATGCCGCCGAGGCAGCCGGTCAGCACGCCCATGCCGATCGCCGGCAGCGGCGCCAGCCCGAAAGCGAGGCCCTTGGCGGCCCCGTAGGCGGAGAAGGCCGCGAGCCCCGCCGCATCGAACCAGAGCAGGGCGCGGCGCGGCCAGAGCCGCTCCGACAGCAGCCAGACGAGCACGGAAGCGGCCAGGCAGATGAGCAAAGTGGCATTGTGATGCACCCAGAAGACCGGAGCGCCGATCAGCAGGTCGCGCACGGTGCCGCCGCCGACGCCGGTCACCACCGCGAAGAAGGTGAAGGTGACGAAGGTCTGCTTCTTCTCTGCCGCCAGCATCGCGCCCGAGGCCGCGAACACGGCGGTGCCGGCAAGGTTCAGCCAGTCGAGCACCGGGCCGAGCGCGGCGGGAAGATCGTGGGCGGGCGGCATCGCCTCGTTCCTACGTCATTCCGGTCCGGGCGGGAATGACGACCGCGCTAGCGCGGAGCCTGCCAGACCCGGACGTAATCGACCTCCATCCGCTGCGGCAGGGCGGTATCGTCCATCCCGCGCGCCGCCGCCCAGGACCCGCCCATGGCGAGGTTGAGGATCAGGTGGAAGGGCGCGTCGAAGGGCCAGGCGCCGCGGCCGCCGGGCTGGTCGTTCCGCACGCGCATGTAAGCGTGGCCGTCGACGCCGATCGTGATCGAGTCGGGCCGCCAGTCGAGCTGGTAATCGTGGAAGGCGCCGCACGCGCCCGGCAGCGGCATCGCCGCGCCGCGCTGGGTGCCCCGGCTGTGCACGAAGAGGGCGGTGTGGACGGTCGCGTGCACGACCTCCGGCTCGGAGCCGACCATCTCCATGACGTCGATCTCGCCGCCGTCGGGCCAGCCGCCGGTTTCGGGCAGCATCCAGATCGCGGGCCAGGTGCCGCGCGCGCAGGGCAGCTTCGCGCGCACCTCGATGAAGCCGTAGGTCCAGGCGGCGAGGCCGCGGGTGAGGATCCGGCCTGACGTGTAATGCTGGCCGCCCCAATCGGGGTAGCGGACGGGGTCGAGATCCTCGCGCCGCGCCTCGACGATCAGATGCCCGTCCGCGACCCGGACATTCTCCGGCCGGCCCGCCGCATAATATTGCAGCTCGCCATTATACCAGCCCTCGCGGTTGCGGGCGGTGTCGTAGCGCCACTTCGAGAGGTCGAGCGCGTTCCCGTCGAATTCGTCCGCCCAGACCAGTCGCGCGCCGGCCGGCCGCGCCATCGCTTCGTCGATCCGGTAATTGCTCGCGACCGGCGCGGCGGCCTGCGCGAGGAACAGGACGAGGAGGAATCCGGCGGAAGCCATGCCCCCCACTACGTCATTCCAGCGAAAGCTGGAATCTCACTTCACCTTGAACCACGGCAGGCAAGGCAGGGAGATTCCAGCTTGCGCTGGAATGACGGGGAGGGACGAACGACAGCTCGGGCTAGATGTGGATCGGCTTGCCCGTCACCGCCATCGCCGCCTCCTTGATCGCCTCGCTGTGGGTCGGGTGGGCGTGGCAGGTATAGGCGATGTCCTCGCTGGTGGCGCCAAACTCCATGGCGAGCGCGGCTTCGGCGATCATCGTCCCCGCGACCGAGGCGACGATCCAGACGCCGAGCACGCGGTCCGACTTGGCGTCGGCGACGATCTTCACGAACCCGTCGCCCTCGCGGTTGGTCTTGGCGCGGCTGTTCGCCATCATCGGGAACTTGCCGACCTTGACCTCGTGACCGGCGGCCCTGGCGTCCTCCTCGGTGAGGCCGACGCCGGCAATCTCGGGCATGGTGTAGACGACCGAGGGGATCACCTCATGATTCACGATGCCGATCTGCCCGGCGAGAATCTCGGCGACCGCGATCCCCTCATCCTCGGCCTTGTGGGCGAGCATCGGTCCCGGCGTGACGTCGCCGATCGCGTAGATGCCCGGAACCGCGGTCTTGAAATCGTGATCGACCTCGATCTGGCCGCGCTTATTGGCTTCGAGACCCGCCTTGGCGAGATCGAGGCCGTCGGTGTTCGGCCGCCGTCCGATCGAGACCAGGACGATGTCCGCCTCGATGGTCGACGCCTCGCCGCCGGCGGCTGGTTCGACAGTGAGGGTCACACCGTTCTTGCCGCTCTTCGCGCCGGTCACCTTGGTCGAGGTGCGGATGTCGAAGCCCTGCTTCTTGAACAATTTCGCGCATTCCTTGCGCACCTCGCCGTCCATGCCGGGAAGGATCTGGTCGAGGAACTCGACGACGATCACCTTGGCGCCGAGCCGTCGCCAGACCGAGCCCAGCTCCAGCCCGATCACGCCGCCGCCGATCACCACCATCGTTCCGGGGACCTTGGCCAGCTCCAGCGCCGAGGTGGAATCGAGGATGGTCTTATGATCGATCTCGACGCCGGGCAGCGGGGTGACGCTGGAGCCGGTGGCGATGACGAAATTCTTCGCCTTGTAGCTCTTGCCTCCGACGTCGATCACGTTCTTTCCCGTGAATTTGGCATGGCCCTTCAGCCATTCGACCTTGTTCTTGCGGAACAGGAACTCGATGCCGCCGGTCAGGCCCTTGATCGCCTCGAGGCGGGTGCCGTGCATCGCACCAAGATCGAGCTCCAGCCCCGAGGTCTTCACGCCCCATTTGGCGAGCGCGCCCGAATGCGCCTCCTCGTAGAGCTCGGAGGCATGGAGCAGGGCCTTGGAGGGGATGCAGCCGACGTTGAGGCAGGTCCCGCCGAGCGTCTCGCGGCTCTCGACGCAGGCCGTCTTCAACCCAAGCTGCGCGGCCCGGATCGCGGCGACATAGCCCCCGGGCCCGGCGCCGATCACGATCACGTCGAAGTCAGTGTCTGCCATTTTCAATCCTCATTCGTGTTCCTGCGAAAGCAGGAACCCAACCAGCGCCGGCTCTAAGCACAAGTGTGTTCCTGCGAAAGCAGGAACCCAGTTCGGGCGTCCATTCTGGGCTCCTGCTTTCGCAGGAGCACGCTGGGGGCCGAGGATGTTCCCTGCGAAAGCCAGAACCTGGTCACCGCGCAATCTCATTGAACAGATCGTGCCAGTCCGGGTTCATCTCCTCGATCGCCTGAAGCTTCCACGCGCGCTTCCATTTCTTCATCTGCAATTCCCGCGCCCGGGCATCCTGAATGTCATCAAACGCCGCATACCAAACGAGGCTCCGGCAGCCATAGCGCTTCGAGAAACCCTCCGCCTGCCCGTTCCGATGCTGATAGACGCGCTGCACCAGATCGCTGGTCACGCCCAAATATAAGGTACCGTTCCGACGGCTGGCCATGATGTACACATAGCCGGACCGCGACACGCAGTTTCTCCTTCCAGCTCATTTGCGTACCCGCGAAGGCGGCAACCCAGTCAAGCGTCGTTCTGGGCTCCTGCTTTCGCAGGAGCACAATCAGAGGTCGATCAGCAATCGCGTCGGATCCTCGAGCGCCTCCTTCATGCGGACGAGGAAGGTGACCGCCTCGCGGCCGTCGATCAGGCGGTGATCGTAGCTGAGCGCGAGGTACATCATCGGCCGGGCGACGATCTGGCCGTCCCTGACCACGGGCCTCTCCTCGATCCGGTGCATGCCGAGCACCGCCGATTGCGGCGGGTTGATGATCGGGGTCGAGAGCAGGGAGCCGAACACGCCACCGTTCGAGATGGTGAAGGTGCCGCCCTGCATCTCCTCGAGCTTGAGCGTCCCGTCCCTGGCGCGCTTGCCGAAATCGGCGATCGCCGTCTCGATCTCGGCGAAACCCAGGTCCTGGGCGTCGCGCAGGACCGGAACGACCAGGCCCTGCGGCGCCGAGACGGCGATCGAGACGTCGAGATAATCGTGATAGACGATCTCCTCGCCGTCGATCGAGGCGTTGACGGCGGGGACGTCGCGCGCGGCGAGCGCCGCCGCCTTCACGAAGAAGGCCATGAAGCCGAGGCGGATGCCGTGCTTCTTCTCGAACAGATCCTTGTAGCGCTTGCGCGCCTCGAGCACCGCCGACATGTCCACGTCGTTGAACGTGGTCAGCATCGCGGCCGTATTCTGCGCTTCCTTGAGGCGGCGTGCGACGGTCTGGCGCAGCCGCGTCATCCGCACCCGTTCCTCGCGCCGCTCGCCGGCCTGGCGAGGGGCAGGCGCCGCCGCCAGCGCCGGTGCCGGAGCCGGAGCCGGAGACGGAGCCGGCGCGGGCTGGGCCTTCTCGCCCTCGGCGGCGGCGAGCACGTCGTCCTTGGTGAGGCGGCCGTCCTTGCCGGTGCCCTTGATCTTCGAGGGATCGAGATGATGCTCGAGCACGATCCGGCGCACCGCGGGCGAGAGGGTGAGGTGCGGCCCTTCGTCCTCCTCGCTATCCTTGGGCTCCATATTCTCGCCCGGCCCCTTGGGATTGACCGGCGTCGAGGCGGGCAGATCGGGCTTCGCCTCGGGCTCGGCGGCAGGGGCAGGGGCCGAGGCACCAGCTCCGCCGGCCTCGATCGTCGCGATCACCGCGCCGACCGCGACCGTGTCGCCGACCCTGGCGCGCTGCTCGCCCATCGTCCCGGCGACGGGCGAAGGCACCTCGACCGCGACCTTGTCGGTCTCGAGGCTGGCGATCGGCTCGTCCCGCTCGACCGGATCGCCGGGCTGCTTGAGCCATGCGCCCACGCTCGCCTCGGTGATCGATTCGCCCAGCGTCGGCACTTTGACTTCGGTCGCCATCCTAATTCCTTCTAGCTGGCCTTGCGCCGGGCCGGCGCGCTCGCGCTATGGCCGAGCGCGTCGGCGATCAAGGCCGCCTGCTCGGCCGCGTGCCGTTTGGCGAGGCCGGTCGCCGGCGACGCGGCGGGCTCGCGCCCGGCATAGATGGGCCGCTTGGGCTTCAGGCCGGCCTCGCCGAGCCGGCGCTCGAGCCGCGGCTCGACATGGTGCCAATAGCCCTGGTTCTGCGGCTCCTCCTGCGCCCAGATGACCTCCTTCAAATTGGTCATGCGCTTCAGCCGGGCGAGCAAGGCCTCGCCGGGGAAGGGATAGAGCTGCTCGATGCGGACGATCGCGATGTCCTTGTCGCCGGCCTGGTCGCGCGCCTCCATCAATTCGTAGGAGAGCTTGCCCGTGCAGAGGACCAGCCGCCTGACGTCCTCGTCCTTCGGCGCCTGCGGATCGGAGAGGATGCGGCGGAAATGGCTCTCGCCGACGAGGTCCGCGACGGACGAGACCGCGCGCTTGTGCCGGAGCAGCGACTTCGGGGTCATGATCACCAGAGGCTTGCGGAAATCGCGGCGCATCTGGCGGCGCAGGATGTGGAAATAATTGGCCGGCGTCGTGCAGTTGGCGACCTGCATATTGTCCTCGGCGCAGAGCTGGAGGAAGCGCTCCGGCCGCGCCGAGCTGTGCTC
>Ga0070686_100001141_pt1 | contig 15264 bp, 13 predicted proteins | sample KBSS23LmetaG_FD_65654 | JGI IMG/M metagenome (GOLD analysis project Ga0070686, IMG submission 65654) | Switchgrass rhizosphere microbial communities from Kellogg Biological Station, Michigan, USA - KBS S2-3L metaG | ecosystem: Host-associated > Plants > Roots > Rhizosphere ... | reverse complement strand
CTGCTCACGCGACAAGTACTTAGAAACCGTCAAAGGCAAAGGTGGAGTGTTCAAGGTCACTGCGAATCTGCAGCGCAAGTTTGGTAGCCAGCGCGTTTATAACTCTCCACTTGCGGAAGCGAATATTGTTGGGCGCGCGATAGGCCTGGCGACCCGCGGTTTGAAGCCCGTGGTTGAGATCCAGTTCTTTGATTACATTTGGCCCGCAATGCATCAGATCAGAAATGAACTAGCGCTGTTGCGTTGGCGCTCGGCTAACGACTGGAAGGCGCCTCTGGTAATTCGGGTCCCGATCGGCGGTTATCTCAAAGGCGGTGCGGTTTACCACTCGCAGTCAGGAGTTTCGACCTTTACACAGATTCCAGGACTACGAGTGATCTATCCATCTAATGCACTCGATGCAAACGGACTCTTGCGCACAGCGATTCGTTGCGATGATCCGGTGCTGTTTCTTGAACACAAGCATCTCTATCGTCAGGCGTACAACAAGTCGCAGTATCCCCCTGACGATTTCATGATTCCTTTCGCGAAAGCAAAGGTCGTTCGAGAGGGAACAGACCTTTCGATCATCACCTACGGCGCTTTGGTCCAACGATCGTTGGTCGCGGCTAAGCAAGTGGAGCAAGAAGGCATCAACGTCGAGATCATCGATCTGCGAAGTCTTGTTCCCTACGATTGGAATGCGATCGTCGAGACCGTCAAGAAGACAAGTCGCGTGATCGTTGCGCATGAGGATTCCCAGTCGTTTGGCTATGGCGCAGAGTTGGCGGCGAGGATCGGTGATGAGTTGTTCGAGTATCTCGATGCGCCGGTGCGTCGCGTTTGTTCACTCGACACGTTCGTAGCCTATGCTCCGCAGTTGGAAGACGTGATACTTCCGCAAGTCGCAGACGTCGCGAAGGCGATCACGGAGCTGCACTCGTACTAAACCCGAACTTTGAACTTGGCTCTTTGTGCTTTGTTCTTAGATTCAACGATCATTACCCACCTAGCAAAGCACAAAGAACAAACGTCTGAGCCCTCACTTCACACATTCGCAACAAGTCAACGCCCAATAAAAATACACGGCTGTATCGTTCTGTTTCGGTAATTCCTTTTACATTGCTTCGGTTTTTCGGCCGGAGCTAATTTGTTTCACTTGGCATGCGTGTTGCCGAAATTTCGGGTGAAAACGAATGAAAACAGCGTCTTCCCCGACACTTCCCCCTGCTTGGAAATAATCGCGATTAACGAAAAGTTTACAAGGGAGGTGAAACATGAAGAGGCATGCGCTGAGCGTTTTGGCCGCGGCAATCCTAGGGCTCACGACCGCGGTTTTCGCTCTCGGACAAACAACCACTACGACCGTCACACAAACGGTGCAGAATCCAGATGGTACTTATACCGTCATTGAGTATCCCGCTAAGAAGGAAATCAACCTTCAGCTCAACCCCGTTACTATTAAACGTGGCAAAGGCATTGCCACCATTCTCAGAGACGACGACGGAACGCGAATCAAACTGAATTTGACCGACATTCCATCGGACGTAACAGCTCTAAACCTTTACGCTGTCGATGACACAGGGACAGTAACCCCGCTCGGTCCGATTGCGATAAGTAATGGAGTTGGAACACTATCAGCGTCGGTTCCGCTGACGAAGTTTATGTTGATAGCTTCACCGAAAGCGGATCTAACGACCTACAATCCGCAAACTTCGGTGTTGTTTAGAAGTGCGGTTCCTGAAGGTTATGCGGTAATTCCATTGACGAGTGCATCGGGCGAAAAAGTAGCAGCTGTATCAACACCGGGAACTACAATGACCGGAGATGCAGTGCCGATGCTAAACATTCCAGCTTACAAAACTGGCGATGATACAAAAATCAAAGTCGACTTCAGTGGAGCATTAACAGGAGCACGCGCTAACGTGTTCATCACTCCTCGGAAAGATGGTCCAACTGAAGTGAAGATGCGTTTCCACGAATTGAAGGATGCGCCTGCGGGACAAACGTTTGTGTTGTGGGCCGTAGGAGCGGACCAACAGTTCGTAAAGCTCGGACAAGTAGTTAACGCTCCGGGCCGTAACGAAGCCGAAATCAAGTCGGAAACGACGTTACCGGATTTCGGGCTACTAGTAACCATGGAGAATGCTACTGGAATCGGAGCAGCGCCTGTGGGTCCGCGGATCGGACTCATACACATTGTTCCGTAAGCGATGCGGCGATTTGAGTGTTTAGCCATTCAAGGGCCACTCGTGAGAGTGGCCCTTTCTGTTGGGCCGACGCGGAGAGCGTGGGGAAAGGGAGACGGGAGAGGGCACGACGGGGAGAGGGCACGACGGGGAGAGTGGGCGACGGGGAGAGTGGGCGACGGAGAATGCGTAACTTGTCTCCCCCTTTCCCCTTTCCCCGTCTCACTTCCGTGGCCGATCCCACAAAAAGCTACCCTTGTTACGCCCAGTTGCGCTAAGATGGCTGGTGCCGGGGTTGCCCACAGCGCATCTCCTAAACGCCCGACAGGCTGATTTTCGAGCCGAACCAGTTCTTCAAATCCGAGCTTTTCCCCTGGCAGCCGAACCATCGACGCCCCACATCGGTTTTGCTGTTTTCGGACCAATTAACGACATATGAATTACCGAAGCTTCCCCCCGTTTCTCCCCGTCGTCCTACTTCTCCTGATAACTGCATCGACAGTCACAGCGCAGCAGGCTCTGCCTGAGCTTGTGCGTAAGGTGAAGCCTGCCGTCGTTTCGATTATCACGTACGACTCCGAAGGCGAACCGCTGATGACCGGTAGCGGATTCTTTGTCGATCACTGCAAGGTGGTCACTAATCTCCACGTGATTCGCGGCGCCACCAAGGTCGAGATCAAGATGCTCGATGGCAAGGGGCGCACTTATCCTGCCGCCGGGATACTCGCCGTGGATACTGAAGGCGATCTCGCATTGATACGCGTGGACGTGCCGCAGGAGCGAACGCGTTCGATCGAGCTTGCTTCGGATCTTCCGGACGAAGGAGAAACGATCTTCGTTATTGGCAATCCGCTGAAGTTGGAAGGTTCAGTTTCAGATGGAATCGTTTCTGCTGTTCGCGAAGTACCGAACGTTGGACGAATTATTCAGATCACAGCCCCGATCTCACATGGCAACAGCGGGAGCCCGGTCTTCAACCTGCGCGGCCAGGTTCTTGGAGTTGTCACAGTCAAGGTAACAAACGGACAGAATATCAATCTCGCGATTGCCGCTGCTCGTGTTCGCGAGTTGCAAGGTGAAAACGTTCGGCCATTTAGTGAGTTGCCGGCGAGAACTAAGGCAGACTTGTCTGAGACGCTCTACCAAAATGGGTTGGAATCGTTGTGGCTTGGAAATTACGAGAGCGCGCTTAGTTATTTTCAAAACGCAGTGAATAAAAACCCACGACGCGCTGACGCGTGGACGCAAGTGGGCTACTGCAAGGTGAAGCAGGGTAAGAACGTTGAAGCGATTAGAGCTTACGAGCGAGCGCTTGAGTTAAAACCCACGGCCGCGGAAATTCATAACAAGCTCGGTGACGCGTATTACTACGCTGGACGATTGCTCGACGCGATTGACTCGTATTCACAGGCTGTTCGATTGGAACCGAACTACGCTGAGGCTTACTACAACCTGGCTGTCACGTATTACGAGACTGGTAACCGAACGATGGCGGCGACCGAAGCGCGCATCCTGCAGAAGCTAGACGGCAAGTTGTATGAGAAGTATTTGAGCGAGACTCCGTAGGGCAGACTCATGGGTATTCGGTACATCCTCTACAGTTGTGTCGCTGGCGGTGTTGGACTCGCGATGCTTATAACGGGCTTGCTTCCAGCAGATATGATTCGCTCCATCGTCGGCGACAAATTCGATAAGCAGCCGAACGCGCGGGTGCAACTTCTGGTTACCGGCGGTTTCTTTCTATTCGTCGGCCTCGTTATGTTGCGCGTAATCCGTCTATAAGCAATTTCAGGTTGGATCGATCAGACGAATCACCAATCTAAAATCTACAATCGACAATGTCACTGTCCTTTGCCTCCGATACCGCTCTGCCCAAGAAAGGTGGCCCGGTCTACCTGCTGCGGATTACCCAAAACAATGAACTGGATGTTTCGCATGTACTTCTGAGCCACACGCTGCACATCTGCCGACGTTACAGCTCGCAGGCGTTCGATCGCTTGAAACGAGTTTCTCCAACCGCCGCCCACCAACTCCTGCTGCGCTAACTCGCCGGCCTGCGCTGCATTCGTTTCCTGACCAAGATAAAAACGAGTCAAAAACTGCTGCACGCTGCCTTTCAGATCCTCGTCACTCACCGGCACCTGCTGGAGTCGCGCAATCTCTTCGAGCATTACTTTCACCGCCTGGTTCGCATCAACAGCCGACACGGATATTCCTCCAGTATTTGCTCCCTGGCTGCCAACAAAAGCATCTGGAGCATACGAGAGATTCCGCCTCACGCGCACTTCAACAAATACGCGCTGTTGCAATATCGAAGATGCCACACGCATCGCGTAGATGTCGGGAGAGGTCAACGCAGGCGCTACAAATACTCCCTGGACGTAGTTGGTCGGAATGTCGCGCGGTGTAACGGACAACGTCGGTTCAGCGAAAGCGAGTTGCGGTGCTGGCTGTGGCTGATAAGTTCCCCGCGGAAGCTTTCCAAAAGAAGCTTCAACCTTCCCCTTTAGGGCCGCGGGATCGATATCGCCTACGACAACCAGTAGAAGGCGAGACGTCTGCATCATTTCCTGATGAAACTTCCGGACGTCTTCGAGTGTCACTTTTGATAACGACTCAACGGTGCCTCGCGGATCATTCAAGTAAGGGTGGCCGGCGTAAATGACGCGCGACTGAAGCACCTGTATAAACGACTCCGGAGTATCTTCATCATCACTGAGAGAGGCCATGAGCCGGTTCTTCACGCGTTGAAAATCATCTGGAGCGAAACTGGGTCGAAGCGATGAGTCAACGAACAAATCCCATGAACGATCAAAGAAGCGACGTGTTGTCGCCAACGACAACACTGAATAGTCGTAATTAATGCCGTAGGAAATGACGGTGCCGGTACTCGAATTCTCTCGACGAAATTTCTCGCGCGGGTAATTGGTTGATGCCTCTGTTGCCACGTCAAGCATCAACGCTTCGACACCGGCGTTCTTATCGTTGACGTTACGCGAGCCACCGCGCAGAAACAGACCGGCGACCACCGTTTGACTGCCCGCTCGTCGCTTGAACAGAACCTTCAGCCCGTTGACGTCAAACTCAGTTACGAGTTTCGCAGCATCCGTAACCTCGTTATCTCCTGCGCGCGAGGAGGTGCGGGCTTCAACCGCCGGCACCCAAATAGACGTGAGCAGTAGCAGTGCCGCTAATATCCAACGTGCAAAGTTATTTTTCATTGCGTTATGTCCCTAAAATCCCTCAACCGCCGGTCGATTTGTAGTGGGGCGTCCCTCCGTTGGCGCCCAATTTGAATTCGAAAACTTCAAGCGAGCAAGAAGGGCGCCCACAGAGCGACGCCCCCTGGAACCATTCCTAATGTCTACCCGCGACGGTCGACTGTGCCTGCGGCGCTCCGATTAAATCAGCTTCAGTCAACCCCGACATCTTCAATGCGTCTGGTGAAATCAACGCCAACCCGACGTGCGGTTTGTTCTGTACGTAGTTCGTTATGTAGCGACTGATGTCTGCTCGTGAACTTGCGCGGAGTCGTTTCAGGTAGCCACGAAAGTATTCAAGGCCCGTCGTTGACCACCAGAAGCTGATCGTATGTGAGTAGTCAGACAGTTTTTCACGCGAATAGAGATCGTCAGCCTCGAGCAGTGCTTTGGCGCTATCGAGCTCCTCATCTGTGAAGTAGTCGCGATCATTGAAGTGTGCAATCTCATTATAGGCCGCCCGAACCGCCGCCTTTGCTTTGTCAGGAGTGGTCTGAATCGTCAGCGTTATAGGGCCGACGTTTCGTTGAGTGTAGTAGCCGAAGCCGACGCCCGCCACGAGACCGGTGTCAACTAATGCTCGCTGAAACCGCGAGTTCGGCTGTCGCAAGATGAAAGAGAATACGTCGGCAGCGTAAGTCGCCGCGTCGTCTTTTCCGATTGAAGGCCCCTGCCAGCCAAGCTGAATAACCACGTTGGTGACTGGCGCTGAGATCAAGTGGCCCTCACTCTTCGGCAGGGGCGGATGATCGACAAGAGGAAATTCTTCAAATGGATCTTTAGCTCGTCTTGGCCATTCGCCAAAAAGCTGCTCAACAAGTTGAAATGCGGCCTGGGGGGTAACGTCGCCCGTAACGATGATGGCGGAGTTGTTGGGGACGTAATAGCGATCCTTGATCAATCGCATCTGTGCGGTCGTAGCTGCACGAACAGTCGCTCGATCGCCGCCTGGACGTTTCCGACTCGGATACTTGTAAAAAAGATCGTCGTTCATCTGCTCGCCCAGATCGGAGAAAGGGTTTGATTCGTGCCGATCCAGCTCTCCGACCACAACCTCGCGTTCTTGAGCAAACTGTCCTTCGTCGAACTGTTGGAAGATTGCCTGGTCGCGCATGAATCTCAGTGACACCGGAAAGTTCGGTGTTGTAGTTGTGAAGTAATAGTTCACGACTTCTTCATGCGTCTCGCCGTTGTAGACAATACCGAGCGCATCGATGTTGCTCAGGTAATCAGCGCGAACCCGCTGCGCCGGATTGACTTTGAAGAACATGTGTTCGAACAGATGCGACAGTCCGTTTAGTTCAGGCGGCTCGGTGAACGATCCGTTGCGCACCGCAAGCTCAACCGTTACGAGAGGCACCGAATGATCTTCAAGCACAATCACCTCAAGGCCATTGGGAAGCACCTTGTTAACAAACGGCGCGGCTTCAGCAAGTGGTGCCGATGCGGTTGATGGCGCGGTTGCAGGTGCTGGTCCTGGTGTTGTGGCTTGGGGCCGCTGCTTTGGCTTCTGCACCCAAGCTGAGGCATCGAGAGTCGGAGCTAAAATCAGAGAACAGAAAAGAAGAAGCGATACAAGACTACGTTTCACAGCGATGCTCCTAAAAGTGGAGTGCGGTCACCTGTCAGCCGCGTTTAGTCATTGCATTGGAGAAACGACTCGCAGCGGTTACAGGTGCCCCGCACTCCAAATGCTCGTTCTACAGGTCCGTTCGATGAGTTGCCAAAGTCAATAGATGTCAGCCCGAGTACGATTCGTCTTGTTCTATCTTCGATAGCACCCAGTCAAACTCACCTGAGGTTATCTTGCCGCCGCAGAATTCACAAATGCCGCTTGCGTTCACTTTAAGGGGCGATGCGCAATTCGGACAGCTGAGTTCGGTACGCACGCGTGAATCTTTAGCTTCCCGGTTTTTGATGAAGGTCCAATATTCACTCCATTGCCGCGTTCTTGTACGTGATCCTGAGACTACATTATCTCTTTCGTCGACCGTGTAGTCGTTACCCTTCGCCCAAATTCTTAGAGTGATCGCCTGATAAAATGCATCTTCCTGGCCCTTCACGGGTTGCATTGCCGTGATCACGACGTTGTCCACGACATTTCGCAAGTGCTCTCGCTTGTAAGCTTCGATCCAGTACTGGTGCATCTGAAAAATATTGTCAGTTTCGTGCGGACGCGCGCGTTCCCAATTCAAGGTTGACCAGGCCGCCTGTAGTTCAGTGAAAATCAGCTTCACTCGGGTCTGGAAATCCGCCCATGAGAACTGCGGATTGTTCTGCATGAACTCCTCAGCAATTTGTTCGAAATTAGGTTGAACGATGCTGGGAAAGTCGGTGCCAACTTCCTCCACATCAGACGTAAGCATTGGTCCGCGCGCTTCAGTTGAAAGTAACGTGATGTTTTGAACGAACCACTGAAATTCGCCGCTCTCGATCTTCGCGCCGCAGTATGCGCAGGCTCCGACACTGTCGCGCTGCAATGGAGCGCCACAGCGCGGACAGTGCAGCGCTGTTGCTTGAGCTGGCGCAGGTGAGAGCAAATCGCGTTTGCGTTCCAGATTCCAGCGTTCAGTGACGTAGTAAGTCATCCCAGGCCCGTTGCCTGTTACCTCGGTATAGTTTGACTCAAAAACAACGCCTACTTTGACGATGGGAGTGTCGAGGCCGACGACCTGCGCGATTCGCATCGAGCCGACGATAACCCCTCTCACTTCCTTCAAGCCTGGAGGGTTACGACTCAACAGAGCTTTGCGCGCGTCGTCGCTCAGGTAAGGTGAAAACAGATCCAGCGCTGTCGCACCGTGTCCGCGCGCTTCATGTGCTTTGGCGTAAAGCGCGTAAACAAAATCTGTGAAGACGATCTCAGAGAAGTTTGGGTCAAACTTCCGCAGCCGCGCGAGGCTTCGCTCTCCCTCACTGGGACGGCTCTCAGCCGCGGGGGGCTGTACGATCGAGGAAAAACTAACCCGTGCAGTGTTGCGTAGTTTGAAGAAGTAGACGACACCAAGAAGCACGATGATGTCGAGTGGGATTCCGATCACCGGATAATTAATCGTCAGATAAAGCAGGAAGCGAACAGCCTCAAAGATCAACCAGACGAGCGCTCCGCCATCGTTACCTCCGTCACCGCCGCCACCACTACTGCGACTGCCCCCGCCGTACGAATGACCGCCTCCCACACGCGCGACGATCTCGATTGGTACTAAGAGCAGCCAGCCGCATGCCGCAACGACAACTGACGCGCCCCACAGGAACTTGAGCAGCTTGGATTTCATTTGAGTTCGAACCGGGGCAGGTCGGGCAGTTCGTTGGGGTTCTCACCAGTTGCCGGTACGTGTGAAGTCAGGAGTGTTCCGAATTCCTTGATAGCATTCATGAATGTTTTCGGTTCTGGAGTGTGACCGATCAAATGCAGTTCCGCGAGTTCGCGATTCCATTCCTGTGCAGGTACCTTTCGCAAAACTCCGCGATCAGCAATTAACTCCAGGCGTCTTTCAAGCAAAGAGAGATAGATCAGAACTCCCATTTCCGCATTGGTATTGGCAATGCCGGCTTCGTAGAACATCGCTGCCGCCGCCGTGCGCGTCACTTTGGAGCGGTACTTATCCGTGGAAAAAAGACGTCTCAAGAAATTACTGCGTGAGGACAGGAAAGCGCTGCCGACAAACGCGATGACAACATCAATGGGGATCCAGATCGGGTGGAAATCGACCGGTGAAAAGAGGACGAACAGAAGAATGATGAACGACACGGTGAAGCCGAAGAGATAATCGACGTGCGCGTAGCTGCCTGAGCGGGCTCGGACAATAATTACCAATTCCGCATCAGTTGAACTTTCGATTTCTTTAACACATTGCGCGAGGTTATCGCAGGCGGCGTCATCAAAACGCGGTCGAGTCATCGTAGTGAATCGTAAATAGTGAATCGTGAATCGAAAAGCTGACTCACAATTTACCATTCACCATTAGCTATTCACCAATTACGATTCACTATTCACGATTTACGATTCACGACCCCTTCTTCGGTGGGACCAACAGTGTACGAGCTCTCTTTCTCAACTCGGTTCGATAAGCAGCGGCGTCCGTACCCGCAGCGTTCGATAGCCAGGTGATGCGCGGTGTCCCGTTCGGTGTTGAGTCGCCATTCATTACCATTGAGTAGGTTCTATTGTCGTTTGGGACATGCAATACGAGATGGCGCTTCAGTCGATACTGCAGATCTTTTCCAAGGAACATAACCTCTTCGTAGCCATCCTCGTCAGCATCGCATACTTCGCTGGTCCAATTCGCACGTCTGAAGCCCTCGATGTCGAGGCGTCCTTTGGACGTGATGCGATACTTGTTCGACCGCTTTTCTAAAACGAAGAAGGTTGTGTTGCCCGGCTGGCGAGCATTATCGATGGCCACAATTGCCTGCCCGGCATCAGTGTCGACAATCTGAACCATTCCCAGCGCACCGGTAGCGAAGCCTGCAGCGATTTTTCTGGCGCGGTCCATTGTCAGACTCTCGTTGATTCGCTCTTTTGCAGCAGGAGCACTTGACTTAACGTCTGGAGCTGAGGCGGGCTCGTGATTGTACGAAGCAGGAATGGTTTGCTGAGGCACGCTCCCGGCCAGTGAATTGGAAGCAGCTCGTTGTAGTGCTTGTTCAGACGCGCTACCTCCTGTGTATCCCCACGCCAGGAATCCGCCCAGCATCATTACCAGAATCAGTGGGGCACCCACACGAAAAGCGAGGCTGCGTCCGGGACTAGTTGCCGCGACCATCGACGACAGCGGTTCGACGTCAGGCAATGTCCGCTCTGGTTGGATCAAACTTCGCTCAAGCAACCCTTTGGCTGACGCAGCTGTACGTGGCCGATCTTCCGGACGTTTTGCGAGTAACGTGTGAACGGCGAGAGCAAGCGATCGTGGTAAGTCGTGACGTAGTTTTGGCAAAGGCGGAGGCAGCGCAGTAGCTTGTTTCACGAGAAGCGCCGATTGCAGTGGATCAACAAACGGCGGACGTCCTGCGAGCATCTCGTATAACAAGACTCCGAGGCTGTAGAGATCGCTGCGTGCTCCCACCCGGTGGCCCAAACATTGTTCGGGGGACATGTAACGCGGAGTTCCTACGATGTGGCCTGAACCTGTACTCGCATGCGTTGCGGTAGACTCCGAAGTCGAGGCGAGAACTTTCGCGACGCCAAAATCCAACACGCAAACGCCGCCACGTTCGCTCAACATGATGTTCGATGGCTTCAAATCTCGATGGACGATGCCGATCCGGTGTGCTTCTTCAAGTACATCGCAAATCTGCGTCGCGATTTTAACCGCGCGATGTGGCGAAAATCTCCCTTCGCGCGTGAGTGCCTGCGAAAGAGTTTCGCCTTCGACGAGTTCCATGATGATGAATTGGCGACCATCAGGCAGGCTACCTGCGTCGAAGATCATCGCCGCATGTGGGTGGCGAAGCTTGGCCATCGTTCGTGCTTCGCGCAGGAACCGATCGGCAACATCGCTATCAGAAGCGAATTCGCGTTTGATGATCTTTACAGCAACCGGTCGTTCGAGCCCGAGGTGCGTGGCGAGGTAGACAGTGCCCATGCCACCCGTGCCGATTTCACGTTCAATCCTGAATCTACCGGCTATGAATTGAGGGACATCCATATCTGACCTTCTTTCGGGTGAAAAGGTCTAGAGCTATTTTCTGTAAACAGATTCGAGGAGAACCGCCCGTGCGGTGATCAGTTTGGGCTCAGGTTGTTTGTTTTTTTCGGGGGAGAAGCCGAGTCTGCCAACTCGATGCCGCGTATAGTACCACCAACACTCGCCAAGGGAACAGGTAAAAGTGCTAGGTATCCGACGATCTCTGGGGTGAGGGTTTACTTATCCAGGCCAGGATGCGTCAGGCCGGCGACGTTTGGAATCCAGAAAACCTGCCCATTTAGCTCGACGCTACGCAGGCCATTCTTCGGCAGGTCCTTCTCTTTCAGGCCAAGAAATGTGAAATGTGGCAGGTCGCTCAAGACGGTTTGAAACCAGCCGTGCTTCGCCATGATCTCTCGGACGCGTGGGTTTTCAAATTCATTGACGTCGAACGCGAGCATGGCTATGTGCTGGGAAGTCCCGGGTGCGGCGATCGAGTAAAGGATCGATTTAGATAAGTCTTTGCTGAAATAGAGGCCTTTTTTCTCCATCTCAAGGACCTCCGCAATCTGTTGAGACAAGGGCAGCGAACGGAGGCGGGCTACCTCCTCTGCAGTCAAGCGGCCCTGGGCCAACCAGTGTTCGAGTGCCGGATCAAAACGAGAGTTCCACAGCCTTACGCTGTCGTCGTAGTTGCGCCGAGCCGCTTCGGCTCCGTCACGCGGAGTTATGTCGAGTCCTTCTTTTTGAGCTTCCTTTCGAGCTTTCCTCAGTTGCTTCAGCGCTTCGGTTTGTAACTCGATTTCATCGTAGCCAATCACCTCTGCTTCAAAGCCGGCGTTCTCCTGGAACCGCGTGACCTGGTCTTCATGTGTGAAGATGCAGACGGGTGGCGGTGTCACCTTTTTTGTAGCGACGTAAACGGCACCATATTCTTCGAGAATGCGGCGCGCTACACCGTTAGAGGGGGGACAAACATCGTCGAGTCTTATCTTGCGCTTTTTAAGCGCCTTGGCGAGCGCTTCGTAGAAGGGAACTGGTTCTTTGTTATCTGAAAAACTATTTGTCGTTGCGATCATTTGCTGTTGTCGTTCGGCTGCACGCGTCTCCATGCTGGAGTGCTGAAGATAAAGGGCCATTATTATAAACAACGCCGACGCAAGTCGGCGCTGGTACTTAGATTGATTATCAGCGACAAGTCTTAATGCGTTTGAATCAACTAAACCTTGTTCGCCAACCGCTGAAGCCAAAACCATATTCGATAGTTGAAGAGCGAAATCCAAGGGATAATAGAGATGACGACCTACGACTTCAAGTCAACTCGTGTTTCTATTCTTGAATCTCAACCTGGCCCGACATAAAGTCAGTCAGCAACCTACATGAAAAAGTTGGACCTATATGGCGAATTGCTCACTACCTACCATCGACACGGTTGGCAACTCCGGGCTCTGCTTTTGACGCCCGAAACAATCACTGAGCTGAAGAGAGGCGAGGATGATCTACTTCAGTCAGTAATGATCAAAGATTCGCCGGTCGATGCATTGTGGTTCTCGCGGCCGTCGCACGAACAACGTGAAGCCTGGGAACTCCGACTGCTATCGGAAACTCAGTATGCCTTGTTTGAAACCTTTGAAGCTGATGAGACAGAGGAACAACGGGAAGAGATGCGCCAGGAAATGGAAGCGCGGCTAAGAGATTATGTGACGGGTCGATCGGGGTAGTTTAAGGGATGAGGGATGAAGGAGGAGGGATGAATAAGACTTTCATCCTTCATCCCTGCTCCTTCATCCTTATTGTTTGCCCATCTTCACTGGAATCTCCAACCTCTGGCCATCACGGATCACAACAACATTAACGGTGCTGTAAGGAATTGCGCGAAGGACGCGCATGTGCAGTTCACGCGGTGTGCGAATCGGTGTATCGCCAAACTGGATAACGACGTCGCCTTGCTTCACACCGGCAAGATCAGCCGGTCGACTGCGCAAGATGGTGTTGAGCTTCACTCCGAACTTAGGAGTTGGAGCGATTGCGGGAGTGGTTTTTGGAGCGGTAGTTTTTGGAGCGTTAGTTCTTGGCGTGGTGGTTCCTGGAGTCGGAGGTTCGGGGGCTTCAGGGCTTTCAGGAGTCGTGGTTTCCGGCGCTGTGGGTCCTGAAGTCGTTCCTGGAATCTCGACCCGCTCCGAGTCGTCGTCATCGTAGCCAAACGCAGCCTTGCCTTCAGGCCGGTTGTTGAAGTCTCTTACGATGCGATCATATTCTTCCTTCGAAACCGTAGTGAGCTTCGTCGTCTTCACCTCTCCATCGCGAATGTACGTGACGTCAACCGTCTTGCCGATTGGTGTATGGCGGAGTAAGTCCATCATTTGATCGTCTTCAGTGACGCGATGGCCGTCGAACGAAGTAACGATGTCGCCACCCACCAGACCGGCTTTATCTGCCGGCACTCCTGGTGCTTCCACATAATCGAAGGTGACGCCGTTGTCAGCGGTCTCGAATCCTTCGCCGACACCCACATACGATCGCGGTGCGATCGGCGAGCTGAACTGAACGTGTGGTCTGAACGGCGTTACGATTGCCGTAAACGCGGCTGCGCACACGAAGAAAGCGAGTAGGCCGACAAAGATCCAGGTCATTCCAGTGATCTTGCGGCGACGTTTGCGCGGAACCACTGCCCCAGATGCGGCGGCCACTTGCGGATGCGCGCTATCAAAACGAACTGTTGGCGTATATTCCGCGACGCCCTCACCCAGCCGAAATCCGCAATTCCGGCAGAATCGAAGTTCCGCCGGCATGGGTGAACGGCAGTTGGAACAGGTCGTCACGTTGGGCGAAGAAGCGACTGTTTCGGAGTTCTGTGACATAAGCAATCCAACGAATTAGTGTCGCCGTGAAGCATACACGACATTTTCTATACGCCAAATATTGAGGGACGGTTGCATCGGGAACAAGATCATTTGCCTTATATCATTGGGCATTTCTCATTTTTCATTGACGACGCCCAGCCGAAGCTGGATTTAGCTGAGAATTAGTCGTATTCCCAAATGACAAATGAAAAATGTCCAATGACAAATGATTCCCCCTCTATTGGACAATCGCGGCCCCGACAGGCAATATCTCCGCACAGCCCGAACGTACAACTTGGTGAAAGGTAGAAACGTGGAAGTTACTAAAGCTCTGGCAGCATTGCAGCCTCTTTACGGCAAAGAGAACGTGGAGATCATCACCACTGACGGTCGTCGGATAAGAGGTACCGTACGCAGCATGAAGACAACGCAGGCCCTCACAACACCCAGCGTCAAGATGCTTTGTCCTGATGGACAGATCGTAAAGATCCCTTTCCCGAGCATCGCCGAAATCAAGAGTCATAACTAGATTAGTGCTTCGTACTTGGTGCTTTGTTCTTTGGCAGTTTCCAATTTCGATCACTGCGCAAAGCGCAAAGCACAACCCTCACTCTCCACCCATTAACAAACGTGTAGTCTTTCCACTCCGCTTCGCGTATAGTACGCCGTTCTAATTTTCCTACCCCCAGGGGAGATTTTTGTAATCATGAAAGATTTTGGTGGGCGCGTAGCAACTGTGTGGTCAGAATTGCGGCCGACAACCAGAGGCTTCGTTGAACGCGCACTGCAAACTCCAAACGGAGGCGTTCAGGCAGTTCGCAATTTTCAATACGATGCACGCGCTGATATCGAACTAAGCAGATTTCTCAGAGCACTCGATGAACGCGGTTCAGATAAGAACAACGCACTCGACTCTGAAAACGTACTAAAATTAAAGTCGATCGCTGACACTTGTGCCCAGGTGCTTCAGGAGAAGACTGAATCTGCTGAAGTGTTTTCCCAGTTAGTCAGCAGAGCAGAAGCGCTGCACGACTACAAACGAATCGATGTGCTTGCCGATTCGCTAATCAATCGATTCCCGCCGAGCGAGATTTGTGAGTTGGCTCGTTCGGAACAGGTGATTGTCAGAGAGTTGGCGAATGAAGCGCTGGCACGTTGCCCTGTGGGAGTGCTGGCGATATTGCTGGCCGATCCGGTGGATTCTGACATTGCCCGGGCCGCTTTGCGGCGTCAGATCGCCGAGTACGGATCAGAAGAAGCAAGGCAGATTGTTAGTGTGTTGGAACTGGAAGAAATCTGAAGCGGTAAGGGTTAAGAGCTAAGAGCTAAGAGCTAAGAGAAAAACATTCTTCTGCTTACCTCTTAG
>Ga0070686_100001140_pt1 | contig 15269 bp, 16 predicted proteins | sample KBSS23LmetaG_FD_65654 | JGI IMG/M metagenome (GOLD analysis project Ga0070686, IMG submission 65654) | Switchgrass rhizosphere microbial communities from Kellogg Biological Station, Michigan, USA - KBS S2-3L metaG | ecosystem: Host-associated > Plants > Roots > Rhizosphere ... | reverse complement strand
CCCGGCTTGATGTCGTAGGCGCCGACCGCCTCGACGCGAATCCCCGACACGGTCTTCGTCTCGCCGTTGGCGATCGCCGTCCCCTCGGCGAATTTCGGCTGCGACGCCGCCGGCAGGAGCACCGCCGCGCCCGGCTTGCGCAGCTGCGCGATCGCCTTCGGATCGAGGTGGTGGATCGGATCGTCGGTGATGAGGATCAGGTCCGCCGGCTTCGCCCGCGACAGATCGGCGCGGCTCCACGGGTCCACCTGCACGACCTTGCCATCTGCTTCGAGCTGCACGCTCGAGTGCAGGAGCGGCGTGATCGTCACGCCGTCACCGGCCGCGGCGTTCAGCGAAGCGGCCGCGGCGAGGAGGATGAGCATTTTGAAGCGAGCATGCACGGCGCACCTCTCAGGTCCGGTAGCTTTGTCGGGGCTCGGGGCCAGCCGAAGTCGGATCGTGCTTTCGTAGTGTCCGGCTTTACCCGGCCCAACGACGGTCCGCCTGAAGGCGGACACTACGGACAAAATGCAAATGCGCTAGCCCCCAGCCCCCAGCCCCTACGTCGGAGACTCGGCCAACAGTCTAATCGACGGATGCTGCCGTTCGAAGTACTGCACTTCCCATTCGGAGGCGAACAGGATCACGCGCCGCTCCAGGCGATCGAGCGCGACGGCGGCGCCGCCGCCGAGCGGCGGGATGCGGATGTCGGCGTCGCCGACCCAGCGGGCGGCGGCGTAGGAGGCGCTATCGAGCTGCGCGTCGACGCCGTATTCGGTCCGCAGGCGGCTCGTGATCACGTCGAGCTGCAGCGCGCCGACGACGCCGACGATCGGTTCGCGGCGCTGGCCTTCGATGTAGAACAGCTGCATCAACCCTTCTTCCTCGAGCTGCCGCAGTCCTTCGTCGAACTGTTTGTAGCGCGTGTCGTGGAGCCGGGCGCGGCCGAAATGCTCGGCCGGAAACCGCGGCACGTCGCTGAAGCGCACCGGCGCGCCGGTGTGCAGCGTGTCGCCAATCGCGAACTGGCCCGGGTTGACGAGGCCGAGGATGTCGCCGGCGTAGGCGTCGCTGATCGTCTCGCGATCGCGGCCGAAGAAGCGATAGGCGCGCGACGCGCGCAGCGGCTTGCCGACGCGGCTGTTCGACAGCGTCATGTCCTTGGTGAACCGCCCTGAGCAGACGCGGACGAAGGCGACGCGATCGCGATGACGCGGATCCATGTTCGCCTGGATCTTGAAGACGAAGCCGGTGAACCGCTCGTCGGTCGGGCTCACGACCCCGCCGTCGCTGAGCCGCGGCTGCGGCGGCGGCGCCAGGTCGACGATCGCGCGCAGGAACGGTTCGAGACCGAAGTTGGTCAGCGCGCTGCCGAAGAACACCGGCGTCTGCCGGCCGGCGCGGTACTCGTCGGCGTCGTAGGCGGTGCCCGCGGCGCGGATCACGTCCAGCGACTCGACGAAATGCGCGTAGACGTTGTCGCCGATGAGCGCACGCGCGGCCGGGTCGTCGAGCGAGGCGATGTCGACCGGGGCGCGGAACTGGCCCTGCGCCTCGCGCTCGTAGAGGAGCAGGTGCCGGCGATCGATGTCGTAGACGCCGCGGAAGGCGTCGGCGCTGCCGACCGGCCAGTTGACCGGCGCCGCCGAGATGCCGAGCGTCTTCTCCAGGTCGTCGAGCAGCTCCAGCGGATCGCGCGCCGGCCGATCGAGCTTGTTGATGAAGGTGAGGATCGGCAGGCGGTGGCGGCGGCACACCTCGAACAGCTTGCGCGTCTGCTCCTCGACGCCGTTGGCGGCGTCGATCACCATCACCACGCTGTCGGCGGCAATCAGCGCCCGGTAGGTGTCCTCGCTGAAGTCCTTGTGGCCGGGGGTGTCGAGCAGCGACATCCGCCGCCCGTCGATCTCGAATTCGAGCGCGGCGGCGGTGATTGAAATGCCGCGCTCCTGCTCGAGCGCCATCCAGTCGGAGGTCGCATGGCGGCGCGCCTTGCGGCCGCGCACCGCGCCGGCGAGCTCGATCGCGCCGGCATACAGCAACAGCTTCTCGGTGAGCGTTGTCTTGCCGGCGTCAGGGTGCGAGATGATCGCAAAGGTCCGCCGGCGTGCGACCTCGCGCTCGAGCTCGCTCGTCGCTGACGCATCGCTCGGGACGTGCTGCTCGTCGACGGCCATGCTCCAATAATGCCATGTCCCCGTCGCAGCGCACCGTGATTGCCGACCGCGGCGACGCCGGCGTCCGCCTCGATCGCGTGCTGCGGCGCCACCTCACCGACGTCCACGCGGCGACGCGCACGCGCGTGCAGGCGTGGATCACCGGCGGCTGCGTCACCGTGAACGGCCGCCCGGTGCATCGCGTCGCGACGCGCGCCGCGCTCGGCGACCGCGTCTCGGTCACGATCCCGGATGCGCCGCCCCGCCGGGTGATGCGCGGCGAGGATGCCGCCGTCGCCGTCCTCTACGAGGACGACCACGTCGTGGCGATCGACAAGCCCGCCGGCCTGGTCGTCCATCCGACGTTCAAGCATCCGGCCGGCACGCTGCTGAACGCGCTGCTCGGCCGCGCCCGGACCTGGCCGGCCGGCCAGCGGCCGTCGATCGTCGGCCGGCTCGACAAGCTGACGTCGGGCGTTGTGCTCGCGGCGAAGACGCGCGACGTACACGCGGCGCTGCAGCGCGCCGCCATGCAGAAGATCTATCTCGCGGTCGTTTACGGCCGCGTGCCCGCGACGCGCGGCACCATCGCTCTGCGGCTCGCGCTCGACAGCCGCGATCGCCGCCGCGTCGTCGCCTCCGCTGATGTCGGCGCCGCGAGCGTGACGCGGTTCGAACGCATCGCGCGCGCGCCGGCGCCACGCGCGGGCCTGGCGCTGCTGCGGTGCACGCTCGAGACCGGGCGGCGTCATCAGATCCGCGCGCACCTGCAGGCGCGCGGCTGGCCGATCGTCGGCGATCCGGTGTACGGCGAGCCGCGGTGGACGCGCGTCGACGATCCCCTTCTGGCCGCGACGCTGCGCGCCTTCCCCCGCCAGGCGCTTCACGCCGCGCAGCTTTCGTTCGTGCACCCGGTCATCGGTTCGCCGATCACAATCGACGCGCCGCTGCCGAACGACTTCGCGGCACTGCTGCAAACCGCCGGCTTGAGGCTGACTTGAGGCTTGTGGCTTGAGGCTTGCTTACGGCTGCTGTATCCTCCGGCCGGGCGCATTGATTCGTGGCGCGTGGTGCACAGAACTGCACGCCGGTGTCAGCAGGCCGACAAGCGATGGACGATTCGACGCGTAATTCTTACCCGTGTCCGTACTGTGGACGTCCGCTCCATTGGGTGGCGAACGGCTGGTTCGGCCGCGGCACGTTCGATTGCGAGCAGTGCGGCGATTTTCCCGACATGGCGGCTCCGACCGGTCCGTCGGAGTCTCCGAAAGCTCCGAGTGCCCCCTTTCTGCCGGCCGACGTCACGCGCCTGCGCCGTGAGGAACGGCCGCGCGTCCTGCTCGTCGACGATTCGCCCGAGTACCGCGAGCTCTACGCCACGCTGCTCGCCGATCGCGCGACGGTGATCACCGCTGCCCGCGGTGAAGAGGCATTGGCGATCGCCAGATCGGAACCGCTCGACGCGATCGTCCTCGACGTGATGATGCCCGGTCTCGACGGCTGGCAGACGTGCGAGCGTCTGAAATCGACGCCGTCGACGCGCGAGATTCCGGTGATCATGCTGACGTCGTTCGACGGCCTCGACGTCCCGGCGACCGCAACCCGCGTCGGCGCAGCGAGCGTCGTCATCAAGCCGTGCTCGGTCGAGCGGCTCGCGCTCGCGATCGAAGCCGCGATCCACTGAGATTGCGTTTCGGCCTACCGTAGCGCAGGCCTTCAGGCCTGCCAACACGACGCTAGCGCAGGCCTTCAGGCCTGCCAACACGACGCGGGCAGCCCTGAAGGGCTGCGCTACGCAATTTGACTCTGACCGCCGTACGCCAGACGCCGCGAGATCCAGATCTTTTCTTCTTCGCCTACTCAATCAGCGGAAGTACCCGGCGTCGCAGTTGTTCCTGTTGATGACGCTCGGCCCGACGATTGCGCTGCTGCCGCTTGCCGAGCGGGCGCGCGGCCCGATTGGACGCCTCCTCGCGGTGTTCGGCCGCGTCCCGCTCTTCTACTATCTGCTCCACATCCCGGTGATTCATGCGGCCGCTCCCGTGGTCTCCGTGGTGCGAAGGCCGCGTTGAGTTGTCCGCCCTGAAAGGGCGGACCTACGTCATCTCCGATCGTAGGGGCACGCTTTCAGCGTGCGTGCAGTCAATGCGTGCTGTCGGCCAGGCAGCGCTCGACCGCCGACCAGAGCCACGCGCGATGATTCACGTCTGCGAAATCGAACGAGCCTGGCAGTTCGACGGTGATGCGCCGGCCGCCGTGCCCGTCGAAGTCGATCGCGAGCATCGATCCGACCAGCCGTGCCTTCGCCGGGACCCACGCGCAGTTTCCGACGCGGAATCGGTTTCCTTCGAGCATCCGGCGAAGGTGGGTCTCCTGGACGAGGGCGCCCATGTGACCCCAAACGATTCCTGGAGGCGATCCGAACAGCAGAGCTATTGCGGGGTGTTCCAGCCGCCGACGTCGGCGACGAGGGCGTCGGCTTCGGCGGGCCCCCACGACCCGGGGGCGTAGTCGTACATCGGACTCGGCCCGTGGATCACCGGGTCGACGATCGCCCACGCCGCCTCCACGACGTCCTGCCGCGCGAACAGCGTCGCATCGCCGGCGACCGCGTCGCCGAGCAGGCGCTCGTAGGCGTCCATCCGGCCTTCGTGCCCCTGCTCCGGCCGCTCGGAGACCAGGAGCTCGACCTGTTCGCCTTTCATTCCCTCGCCGGCCTGCTTGGTGCGCGCGCCGACGGCGATCTCGACGGCCGGGCTGAGGCGAAGGCGCACGTAATTGCCGCGCAGCGGCACCGCCTCGTGAAACACGACCTGCGGCGGCTTCTTCAATTCGATCATCACTTCGGTGACCGTTTTCGCCAGCGACTTGCCGGCGCGCACGTAGAACGGCACGCCGTCCCACCGCCACGAGTCGACGTGCAGCTGCAGCGCGGCGTAGGTGGCCATGTAGGAATCCTTCGCGACGCCCGGCTCGTCGCGGTAGCCCTTGAACTGTCCGCGCACCATGTACTGCACTTCCATCGGCCGGACCGTGCGCAGCACCTTCGCCTGTTCGTCGCGGATCGCCTCGTCGTAGGTGCCCGACGGCGCCTCCATCGCGAGATAGCTGACGATCTGCAGCAGGTGGTTCTGAATCACGTCGCGGACGACGCCGGTCTCGTCGTAGAACTTGCCGCGGCCTGTGACGCCGAAGCTCTCGGCCAGCGTGATCTGCACGTTCTCGACGTGAAAGCGGTTGAAGAGCGGTTCGAGAAACGCGTTCGCGAAGCGGAAGTAGAGGATGTTCTGCACCGCCTCCTTGCCGAGATAGTGATCGATCCGGAAGATGTTCTCCTCCGGAAACACTTCGTGCAGCACCCGGTTCAGTTCGCGCGCCGACTCGAGGTCGCGGCCGAACGGCTTTTCGACGACGACGCGCGCGTGATCGGAAGCGCCGGAGGCGCCGAGATTTCTCACCACGACGGCAAAGAGGCTCGGCGGGATCGCGAGATAGTGGACCGGCCGCTTCGCGTCGCCCAGTTCCTGCTTCAGTTGCGTGAAGGTCGCCATGTCGGCGTAGTCGCCGTCGACGTAGCGCAGCCGCCGGGTGAGCTCCGCGAACGCCGCTTCGTCGAGCCCGCCGTACTCGGTGACGCTGGCGCGGGCGCGTTCGACGAGCTGCGGCAGGCCCCAGCCCGATTTGGCGACGCCGATCACCGGGAAATCGAGCCGCCCGCGCCGCGCCATCGCCTGCAGCGCCGGAAAAATTTTTTTGTACGCCAGATCGCCGGTCGCGCCGAAGAACACCAGCGCGTCGGACCGTGGTTTGTCGTCTCGTCTCATGCGTCGGGGATCCTCGCTCATTTTGTGTGTCCGTAGTGTCCGGCTTCAGCCGGACGTCCGCCGCCACGGACGCAGTACGGAATAGACCGGGACCGCCGTGATGCTCTCGCGCGCGACGGTGACGAGCTTGCGCGCCGTCAGCCGGCCGAGCGCGTCCTGGACGGCGCGCTTCGACAGCCCGGTCGACTCCGCGATGTCGATGAGCGCGACCTGCGCATGCGTCCGGCCGGCGCCGTGTGTCTGCCGCCACAGGTAGAGATACACCAGGAACGCCGACGGCTGGCGATCGTGGCCGACCAGATCCGGCAGCAGCGTGTCGATGATGTAGGGGTCGAGGGCTAGCAACGACTGCCATAGTAGGCGATGCACGCCTTGCCGCGAACAGGATTCCGCACGATCATCGGCGGCGGAGGGATCGATGATCAAAGCGATCAAGTTCGCCAGCATTCCGGTTCGCGATCAGGATCGCGCGCTGGAGTTCTACACGACGAAACTCGGCTTCCGCGTCATCACCGACAGCCCGTTCAACGGGACGCAGCGCTGGATCGAGCTCGGTCTTCCGCGCGCCGACACGAAGCTGGTATTGTTCACCGCGCCCGGTCAGGAGCAGATGATCGGCGGGTTCATGAACGTTACCTTCATGGCCGACGACGTCGAGGCAACGGCGAAGGATCTGAAGGCGAAAGGCGTCGAGTTCGTGCAGGAGGCGCAGAAGGCCGACTGGGGCACGGCGGCGATTTTCAAAGATGTCGACGGCAACCAGTTCGTGCTCTCGACCCCGTAAGGTTGAGCTGTCCGGGTCGGCCGGGGCGCGCGATTTGCAGTGTCCCCAGCCGATGCGTGCCGTAGCGGCAATTGCCGTCGTGGGCGCGGTCGCGGTGTTCCCCCCAGCTGTATCCGCGCAAGACAAAGCGGGAATTCGTGCGCCGCAGGTCCGCGTCCAGACGCCGGTGGTCAGCGTCGTTCCGGTCATGACCGCCGAGGACTCGAGCGACGATGTCACGGTCGCGGCGAGGCAGTTCGTCGACGAATGGTCCGAGCGGCTGCGGCCGCTCGAACAGCGGCTCCGCCAGGACGCCCGCCTGCGACGGGCCGGAGCAGTCGTCGGGTTGAGCGCCGCCGCGATCGGCGCGATTCGGGGCGAGCACACGCTGACTTTTGTCGGCACCCAGGCAGTCCGCCTCGGCCTGGATCGTCAGCTCACCGCGATTCGCGCCCGATCGGGATTCAGCGTCGCTCCCACCATCGGGCATCGCCGCTTCGAAATCACGGTGAGCCGGACCTACTGACGATCAGCGCAGGTTCTTGTTGAAGAACTCCAGCGTGCGCTGCCACGCGAGCTTGGCCGCTTTCTCGTCGTAGCGCGGCGTCGTGTCGTTGTGGAAGCCGTGCTGCGCACCCTCGTAGATGAACAACTGATAGTTCTTGTGGTTCTCTTTGAGCGCCGCTTCGTAGGCCGGAATGCGCTGGCCGATGCCGGTGTCCTTCGTCGGATCGGCGTAGTGCAGCATCATCGGCGTCTTGATCTTCGCCGCGTCCTCGGCGCTCAAGGGCTGGCCGTAGAACGGCGCGCCGGCGCTCAGGTCGGCGCCGAGCCGCACCGCCAGCCGGTTGACGACGCCGCCGCCGAAGCAGAAGCCGATCGCGCCGATCTTGCCGGTGCAGTCCGGCCGCGCCTTCAGCCACTGTGCCGCCGCGACGAAGTCCTCGAACATCTTGTCGCCGTTCACCTCGCGGAACTTCACCGCACCCTGCTCGTCGTTGCCGGGGAAGCCGCCGACCGAGGTGAGGCCGTCGGGCGCGAACGCGATGTAGTTGGCCACCGCGAAGCGCCGTGCGACATCCTCGACGTAGGGATTGAGGCCGCGGTTCTCGTGGATCACCAGGACGCCGGGCTGCTTGCCGCCGGCGGCTGGCCGCGCGAAGTAGCCGCGGACGCTGCCGTTGCCTTGCGGTGACGCGACCGTCTCGTACGACGCTTTGATCCGCGCGTCCTCTTTCGGGACCTGTTGCGCCCACGCGTAGTTCGGCTTCAGGCTTTCGTAAAGCGCCGCCGCGGTGACGCCGCCGACCGCGAACTTCTGGATCCGATCCATGAAATCGCGGCGGTTGATCTCGCCGTGCTGGTATTCGTGGAAGATGTCGAGCAGTTCCTGGGGAAACTCGGATGCCTGCTTGCGTTCCATCGATCCCTCCAAATTATTTGGAGGTAATCGTATACCGGACGAGGACGTCCTCCACGAAATCAGCGCTGACGCGCTGGTCGGCGACGACGAACACGAGCGTGGTCACCGCCAGGCCGCCGTCGCTGCGATTTGATGTCGTCTCCGGCCGCCCCAACGTGCGTTCCGCGTCGACGCGCGTCATGCCTTTGCGCAGCAGCGTAACGCCCCCGTGCGCCGCCACCTCGTCGACGTCCATCTGCACCGCGAGGCCGCCGAAGTCGACGTAGTCGTTGAGCGCCGCCATCACGTCTTCGGGCCGCATGCCGTCGGGCACGTGGCCGTCGTAGCGCAGGTTGAAGCGCGATCCGCCGCGCAGCCGCCGCTCGGCGACGAGCGCTTTCTTGTCGTCTTCAGCGCGCTCGCGCGCGATGTCGATGCGGCGGTTCTCGCGCTCGCGTCGATCGCGCAGGTCGTCGAGCTCGCGTTCGAACCGCCGCCGCCGATCGCGGTCGTCCTCGTCCTTGACCAGCCGCTCGAGCTCCTTCTCGCGCTCGCTCTTCTTGACCTCGGGCATGTAGACCGACGTGCTCGTGTCGTCGCCGAAGGTCCCGAAGCCGCCGCCGGCCAGCTGGAACTCGATCAGATCCTTCTTCATCTTCACCAGCGTGACGGTCACCGATTCGCCGGCGCGGAGGGCGGTGCCGTAGCGTTTCAGGTTGTCGCGGTATGTCGGATAGTCGATCGGCTGCCGCGCATCCGCTTCGACGTCGACCCCGTCGGACGTGCCCGGCATGTCGAGTTTCACGGTGACGCGACGGCCTTCGAAAAACGACTTCAGGCTCGCCTCGTTCTGCGCAAACGCCGGTGTGGCCGCCGCCGCGGCGGCCAGGCAGACGATGCCCCGCTGCGCGATCGCGCGAAATGACGTAAACATCGCGACTCCTTGTATACCTGAGCTTATCGGCCGGTCAGGAGGGGCTCTTCACCCGCGCGTATTCGGCTTTCGCGGTGGCAAGAATCGGCAGCGACGGGTCGGCGTGTGCGAGGCCGGCGAAAAACTGGTCGTAGGCTTTGCGGCTCTCGTCGATCTTGCCGAGGCGGGCGAGCGCGCGGCCAAGGTACAAAGGCGCGACCGCCTTCAACGTGTTCAACGACTGCTGATCGAGCGCGATGACCTGCTTGAACTGTTCGGCGGCCTGATCGGCCTGATCGAAATCGAGGCGGACGACGCCGTTGATGAACCGGACGCCGAGATCGTGCTCGTCCTTCGGCAACGACAGCGCGTCGAGCGCGGTGCGATCGCCGCGCCGCCATTTCACCAGCGAGCCGACCAGCCGGAACCCGGTCTGCGCGTCGGGGGTGTCCGCGCCCGGCAGCCGCGCCGCTTCTGTGACGAAGCGCTGCGCCTCGTCGACGTCGTGGGCAACGACGAGCGCGTAGGCGCTGTTCACCAGCGTCGACAGGCTGCGCTCCAGCGCCAGCGAGCGCCGGACGCCGGCGCGCGCCGCGTCGGCGTCGCCGAACATCGCCGCGCCCTGGGCGTAGCTGCCCCACAACCCGGCCGCCGCGCCGTTCAACCCGGTTCGCGCCGATGCCTCGGCGGTGTACTGTTCACACCACTCGCGCGCCTGGGCGATCCGTCCTTCGTACATCGCCGCGAACGCCTGCGTGTTCAGCAGCCGGAAACCGTCGCGCAATTTCTGCGCCGCCGCGACCTGCCGCGCCATCTCCGCCTCGTCTTTGCGAAAGAAAGCGAGTTGGTACAACTCAGAGCGGAAGCCGGCCGAATCGAGGCCGCGCGCGATCGCCCCTTCGATGGTGCGGCGGGCGTCGTCGCTCCGGCCGAGCCCGCGGAAGGCGCCGGCGAGATTGTCGTAGGGCAGCGGTTCGTCGGGGGCGAGCCGGATCGCGGCGCGGTACTCCTCGATGGCTTTGTCGTACTCGCCGCGCTGCGCGTAGAACTGCGCGACGTTCCCGCGGGGAACGAAGTCGTTGGGATAGGTCTGCTTCCAGACTTCGTAGGCGTCGATCGCCTTCTGCGTATTACCCTCGACCGTCGTCGCATAGCGGGCGATGATGTAGAGCCGCTCCGGTTCGCTGACCCGGTCGCGCAGCGCATAGGCTTTGGTGATCTCCTCGCGCGACGGCGCCGACTCGCCGAGGTTGCCGTAGACGGTGCTCAGGCGCGCGTGCGCCAGGGCGAAGCCGGGATCCTGCTCGATCGCGTTGCGCAGGAACGGCACCGCCGCGCCGTCGCCGTCGCGCCGCCTCGTGGCCAGGCCGACGCTGTACGACTTCAAGGCCTCGAGCGACGAGGTGGTCGCCTCCTGGATCGGCGCATCGTACTTGCCGATCGACGCCAGCGACTCGCCGAGGTTGCGGCGCAGCTGTCCCGCCGCTTCGCCGAGGGCGCGCAGTACGTCGTCCTTGCGCGCCGCCTGCACTTGCGTCTTCTCGATCGTGTCGCCGCTGCGGCAGTTGGTCGCATCGAGGGAGAGCACGTAGCTGGCGCCGAGCTGCGAGATCGATCCGCCGATCATCGCCTTGCTCGCGGTCCGCTGGCAGAGATCGCGCGCGACCTCACGCGTGAGCCGGTCGCCCGGCTTGCGGCCCATCATCCGCAGCGTCCCCTGAATCCGCTGCTCGGGAAGCACGGTCAGGTACGGCGACTGCCGCAGCTGCACGTCGAGCGCTTCCTTCAACGTGTCGTCGAACACCGCCTCACCGGTGGTGTTGATGAAGTCGGCGATCACCACCGGATCCCGCTCGCTGAACGCCCGGGTGCGGCTGGTGTAGAGCAACACGCCGATCGCGGCCGCGGCGACGACGGCCGCGGCGCTCGCGATCGCCGTCCACGGCGCGCGACGCCGTGGAACGCTCGCGGCGAGGGCCGGCGGCAGGACCGGCACGGCGGCGGTGACACCGGTGGCCGTTCCATGCTGCAGCCGTTTCACGTCGGCGTGCAGATCGGCGGCCGTCTGGTAGCGCCGCTCGCGATCCTTTTCGAGCGTCTTCGCGACGATGCGATCGAAGTCGGCGGGCACCGCCGAATTGATCGTCGACGGCGGTGGCGGGACGCGGGTGAACAGCGATTCGAAGATCGCCACCGGCGTGGCGCCGGCAAAGGGCAGCGTGCCGGTCGTCATCTCGTAGAAGACCACGCCGCAGGAAAACAGATCGGTACGGTTGTCGATGTCGCCGCCGCGTGCCTGCTCCGGCGACATGTAGGCGACGGTGCCGAGCGTCGTTCCGATGGTGGTGGCGCGCTCCTCGGTGACGCGCGTGACCTCGAGATCCGCCGGCGCCGCAGTCGACCCCAGGGCGAGCTTGGCGATCCCGAAGTCGAGGATCTTGGCCTGGCCGCGGCTGGTGACGAAGATATTCGCCGGCTTGATGTCGCGATGAACAATCCCCTTGGCGTGCGCCGCCTCGAGCGCGTCGGCAATCTCGATTGCCAGCGCCAGCGCGTGATCGAACGGCAGCGGGCCGCGCGCGATGGCGTCCTTCAGCGTCCGTCCGTCGAGCAGCTCCATCACCATGAACTGCTCGCCGTCGTAATCGCCGACATCGTAGAGCGTGCAGATGTTCGGATGATTGAGCGACGAGGCGACGCGGGCTTCGCGACGGAAACGGTCGAGCGCTTCGGGATGCGCGGCGAGCTCGCGCGGCAGGAACTTCAGCGCGACGTGCCGGCCGAGGCGCACATCTTCGGCGCGATAGACGACGCCCATGCCGCCGCCGCCCAGCCGGTCGATGATCCGATAGTGCCCGACGGTTGTTCCGACCACGACTGGCTGTGGATTGTAGCGCAGCCCTTCAGGGCTGCCGGCGCCCGTTCGAAGCAGGCCTGAAGGCCTGCGCTACGTGAGGCCGCAGTACAATACCGGCATGCCTTACCCAGAGTTTTTCGTGGCGCCGATGCGGCAGGAGCTGCGCGATCTCGGCATCCGCGAGCTGCGCACCGCCGAGGAAGTCGACACCGCGATCGCCAACACGCCCGGCACGCTGATGCTCGTCGTCAATTCCGTGTGCGGCTGCGCGGCCGGCAAGGCGCGTCCGGGCATCGCGCTCGCGTTGCGCCACGGCGCGCGCCCCGACGCGATGGCGTCGGTGTTCGCCGGCTTCGACGTCGACGCCACCGATCGCGCGCGCGCCTACTTCACCGGCTACCCGCCTTCGTCCCCATCCGTCGCGCTCCTCCGCAACGGCGAGATCGTCTACATGCTGCAGCGCAGCGACATCGAGACCCGCGACGCCGTCACCATCGCAGAGAAGCTGACGGAAGCCTTCGACCAGCACTGCGCGGCGCCGACTCCCAATCGCTGACCGACGTCGTCACCTCGTAGGGCCGCCCTTTCAGGGCGGCCGAGGGCGGTTTGAAAGGCCGCCCCTACGAGACTGCTCAGTTCGTCGTCACGACCGGCGGCTGGATGTCGGGCACGTGGTTCGACACCGGCTTCAGCGTCCGCAGGTAGGCGTAGACCGACTTCAAGTCCTCGTCGGTAGCGTTGCGATACATCGGCCACGGCATCGGCGGCAGGATGTCGCGCGACACGCCCATGTGCTTGCCGGTGCGGATCGTTTTGATGAACATTTCCTCGGTCCAGATTCCGAGCCCCGAGTTCTGATCGGGTGTCAGGTTCGCGGCGTAGCTGGTCCCCCACGGGCCGTTGAATGCCGTGTTGGTTGGCGCGCCGGCCCACATCCACGGCGCTGACAGCTTCGCCGGCGGCAGCGACCCCATCTGTTCCGGATGACCTGACAGCGCGCGATCGAAATCCGGCTCAGGTCCGTTCGCGCCCATCTTCAGCGGCGTGTGACAGTCGTGGCAGCCCATGATCGTGACGAGGTACTGGCCGCGCGCGGCGCGATCGGCCGGCCCGTGTTCGGCCGACGCGGTGCTGCACGCGGCGGCGACAGTCGAGGTGAGAACAATCAGTGCGGACGCAATCATGTTTTTCATGTCTCTGAATGTAGTGATTCCAGAGACATTCAGTTGCTAAATCATCCGTACATCGACGCGAAAACTTTCCTAAAATTCCTAAACCGATCCTAAATGGACCATACGCGGGTGAAACGCTGCCTCGACGCAGGCATGTCCCTGCTCGTCGCAACCGTCAACGCTGAAAATGTGCCCTCGTGCTGCCGCGCCGTGGCGCTCGCGTCGGCCGACGACCTGGCGACGGTCACCGTCTACCTGCCGCTCGCCACCAGCCACGAGACAGTGCAGAACATCGCGACGACGCGCCGGCTGGCGATCGGGGCGACCTACCCGCACGACAACTTCTCCATCCAGCTCAAAGGCACCGCCGGCGACACGCGGCTCGCGCGCGAAGACGAAGCCGCGTTCGTGCGCTCGCGCCTCGACGCCTTTGCCGACGTGCTCGACGCGATCGGCATCCCGCGGCGCGTGACGGTAAACGCCTCGTGCTGGCCGGCGTTTGCCGTCGACATGCGCGTCGAGCAGGTGTTCGACCAGACGCCCGGCCCGAACGCAGGAACCCGGCTGCGATGAATCAGCCGGTCCGCCTGTGCGACCTGTCGCGCTGCTTCCAGGGGATCATCCCGAGCATCATCGCGACCAGCGACGCCAACGGCATCCCGAACGTGACCTATCTGAGCCAGGTCTACAAGGTCGACGACCGCCACGTCGCCGTCTCGCGCCAGTTCTTCAACAAGACCAGCCGCAACCTCGACGCGAACCCGCGCGCCTGCGTCGAAACGTGCGATCCGCTGACCTTCCAGGCGTACCGCTTCCGGCTCAAGTTCCTGCGCTCGGAGACCAGCGGCCCGCTGTTCGATCAGATGAAGCTGCGTATCGACGCGATCGCCTCGCATACCGGCATGCAGGGCGTGTTCAGGCTGATCGCCGCCGACCTGTTCGAAGTGGAATCGGTCGAGCGCGTGCAGGGATTTCTCACCGCAGCGCCGCTGGATGTGCCCGACGCCTCGCTCGACGGCCTGCGAACTGAAGTGCGCGGCCTGCAGTGGGTTTCCGATCGGATCAACCGCGCCACCGACCTCGATTCGCTGCTCGACGTGGTGCTGCAGGCGCTCGACGAGTATTTCAACTTCGCGCACACCAGCGTGCTGCTGTTCGACGAGCCGCGCGGCATGCTCGTGACGATGGCCAGCCGCGGCTATGGCGAGAGCGGCGTCGGCGCCGAGGTACCGATCGGCCAGGGCCTGATCGGCACCGTCGCCCGCAATCGGCGGCTGCTCCGCGTCACCAACCTCGAGGCGGATCTTCGTTACAGCCGCGCCGCCCGCCGCGAGACGGCCAGCGGCGCACCGGGGCAGGCGCTCAACGCCGAGATTCCGCTGCCTGGCCTGTGCGACGTGCAGAGCTTCCTTGCGATTCCGCTCGTCGCCGGCGGTCGGCTGATCGGCGTGATCGCCGCCGAGGATTCCGACCCGATGCGCTTCGGCGAATGGCACGAAGCCTATCTGGAGATCGTCGCCAACCAGATCGCGCTGGTGATGGACCGGATGATCGAGCGGTGCAACGACGCCGTCGACCCAGTGCCCGCGCCGGCGGCGCCGCCGCGCCCGGTTCCGCCGGCAAAGGCCCCCGACCTGCGCGTCACCTACTACGCGAAAGACGAAGCGGTGTTCATCGGCGACGAGTACCTGATCCGCAGCATTCCGGCGCGTATTCTGTGGAAGCTGCTGACCGAATCGCAGCGCACCGGCCGTACCGAGTTCACCAACCGCGAGCTGCGCGTCGATCCGTCGCTGGGGCTGCCCGAAGTGAAGGACAATCTCGAGAGCCGCCTGATTCTGCTGCGCCGCCGGCTGCAGGAGAAATGTCCGTCGATCGCCCTCGAGTCGACCGGTCGAGGCCGGTTTGCGTTGCGGGCGTCAGCGCGGTTGGATCTTCAGGAACGGTAATCGTCCCCCAGGACGATCGTCACGACGCATCAACGATGAGGTATCGCTTCGGCGTGTTCACGTTCGACGATCGCACGCTCACGCTGCTGCGATCAGATCGCCCGGTGCCGATCGAACCGCAGCCGGCGCGCGCGCTCGCCCTGCTGCTCGAGCGCGCCGGCGCGATCGTGACGCGCGACGACCTGCGCGCGCATTTGTGGGACGCCGACACCCACGTCGCCTTCGATCGCGGGCTCGCCTACTGCATCGGC
>Ga0070686_100001139_pt1 | contig 15271 bp, 11 predicted proteins | sample KBSS23LmetaG_FD_65654 | JGI IMG/M metagenome (GOLD analysis project Ga0070686, IMG submission 65654) | Switchgrass rhizosphere microbial communities from Kellogg Biological Station, Michigan, USA - KBS S2-3L metaG | ecosystem: Host-associated > Plants > Roots > Rhizosphere ... | reverse complement strand
TCCTGCTAGCCATTTACCTCCCGATCATTCAATCAATCTCGAGCGGCACAGGAGTAACGGGCGCTCATTAATATAAAGGACATGGAGCAACAGCCAGATAAAGACACCAGGTCAGCCACACCGACCGTCCCGCCCAATGGTGCTGGAGGTCAGAACGGCGACGACGAGCACATGCCTCCTGAAATGAAGGCGGCGCAAGAGCTCGCCCGAAGATACCGGCTGCCCTTTGTCGATCTTCTGCCACACGATCACGAGTCGCCGATCGACTATCAATTGTTTGTGGAAGTACCTGTCGAGTTGATGGTGCGGCACCAGTTCGTACCTTTGAAAAAAGATGCGAAGGGTCTCTATATCGCAATGGCGGATCCGACTGATCTCGAGCGTCTCGACGAACTGTCCGCCACACTGCGCACCCGGTTGATTCCTCATGTCGCAACTGCAGGCGCCGTCGAAGTTGTTCTCCGCAAGGGCGACACCACGCAGCGCATGTTGCAGGAAGCGGCTTCAGGTTTCCGTATCTCGCTGGTGCGCGAAACTGAGCAGGGCGAAGAAGTTCTCGATCTTGATCGACTCGCGACAGACGCTGACATGTCGCCCATCATTAAACTGGTCGACACGATCATCTACCAGGCGATGGAGTCGCGCGCGTCCGACATACATATCGAAACACGTGATACCGAAGTGCAGGTTAAGTACCGAATCGACGGCGCGCTGTACGCGAAAGTGGATCCGATCGATTTGATTCACCATCAGACTTTGATCTCGCGTATCAAAGTCATGTCTGAGTTGGACATCGCTGAACGTCGCGTGCCGCAGGATGGCCGTTTTCGAGTTCGATACAAAGGACGCAACGTCGACTTTCGTGTCTCGATCATGCCGACCATTCACGGCGAAGATGCGGTGATTCGTATCCTCGACAAGGAACAGATCAACGAATCGTTTCGCAACCTCAACCTCGATGTTGTTGGATTTGCCGAAGAGGATCTACGGAAGTTTCGTCGATACATCGCTGAGCCCTACGGCATGGTGCTCGTGACTGGTCCAACCGGATCCGGGAAAACGACAACCTTGTATGCGGCTCTCAACGAAATCAGAAACGAAGAAGACAAGATCGTTACGATCGAGGATCCAGTTGAATATCAGCTTCATGGAATCACACAGATTCCTGTGAATGAGAAGAAGGGTCTCACATTCGATCGCGGTCTTCGTTCAATCCTCCGACACGACCCGGACAAGATAATGGTCGGTGAAATTCGCGATACAGAGACGGCCCAGATCGCTATTCAATCCGCACTGACCGGTCACCTCGTATTTACGACGGTACACGCGAACAACGTTATCGACGTTATCGGCCGATTCCTCAACATGGGCGTCGAGCCATACAACTTCGTGTCGTCGCTCAACTGCGTGCTCGCGCAGCGGCTGATTCGAATGCTTTGCCCGTATTGCAAGCGCCTTTACCGCCCGACCGATGCGGAGTTGGCCGAGTCGGGATTAGATTTGCAGGCACATCGCGACACCCATTTTTATACGAACGTCGGCTGCGATGCCTGCAACCATACAGGTTACCGCGGCCGAACCGCGATTCACGAGCTGCTGGATCTTTCTGACAACATCCGCGAGATGATTATTGACCGTCGTCCGGGGTCGGAGGTTCGGCGTGCAGCCGAAGCAGAAGGACTGAATAGTTTGCGGGAATCGGCACTCCAAAAGGTCTTCGCCGGCGTTTCGACCCTGCATGAAATTAACCGCGTCACGTTTGTAGAAGGCGCATCAACCTAGCGATTCAACCATTCGCGGTAGCGGATGGCCAATAGTCACGATAGACGTTGAGTCTTGGCGATCCGCGTTCGGGGAATGGTACTGAATAAGAACAACCAGAAGGGGCGTTTGTTAACGGAACTGGAATCAAGGCGTCGCGTGTAATTAGACGTTCCGCGGATCTTGCTCTTATCCGCTAACAGGCGCATTATTGGGGCCGCTATCGCTTTCCACCTCCCGACGTAGAACGTCAATGAGAGACATTATGAGAACTCGAACCATTACAACCATTGTGCTTGTACTGAGTCTGTTGGTAATGCCGATTACGGCACTCGCCAAAAAAGGCGATAAAAACTTCAGACGCGGTATGGATTATGAGTTGGCTCAGCAGTGGGATAAAGCCGCACAAGAATTTACTCTCGCCCTGGCTGCTGATCCTTCGAATATGGAGTATCAGCTGCATTTCCGGCGCGCGAGTTTTAACGCCTCGCAGCATTACATGCAGCAAGGCCGAACGCTCGCGGAGGAGGGAGACTTCGTCGGAGCATACAACGCTTTTCGTCAGGCATACGGCTACGATCCGGTGAACGAATTAGCTGTGTCTGAGATGGAGCGAATGCTTCGCCTGCAGGCTGTAAAGGAGGGACGCTCGACCAAAACTGCTGAAGGCGACGGCAACGGCACAGGTACGCCGTCTGCTCCGGGCGCCGCAAACAAACAGGAAGACTTCGTCACGCCCCATGCCGAACAGTTGCGAGTGATTACCTATAACGGTGATCTCAAAGCATTCATTCGCAGTCTCGCCGAGCAGTTGAATCTCAACGTTATCTTCGATCGGACTTCATTCGCTCAGGCGCGCCCGATCGATATTAACCTTCGCGATGTGACGACGGCTCAGGCGCTTGATTACGTGTTTCTACAAGAAGGACTGTTTTTCCAGAAGCTCAGTCGCAGAACCATTCTGGTCGCTGACCAGGCCCGTCGACCGCAGTATCAACAACTCGTGCTGCGAACGTTCTTCCTGTCGAACATGAAGCCGACTGACGCTCGCACGTTGGTCCAACAGGCAATTCCTCCTTCAGTGGGGAGACCGCAAACGATTGTTGTGCCAGACGATGCAACCAACAGTTTGACAGTGCGTGATACTGCAGAGAACGTTCGCTTGATCGGCGATCTGCTGCAGAGCATCGACAAAGATCGCGCGGAAGTCGTGATGGACGTCAGCATCTATGAAGTTTCTAAGAATGACATGATGCAATTGGGTAATCAGGTTGGACTCCCCGGTTCGAATGGACAGCCATTCACTATTGGAGGTTCGCCGGGCTTCTCGCTGTTAACTGACAACGCTGTATTAAGCGCGGCGCAGCGCGGTGTCAGCGTCGGATCTCTGGTTGCCGGAGTGCCGACGGCGTTGGCAGCAGCCCTTGTAATTCCACCTTCTGTACTTACCGCGTTCTATTCGAAAGGCGACACGAAGCTAATTGCCTCCACACAGGTTCACGCTTTCAACGGTGAAGAATCAACGGCGCGCATTGGTCAAAGAGTTCCGGTGCAAACCGCACAGGCTTACCCGTTTGGCATCCAAACCGGTCAACCGTCCAATGGCCAGGTGTTTCCGAGCGGAGGTTTCCCTGTCATCAACTACGAACCCACGGGTCTTACGTTGAAGTTCACTCCGCAGGTGTTCCCCAACCTCGACGTTCAGGTAAAGATGAATATCGAGTCGAAGGACGTACTCGGAGCCAGCACTTTAACGCCGACGTTTACTGAGCGAACCATCACCGGAACAGCACGCGTGCAGAACAATCGCACAATGATGCTGGCCAGTGTTTCGACGGAAGTCGAATCGCATGGACGACAGGGACTACCGGTGCTCGGCGGTTTGCCATGGCTTGGTCGCTTGTTCACTTCACCAACTCACGATGACCGGCAGATTGATATCGTGATTTCAGTGACACCGAGAGTGTTACGTGCGCCCGCTGTGACACCGCGTGACGAAGAGATGCGGCCCAGCGGAACGCTGCAATCACCGACAACCGGATCTCTGGAAGCGATGATTCGTGAAGCTGATCGTGACGATCAGATCGCGGCAGCGCGAAGGCTGCCGACGAACACTGTCATGCAATTGCCCGACAAGCCAATACCCGCTGGTTTAAATGGACAGGCAGTCGCCGTGCAGGGCGGCAATAACGCGACTCCTGCAGCAACTGACACGACGGCCGCTCCTGTAGTTACACAGCCCGCAGCTAACTCCACAGTCGCGGCGGCGAAGACAAAACCGTCCCCGGGTAGCGGAATGACGAATAGTCTGACGAATACTTCCGAAGAGTTACCGGCGTTCGTTCCGGCACCAAAGTCTTTGGTGAATGAGCGATCGGCGTCGGAAGTCGCCACTGTGAACTCGAGTGTTGCTGGTACTCAGAACGCAGTGCTGACCAGTATGCCTACTGCGACAGATTCGTCGCTGAATGTGAAATCAGGCGTTGCGCGACTCGCGCAGATAAGTTTCTTGCCGGCTGATGATGTGCTGAAGGTTGGCGAGAAACGTCGTTACGCGGTGCAGATGAGTTCCGACGTTGCTCTTAGTCTCGCGCTATTTGCGGTCCGGTTTGATCCGAAGGTAGTTAGAGTCTCAGCGGTCTCAACCGGAAACTTGCTCGCTATTGAGAATGCACCTGCGTTGACGCAATCGATCGATCCTACAGGCACATGCTTGATCTCGATCTCTGGACTCAATGGGAAGAATCCGTTCAAGGGAACTGGACCACTCTTCTTTATCGAGGTTGAAGGAATTGGAACCGGCGATGCTTTGCTGATTCTCGATGACGCGGCGTTACATCTGGTCGCAACCGATGCGAAAGACGTTACGTCGAAGTTGTCTCTCGGCAGCGTCACAGTTAAGCAGTAGATGTTTTCTCGACTTACAAACATTCAGCGCGGCGATTCGGTGAGCGGAGTTAAAACTACTGGTCGCCGCGCATTAGTGTCCGCTGATGCCCGCGGGTTCTCGCTGATCGAGCTGATGATTACGGTTACGATCATGACGATCCTCACGATGGGCGTTATTCCGCTCGTGAAGGTTTCGATCAAACGTCAAAAGGAACAGCAACTGAGAGAGACTCTCCGACAGATACGCACGGCGATCGACGAGTTTCATCGTGACACGATAGGCATGACTTGCACCGGCGGTGGGCTTCAACCCGGCACTGGAGGTACAGGTACACAACCACAGCCAAATACTGGCCAGGTGGCTCCGGATCCCCGCAGCAAAGTGATGATTAGCGATTGCACAATCTTTGGCGTTGACAACCTGGATCACTATCCGCCGGATCTCGATACGCTGGTAAACGGCGTCAACGTGATTCCACGGGTACAAGCGAACATGGGTGGTAAGGGACTTGGCACATCTGATAACAAGACGACCCTCGACTCGCAGTCATCAACAAAGAAGAAAGTTTACCTCCGAGGGGTCCCGATCGATCCAATGACCGGTAAGTCGGAGTGGGACCTTCGTTCGTGTTACGACACGTATGACTCAACTTCGTGGGGCGGTGAGAATGTATTTGATGTGCGCTCGAAGTCGAAAGGCACAGCGCTAAATGGAGAGCGGTACAGTGATTGGTAATTTCTACAAAAGACCGGGAGAAAAGGAGACGAGGAGAACCGGAGAACTTTCCCCCGGTCGCCCCGTGTCCCTGTCCCCCCGTCTCCTATTTTCCCGGGGATTTACGCTCCTCGAGTTGATGATCGTGATCACGATCATCATCATCCTTGCTGCCATTACGCTCCCGCAATTTCAGAAGACGATCCTGCACACGCGTGAAGCTGTGTTGCGCGACGACTTGTCGCAGATGAGGAAACTCATTGACCAGTTTGCAGCTGACAAAGGCAAGTTGCCGCAGTCGTTGGATGAGCTCGTGAGTGAAGGCTATATGCGCGAAGTTCCCGTCGATCCGATCACCGGCCAGAAGGACTGGGCTATGACGACCGGAGAAGACCCAAACTCGAGTGAAGGCGAGCAGGGAATGACCGACATTCATAGTAGTTCCGGCGAAGTATCTTCAGAAGGCACACCTTACAGCGAGTGGTGAAGTTACAAGTTTCCTGATGGCCTTATTTAGACGAGTTGTAGAACCCTGGTATCCCGCCTCTGCCGTTGGCCTTGAACGCGGTACCGTGTCCGTGGTCCATCTTGATCGAGGACGCGGCAACAGTTGTCGTATTCGAAACGCGGCTACCTTCAACGTCGGCGAGTCGCTGATTCAACCAAGTTTCGACGACGTCAATCTTCCCAACCCGGCACAACTTGCGGATGTGTTGCGGCAACTCGCGACCAGCGTTGGCTTGATTCGGCAAAAGCGGTGGTCCATCGCTCTGCCGCAAGGCTCGGCGCGTACGTTGGTGCTTACGATGGATCAACCGGCGCAAGGAGCCGAGTTGCAGGAAGTGCTGCAGTGGAAAATGGAAAGAGGCTTTGGTGGCGCGTTGGACGACTTATCAATTGCCAGGGAACGTTTGCCGAAAGACCCGCAAGGTCGAGATCGTTATCTCACGATCGCCGTGAAGCGAACGGTACTCAGCGAGTATGAACGTGTTTTTGAATCGCTTGGATGGCGCGCCGGACTGATCCTTCCGCGGCACATCGGCGAGTCGCAGTGGTTGATAAGAAACGGCGCGATTGGTGATTCGCTTTTACTGAGTCGTTCGGAGAACGGGTTTACTGCAGTTATCTTTCGCGGTAAGCAGCCGCTGATCGTCAGAACAGTTTCATGTACGCCTGAAGAGGGCGAAGACGAACTGTATCGCCTGTTACTTTTTTATCGTGACCGACAAACTGACGGTCACGAAGCGGAGCCGAAGCTGTCGCGGCTGATGGTACTCGGTGAGGGAGTGCGCAAAGAACGCGTGTGCAGGCTCGTCAACGAAACCACGGGCGGCGACTTACATTTGCTCGAGGCTGAGGAGTTAGGCCTGTTGCTGCCGACTCGTGATCTCAGTTTCGACGCGATTGCCGCGCCTGCCGGCCTCGCAGCGCTCTCCTAAAAGCAGATCCATCGATTACACAGATTAAGAGCCATAAAGCGGCGTTGAGGTGATTGGGTGTTCCGGTTTTTTCGGCTGCCAAATACCCAACGTCGCTTTCTAGAATTGATCTGTGTAATCTGTGTAATCGGTGGATCTGCTTCGTGAAACAAAACCCTAAGTTCAGACGTAACACCTTGGCATCATGAACGTTGCATATCCGATTACCCCCACTTTTGCTCAGGATTTTGCCTCCGCCAATGATAGCGACCTGGTCGCCACGGCTATCAATGGTGCGGAAGGCAGTTTTGAAGAGTTAGTGCGGCGGTACCAACGGCCAATCTCAGCTTACGTCTACAGAATGGTCGGAAATTACGAATCCGCCCTGGACCTGACGCAGGAAATCTTTATTAAGGTTTACGGCTCGTTGCGCAAGTACCGGTCCGAGTTCAAATTCTCGACCTGGATTTACAAGATTGCGCATAACGCCGCAGTTGATCACTTACGACGCAGTTCCACCCGCGAGCAGTCCCTATTCAATAGCAATGACACTGATCACTTCGAGCTTCCCATCGAGAGTGGGCGCTTAAGTCCGGAACAGGAAAGCGAGCGGAAGGAACGGCGAGTTGAGATCGAATCGGTAGTGCGTGCCTTACCCGCAAGCTATCGTGAATTAATCATCCTCCGACATTCGCAGGATCTGACTTACGAAGAAATTGTTGAAGTAACAGGATTGCCACTCGGTACAGTCAAGAACAGATTGTTTCGAGCACGCGAGATGATGCGACAACAATTCGTTAACAGGGGTATCACCGGCATCTGATGTCAGTTGAAACGCAACAGATCAGCTGTGATGAGAACTTGATTGCAGCGTATGTCGACGGCGAGCTCGAAGCCGCCAAGCGACTCGTGGTCGATCTGCATTTAAGCGACTGTGATCATTGCCGGGAAGAGTTGCGTGTGCACCGCATGTTTGTTTGTGAACTCGACTCGGTTTTGGCTCAGTCGGAAGTTCCAGTGCCGAGCGATTTCTCACGACATGTAGCCATTCGTGCAACCAGTGATCTTAGAGGTATTCGGTCGGCTTCCGAAAACAAAAAGGCTTTGGCGTTTTGTATTCTGCTTGCGCTCGCTGCGGTCGCGTTGTTGAGCGACGCTTCTCGACTGACAGCTGTTCGAAGCGCGCGCGGATTCATAAGAACTATCATCGGCACAGTCGCCCTGCTGTTGAGCGCGATTTATGACATGGTCGCTAGCGTTACAGTTATCTCCAGAGTACTCAGCAGAAAAGTGATTGTTGAATCCAACTCGCTTGGTCTCCTGCTCGGTCTGTTCGCTCTCGCCATTCTTCTACTCTCTCGTATGATCGTGCGTTACCACCGTACGGGCGCAACTGAGTAGAACTTGCTTGCATGACTGCATCTTGTCCATATCCATACACGGCAACAGATCTGTTGTGGGTGAACTATCCGGCTAAGCGAATAGATTTCTGTAACCTCACACGCTTGTTCATAGCACTACTGATGTTCGGTGGCGTCGTGTACGGTCAGGCGACCAACACCCAACCCGCTAACGATGAGATCGTGGTCGATGGGACTACTGACAGCACAGTCTTTGGAATGGGACGGACCATAAGGATCACAGGCACCGTGAAGCAAGGTGCACTCGCGTTTGGTGGCGACGTGATCGTTGAAGGAATAGTTGAGGGAGATGTCGCGACGATCGGCGGTTCGGTAATTCAACTCGACGGCTCGCGCATCGGAGGCGATGTAATCGTGCTTGGCGGAACCTATCGACATGGAGAGAAACCGCCGCTCCGCACTGCGTCGAGCATGACCATGATGTACGCCGGCTACCAGCAGGAACTCCGCGAGATCATGCGCAACCCCCTTGGCCTCCTAAGCCCGCGCTGGACGCCGGGATACATCGGGACGAGAATTCTGGTGGTCCTGTTCTGGTTTGTCATATGTCTCGCAGTAACTGCAGCGATGCCCGGCACTGTTAGTCGCGGCGTGGCGAGATTGCAGCTTACAAGTTTGCGTGTGGCAATTATTGGCGTCGTAGGCGTGATCGTGCTTTGCGGTGGTGTCCCACTGGCTCTTTGGCTGTTGCCCGAGACCCTCAGCGTGCTGGTAGGATTGCTGGCGCTGTTACTGTTAGTCGTGGCCGGCTTGTTCGGTCGAGTGATTCTGTACGCCGCGACTGGCCGATGGCTACAACGAAAGTATGTTCCAATCGGTCGACATTCAGAGGCGGTGGCGCTGTTGTTAGGAACAGTATTCTGGGTAATTCTCACGTCTCTTCCTTACGTTTGGCCTTTCATTGTGTCGTTGGTCCTGGTGATAAGTCTTGGCCTGGCATTGACGGCGCGATACCGGGTGGGCTGGCATCGAACGGTGATTCCCACCCCAGTAAATACTCCCGCAAAGTGAATTTGGTGCATCCAACCGTCTCGAAAGGTAAATCGTGCCTTTCGTGTGCAACTTTCAGGGTTTTCGGGCGTTTATAACCGGAGATTCCTGACGTTATTTTTATGGGGATCTGGCTCAGCCAGAACATTCGCTGACTCAGGCGCGTACCAAGCACGGTGCTTTCCAAAGGCGTCCATTCGGACAACTTGTCATAAAAGCTCGGTTTGTGGTGTTCCTGAAGCAGGTTGAAAGGAATCGTGATGAGGGCCCTTCTTCTCGCCGTGGCCGTTGCTCTGGCCAGTTTGAATTCATCTGTAAGTTTAGTGCAAGCACAGGATGTCGCCAGCGATCCCAACATCGCCGCGAAACACGCAATTGGGGAAGTTAAGACTATCGACGCTTCGCAAAAGATACTCTCGATAAAAACCGATGCCGGTAATACCGTCTTTGTGACCGTCACGGATAAGACTGTTTACAAACGTCTACCTCCTGGTGAGCAGACCCTCACTAATGCTGCAGACATTGCGCTCAGTGACGTTGGAGAAGGCGACCGCATCATGGCCCGTGGCACTGTGGCTGCGGATCGAAAGTCAGTCCCGGCGCAAATGATCATCGTCATGACCAAGGGTGATATCGCGAAGAAGCAGGAAGCGGAGCGACTCGAGTGGCGTCGTCGCGGCATCCTCGGTGTTATCACCTCTCTTAAGCCGGACGCGAAAGAGATCACGATCTCGAATCGAACAATGGCAGGCACGCAGTCAGTTATCATTCCTGTTAGCGACAAAACTGAGATGCGTCGCTATGCACCCGACTCGATCAAGTTTGCCGACGCCAAGCCCAGTACATTTGATGAACTGAAGGTCGGCGATCAGATACGTGCTTTGGGCGATAGGAGCCCGGACGGTCTGAAGTTCACACCAGCAAAAGTTGTTACCGGTGCGTTTCGCACAGTTGCCGGCACAGTCAAAGAAGTAGATGCGGCAACCGGTGAAATAAAGATCGTCGAATTGGAAAAGAAACATCCACTGACGATCGTGGTAAAGCCCGACTCGGTCTTACGAAAGTTTCCAGCAATGTCTGAGATGGGAGCGATGATGGGTCGTGGACCGGGCGGACCCGGTGGTGGTGGTGCGGCCGGTGGTCAGGCGCCCGCGGGTGGCGGTCAAGCGCGACCGGCTGGCGGTGGTCCAGGTGGACCTGGTGGACCGGGTCGTGGTGGTCCAAACATTAACGACATGCTGGAGCGTTTGCCCACGATCGCAATCGCGGATCTCAAGGTTGGCGACACAATCATTGTTTCAAGTACGCAGGGAGTTGATCCTGCTCGTTTAACTGCAATCGCCCTGGTGTCCGGTGCTGACACGCTTCTTACCATGTTGGCTCCAAGACCAGCGGCAGGACAAGCTCCTAATCCCGCAGCCGGCCTCGGTGGCGGCGGCATTTCATTCGGCATCGGCTTACCTTAACTTCAGCGAAGGCGGCGTACCACCGACGTGCGCCGCCAACTCTGGACAACCTTAAACCCGTCTATCGCCTTGTCCCCGGAAGGTATCCATGAATTCTGCTCAAACAATCATTCGCAAGATTGTAAGCCTCGGTTTGACCGTCGCTTTGGCGGCAACGCTCGCTCTGGCCCAACAAAACCGCGGTTCATTGCGTGGCCTCGTTACTGATGAGCTGGGTGCTGCAATCGTCGGTGCCACAATTACGATTACAGATGCGAATGGTGCGCAAAAGAAAACGACAACCAACGGAGAAGGCATCTACACATTCACTGCACTCGCTCCCGGCAAATACGTGTTGCAGGCAACAGCGCCTGGTTTTGCCAATGCACAGGATCGCGAGATCGACATAACTCCTCAGCGACAAACGGCAGACATCACTCTCAAAGTAACTATCGAGGAGAAGGTGACAGTCGATACCGATAAGGAGCTGAGTACTGATACCTCTGCCAACGCGAACCAAACGGTCATCAAAGGAACCGACCTCGATGCGTTACCGGATGATCCCGATGAATTGGCAGCGGCATTGCAGGCTCTTGCAGGTCCTCAGGTAGGACCTAACGGCGGTCAGATTTTTATCGATGGTTTTTCCGGCGGCAACTTGCCTTCAAAAGACTCGATTAGAGAGATTCGTATCAATCAGAATCCATTCTCAGCCGAAAACGATCAGCCTTCTGGACGAATAGATATTCTGACTCGGCCAGGAACTGACAAGCTGCGCGGCGCCGCGGGCTTTAACTTTAATGATGAGAGTTTTAATTCACGCAATCCATTCGTGACCAGATCAAGCAAGCGGACGCCTTTCCAGTTTCGTCAATACAATTTCAACCTGAGCGGTCCAATCGTCGCCCGCAAAGCATCGTACTTTTTCGAGTTCAATCGAAACGAGACGGATGACAATGAACTGGTGCGCGCAACAATCGTCGATCCGAACCTCAATATTGTTGACGCTGGGCAGACGTTTCTCGTCCCGCGACGTGGCACGAACTTGAGCGGGCGTATCGACTATGCAATCAATCCGAATAACACGTTAGTCAGTCGCTACAACTTCAATCGCTCTCGCACAACCAATCAGGGCATCGGAGGATTTTCTCTTCCGGAGCGTGCGTACGACAACGTCAGTACGTTTCAGGGTTTTCAGATAACTGAAACTGCTGTACTTAATGCGACCACGATTAACGAGACGCGCTTTCAGTTCAATCGCAGCGTTAGTGAGAGCCTGGGCGACAGCAGCTTCCCAGTTTTGAATGTGAGTGGCGCTTTTATTAGTGGCAGTTCGGGAGTCGGCCATTCTCAGAATGCCAGGAACAATTGGGAGCTCTCAAACTTCACGGCGATTCAGCATGGCACTCACGCAATCAAATTTGGCGGACGGGCCAGGGGCGTGAACATTGATGACACGAATCCCAATAACTTTGGCGGTACCTGGTTTTTCACCGGCGGCTTCGGTCTGACTAGTATTGAGCGTTACCAGCTGACGCTCGATCTGCAACGACAGGGCAAGACACCAGAAGAGATTCGTGCTGCGGGGGGCGGCGCATCTCAGTTCACGATCAATACGGGCGATCCGCTCGCAGGCGTAACTCAGAAGGATTATGGATTGTTTATTCAGGATGATTGGCGGGTCAGACCCAATCTAACTTTGAGCGGGGGCCTGCGTTACGAATATCAGACGAACGCGGCGAGCAAATACAACTTCGCGCCGCGCATCGCGCTCGCTTGGTCACCCGGCGCGGCGAATAGTGCTCGCCCACCACAGATGGTAATTCGCGTTGGGGCCGGCATCTTCTATAACCGCTTCGGAGAATTCAACACTCTGCAAGCGAATAGATTGAACGGCGAGCGTGTGTTGTCATATGCCATTACGGAGGAAACCGGCCGGCTTAATCCGCCAACCGTTGCTCAGCAACAAGTACCAAATGTTGCTCCCGCATATGCAATACTAAATAGCTTTGACCCTGATAAAGCGGCGCCCGTCGCGAACGTATCGCCACTTCAACAAACGATTTGGCAGATCGATCGCAATTTGCAGATCCCGACGGTCTACGTTCTTGGTACACAAGTCGAACGACAGTTGCCACGCAACATCACGATGACTGTTGGCTTCTACAACATCAAGATCCAGCACGTAATCCGCGGCCGAGACATCAACGCTCCGCTTCCCGGCTCAATAATTCCCTTGATTCGGCCGGGTGGTATCAGACCCGATCCCACTCGCGGCGAAATCAATCAATACGAGGCGAGCGGACGCTACAATCAACGCCAGTTCTTTGTTGGTTTCAATAGTCGTCTCACGCGCAAGATCACTCTTCAAGGCAATTATTCATATAGCAGGCAGGAGAACGATACCGATGGCCAGGGTAGCGGCAGCTTCCCTGTGAACTCGTACGATCTAACGGGAGAATATGGACGTGGCGGCTTTGACGTGCGTCATCGGTTCTCGATGTTCGGTTCGATCATCATGCCCTGGAAGGTGACGTTGAATCCATTCATCATTGCGAACACTGGACCAGGATTCAACATTACTACGGGTCAGGATTTGAATCTCGATCGGCAATACAACGAGCGGCCGAGTTTTGCTGGCCCAAATGCTGATTGCACAAATGAATTCATCAAGTGCACTAAGTATGGGAACTTCAACACTCGTCCCCTGCCTGGTGAACAGATCATCCCACGCAACTACGGCCAGGCGCCTGGATCACTAAGCGTGAACGTTCGTGTCAGTCGGACATTTCAGTTCGGCGAGATTCACCACGCTGCACCTGCCAGAGTCGCGGCGGCCGGTACTGGTCAACCAACTGGCAGTTCAACGCAAACTGCTTCCGCATCAGCGCCCGGTGGTGGTGGCGGTGAAAAGCGTGTGGTTACAACCGGACCTGCTGGAGGCGGGGGCCCGGGTGGTCCAAGGATCGGCGGGGGCGGAGATGTTGTAGCGATGAAGACTGCAGCTGTCGGTGCACCACCGCCACCGCAAGGCGGCGGCGGTGCTGCTCGCAGCGAGTATCGTTACAGCCTCAACGTGTCATTGAGTTTTCAGAACGTTCTGAATAGGGTGAATCTTTCAACACCGGTGGGCAATTTGTCCTCACCTAACTTTGGACAATCGCTTGGCCTAAATAATTTTGGTGGCTTTGGTGGTGGCGGTTCTTCGGGAGCGGGCAATCGACGAATCTACGCACAAGTGAGGTTGAACTTCTAAGGGCGCCCCGCTCATAAATTTTTAAACCGAGGTGTTTTATGAAAAGAAGTCTCTGGTTCTTTTTATTGATAGTTGGATCCGCAAACTTTGCTGTTGGCCAAGGGCAGCCAGCCAAGACTAACGGCAATTCAGGTGAAGCGAGCGCGATCCCTGCCGTCGCGATCACTGCCGACGCCAAGCCTGAAGATTTGGCCAAGGCGGCACTCGCGGCGATGGGCGGCGACAAGTTTCGCAACGTGCAGAACATGATCCTTCGCGGCTCAGTTAATCTTTATCCACCGAATAGCCCTCAGTCGATTCCCGGCGGTTTCTCTATCGTAACGGCAGGCGACAAACTTCGGATGGAGATCGACGCGCGGCCGATGATCACCTTTAAGCAGATCTATAACGGGCAACAGACATACAGCTCTATGCCAAATGTTCAGGTGCCGCCTTTGACAAAGTTCGGTTTTGCAGCGCTAGTCAAATATGATCAGCCGGGGTACAAGGTATCGGCAATCCCCGACAAGAAGAAGCAACGCGGGTTTCGCATCGTCGACCCTGACGGTTTCACGACGGACTTCTATATTGACCCGACGAACGGCAGAGTTATGACCTTCTTGTTTTCCTACGATGGTTACACGTTTGGGACTGAGAACAGGAAGTTCAAGGAAGTGGATGGAGTGTTAGTGCCGTTCAGTTTTTCGCAAAGATTCGAAATGACTCAAGGTGCATTTTTTGCGGAGTACAGTGTTAAGGAAGCTAAGTTGAACCAAACTCTCGGCGACGATACGTTTGTGATCCCGAACTAAACACGCGCCGATAAAAGACTGAGCCGCAGATTTTCGCGGATAACACAGATCAGAAAGAAAAAATCAGTAAGAGGGAGCATCCTCGAATCTGTCATTTCTGATTGGTATTACCCGCAAAATCTGCGGCTCACGTTCTTATTCCCGCCAGTCATTTGCCAGCATTCCATAGATCACAAAGTCAACAAAATGATCATGAAACCATGCTGCCTGTCGGACGATTCCTTCCTTTGTAAAACCTAAATTTTCGCAAATCCTACGACTCTTCTTATTCTCAACTGCGCAGCGCATCTCAACACGGTTCAGCTTCAGTTCATTAAATGCATAGCTAACAAGAAATCGTGATGATCTCGTCGCAAGCCCTTTGCCTTGATAGGAGGCGCCGAGCCAGAACCCGATCTCCGTTTTCCTATTAGCCCAGTCGATGTAGTTGTACTCAATCTGTCCGGCCATTTCGCCTTTGTACCAAATAGCAATTGCGAATCCCTCATTGTCAGCAAACCGCTCGAGGTTATGGTTGATGAACCTTCGAGTGTTATCGATAGAGTGGTCTTCCTTCAACCATGCCGAATGCTCTTTGAGATGAGC
>Ga0070686_100001138_pt1 | contig 15272 bp, 17 predicted proteins | sample KBSS23LmetaG_FD_65654 | JGI IMG/M metagenome (GOLD analysis project Ga0070686, IMG submission 65654) | Switchgrass rhizosphere microbial communities from Kellogg Biological Station, Michigan, USA - KBS S2-3L metaG | ecosystem: Host-associated > Plants > Roots > Rhizosphere ... | reverse complement strand
TGCTCAGACCGTTCAGTTCCTTGTCTCGAACGACAATCCGGGTCTGTTCTCGGCTCAACCGGCCGTCGCACCGAATGGCACGTTGACCTATACCTCCGCGCCCGACGCGTGCGGTGTGGCGAACGTGACAGTGGTGGCAAAAGATAACGGTGGAACTGCCTACGGCGGCCAGGATACGTCGGAGCCGTGCGGGTTCACCATCACGCTCAACGGCGTGAATGATGCGCCGTCCGCCGTCGCTCAGACCGTCACGGCACGGAATTGTGGTGCCACGACGATTGCCCTCGGCGCGGTTGACCCGGATGCTGGCGGTTGCGGTGCCCTGCCGACCGGAGCTGCCCTGGTTTCGCCGACGCTGCATGGGACGGTGGTGGTTGCCGGGTTGAGTGCCACTTACACGCCGAATGCGGGCTACCTCGGGCCTGATTCGTTCAGCTACACGGTCACAGATGGCATCGCGACCTCCGCGCCGGCCACGGTGACGATCAACGTCACGACCTGCAACCAGGCGCCCATCGCGAAGATCACGACCGACGGTTTGGTTGACTTCGGCACACCCAACAAGCTGCTTATCGCCAGCGGCGACGAAGGCTGTTTGGTGCTCGATGGGTCACAGAGCTCGGATCCCGATGGCGATCCGCTCACCTACGCGTGGTTCGATGTGCCCTCCGTCACACCGTTCGGGACAGGCCCCGTGGTCACGAACTGCTTCGACTTGGGCGAGCATACGGTGCTCCTCGAGGTCACGGACCTCCCGGGTGCCAAAGGCTCGGACCACATCACCTTCGATGTTGTCAGCGCGGCTGAAGCCATTGATATCCTTATCGATGACATCAACAACTCGACCATCGAACGCAAGAATAAGCGTCCGTTCATCGCCAGCTTGAAAGCGGCGAGCGCTTCATCCGAGCGCGGCAACAACACCTCCGCGGCCAACCAACTGCACGCGTTCCAGAACAAGGTCCGCGCCCAGGTGGCCAAGGATAATCCGACGGAGGCCGCCCGCTGGATCGCTTGGGCCCAGGACATCATCGACGCCCTGAATGGCGAGTAAATGTCAGTAATCAGGTAGACAAACCTTAAACACGAGACCGGGAGCCAAACTCCCGGTCTCTTTTTTTAGGGGGGCGAGTGTCCAAGCGCGAGATGGCATCGGCTGTCTAGCGTTGATGACCCTCAGGTGTTACCTCGCATTCTCACTCTTACTCCCACCCTTAATCCTAACTTCTGGGGAAGTTTCGCTGGCGCGTTAGCGGATTAAGATTAAGAGTAAAAGCGGCAACCAGGAACAATTCACGGCCGCGGGGCGGCGCGCTGCAGGTGGAATTCACCTTTGTCGTACTGACTCTCGTAGGTGCTGAAGAAATTCGTTCCAGAAACGGTTCCTTCGTAACGGTAGACGCCTCCGGCATACCATCCCAGATCAGCTTGGCCTTGAAAACGGTAGGAGCCATTCGTGCCGTCCAACTGCAGCGGGACGGAGTAACTGAAGCTTAGGGACATTCCCCACTTGCTGTAACGCGCGTGAAACCGCGCCTCGCAAACCGCATTCGTTGGCAACGTGAACAAACCCCGCAACGTGTCATGATGTCCATTGTGGGTGCTTCGCCACGTCCCTTCCCAGCGTCCGGCCAGTGAGTGCGACTCGACGCGCTCCGTCTCCGCCGTTTTCCAGGCGCGGTTAAACGAAGAACAGCCACCTGTGAAGAGCAATAATCCCGACGTGAAGTAAGGAAACCAACGCAATCCGCGTGGTGCGTGCGGAAGTCGAATCATGGAGGCCGAGCTTATGTCGGCCCGCGTCTCCGGGCAAGCCGCCCGAGCGCAACCCGGTCGCAGTAGAAAAGGTTCCTGTTCAAAATCCTGGTGCCGGGTGGTTCGCACGGATTGGGAGATGGCCAACAGGAGAGGATAGAGGCGACAACGACGGAAGCGTCTCCTGGATGCGGGAAAGAATCCAGATTCGTTACGTCAGATCAAGTCGCAGTATTTTGGGCACTACGTGCCTGCCTCCACTACTCACTCCGCCAACGCTCCGCACTCACGAACCGGTACAGAAAAGGCGTGCTCATGCGTCGTGCTCCCTGTTACCCTGCCCCTTGCATGACCAAGTCGTTTCGACCCGACTCCGTGATCGCGGCCAATGTGCGCAACATCCCGCGCTCCGGCATCCGCGATTTTTTCGACATCGTGCAGGGAATGAAAGACGTGATTTCCCTTGGTGTGGGCGAGCCGGATTTCGTGACGCCCTGGCATATTCGAGAAGCGGCCATCTTCGCGCTCGAGAAGGGCCGCACCAGTTACACCTCCAACCTCGGGTTGCTCAAGCTCCGAGAGGCTATCGCCACACATCTCACGGCCCACTTCGGCGTCTCTTACAGCCCCAAGGACCAGATCCTGATCGCCGTCGGCGTCAGCGAAGCGATGGACCTCGCTTTCCGCGCCGTGCTGAACCCCGGTGACGAAGTCATCTATCACGAGCCGTGTTATGTCAGCTATGCGCCTGGGATCGCCATGGCTTATGGAGTGCCTGTGGCGGTCGCGTGCCGGGCTGAGGACGGCTTCGCCGTCCGCGCCGAAAACATCGAGAAAGCCATCACGCCGCGCAGCAAGGTGCTCGTGCTCAATTTCCCCACCAATCCGACGGGCGGAACAATGACGCGCGCCGAGTTGCAGCGGATTGCCGACCTGGTGCAGCGCCACAACCTGCTCGTCATTACGGACGAAATCTACGCTGAGCTTACCTACGAGGGGGAACATGTCAGCATCGCCTCGTTGCCGGGCATGCTCGAGCGCACCGTTTTCTTGCACGGCTTCTCGAAAGCCTACGCCATGACCGGATTTCGCATTGGGTACGCCTGCGGCCCGGCGGCAATCGTCGAGGCGATGATGAAGATTCATCAATATTCGATGCTCTGCGCCAGCATCATCAGCCAGGAAGCCGCGCTGGAAGCCATCCAAAACGGCGGAGCCGACACGGTTGAGATGCGCGAACAATACCTGCTGCGGCGCAATTTCATCGTGAATGCGTTCAATCAACTTGGGTTGAAATGCCACCTGCCGCGCGGCTCGTTCTACGCCTTCCCCAGCATCACCTCCACCGGATTGACCTCGAAGGAATTCGCCGTGCGGCTGTTGCAGGAGGAAAAAGTCGCCTGCGTCCCCGGTAGCGCTTTCGGCGAGTCCGGGGAAGGATTTCTGCGCTGTTGTTTCGCCACCTCGCTGGACCAGCTCCAAGTCGCCACGGAACGCATCGCCCGGTTTGTCGCGCGCGTCCGCACCTCAAAGTCAGCTGCTTGACCGCCCGGCGACGCCTCGGCGTAGTATGAAACGTGAGATGGCGGAGGGGGCTCATTCCTGACTTCCTCGGTGTGGAGGCGAACCGGAAGCGGTGGGCTGAGCGGGCCAATGTCCAAGGTGCGTCAGGCCGTAGAGCATTACGTAGGCGATGAACATCAAGGCGGCGAAGAGCATTGGCAACAGGAACGCCCGCGGCGTGTGAGGCATGCTCAAGACCCAGCGCGTCCCTTCCCGGGCGATATTCCACGGCGCCACGACGACGTCCCAGCTATTCCAGCGCAGGAAGCGCCCGGCATAAACGCCAAAGCCATTCAAAGTCGCGGCCGCGGCGACAAAGCCCCAGCCGGCAACCCAGCCGAAGCGTCTGACCACCAGCCGTTGCATGACGAAGAGGGAGAGGAATCCGAGGATCAACCCGGCGAGCGCGAAGAGCAGGATGAGCACGAGGTCCGGCCAGAAATGCCGTTGCGCCCGGCTGGTGACATGCACGACATCGGTGAGGATGTAAGGGGCGTTGGGGAAGAACAGCAGCCAGCCCAGAGCGAAGCCGCCAGCGCTCCATTTGGCCTTGGTGGATTCCTTCCATCGCAAGGCGATGGCCGTGCCCAGCGCGAACCATGGGGCAGCCAGGCGAGGAAAAGGTTCCATACCAAGTAGGAATTGCGCGCGTGGCCCAGCCACAGAAAACGCAGGACCAACAACACACACCCCGCGACCGACGCAAACGCCACGGCCGCGACCGGCCTAATAAATGTCCAGTTCATGCCATCCTCAGCCAGGCAGCAGTTCCCTTTGTTATTTACGCAATTCCTGCATCCAATGACTGACGAAAAACTTCTTTTCCGTCGGCAGGAACGTATCGGAGGTGCCGACAATCGGGCGCAAGGCCGCAGTCATCTGCAGCATCACCAGCAGGAACATCAGGAGCCAAACGCGAAGTCCCGCCGGTTTGCTGCCCAAGTGGGCGAACCCGCTCTGCAGAAAGCGCACTCCAAAATAGACGGCCACCAGATAGAAAGACAGATGCAACGCCCCCATCGCGGCCAATGATTCGGTTGATTGCGAGAACACCCACGCCACCGGCGCGAAGCCCACTAACAGCACCGTCATCAAAGCCAGCAACCCCGCGATCAATCCGCCTACTTCCCGCAATGAGGCGCGGGCCCCGCTCAAACAGGAAAAGATGTAAAGACTCGGCAGGCAAATGGCGGCCGAGACGAGCAGGCCGCCGACGATTTTCACCGGCGCGGCCCAGAGTTGCTGATGCATGGAGAAAGAGCCCACCACGACACCGTAGAGCAGGGCGCAGAAGGAGGCGATGAGCAGCAAGGCCGGCACCAGGCTTCCGCCATCGGCCTGGCTCAGCCGGAACACCACGCGCCGCGGATGGCGCAGCAACGCTTCAATCGCACCCACAATTCCGCGAATCGGTTCGTTGTCTCCCGGTTCTTCGCCCAATTTGCGTGCTGCCGGCAAGGGCGGTGTCGCGGTTGGCAGCAGCGGTGGAATGGCGGGCGAAGTCGGATCACTCATAACGGATTGCGGATTGGGTTAATCGGTTTACGGAAAGAGCAGGCGGGTCACGGCCCGGAAAATGGATTCAAAAAAGTTGCCCTGCATCGGGTCCGCCCGCAAAAACTCCACGGGCAGATGGGGCGAGCCGACAAAAGGACGAAGGATCCACGAGAGCTGGCTGCCCAGGAGCAAATTGCCGCCCAGCCACGACAATAAAACCCGGCTCGCCGCGGACTTGTCGCCGCAAAACCCTCGCAACACTTGCAGCAGCCGGACATTCGCGGCAATCCCAGCCAAGGCAATGACCGCCGCTTGCGTCACCAGGATCAGACTGTGGCCTGTGAAAGCGGTTCCTCCACCGGTCGTATGCGGTGGCGTGTTCCACACCAAAAAAGCAAGCAACGGGCTGAAGGCGCCAAGGATGGCCGCCGCCATGGTGAAGCTCATGAAGACCGCCAATAGCGATTGTCGAAAGGTAAGGGATGCGCCCAGCAACGGCGCCAGCATGGCGTTCAAAAGCCCGTTCCCAACGGTCGTCAGCAAAACAATCAGCGGCAACTTCACCGCCGTGAACAAAGCCTGGAGCGGTGAACGCCAGGAGCCCATCGCCGCGCCAAAACAGCCGGCACCAATGACAATCCACAAACAGTAATATGCCCATCGCCGCGCCTCCGGTTCCTGCAGCACCCGCATCGGTTCTCCTCGAAGCAACGCAGGCAGTTCGTGACGCAATGGAATCTGGCCCTGGCTAATCATTGTTTCTGAGTCGCACGGTGGTACGGGACTTCGACACCGCTTGCCCAAGTTTATTTCAACACCGCCGCCGCTGAATTCGCCTCCAACAAGTCGATAGCCCCATCCCCTAATGCGGTTTCACTGGCCGGCTGCTTCAAATGCTCGACCAGCTTTTCCTGGAAGGCGATGAACTCCTTCAACCAGGCCTCTATTTCCTCGATGGTTCTGTCCGGAGTCGATGTTCCGGCAGTAATGCCGACGGTGTCGGTCAGGCGGAACCAGGTCGCACGCAAGTCTCCCGGCTCCTGCACATGGTAAACGCGCGGGCAATGACGACCGCACGTGCTCACCAGTTCCTGGGTGTTGTTGCTATGGGCGCCGCCAATCACCAGCACGATATCGCTCTGCTGCGCCAATGTCACCGCCGCCGCCTGCCGTTGCTTCGTGGGCTGGCAGACTGTGTCGACAAATTCAACCTCCGAAGTCTGAAAACGTTCCTGCAATCGTTTTACCAGACGATGGACGCGCTCCAACGGCTGCGTGGTTTGGGCGATTACGCCGAATCTCGGTTGATAAGCCATCCCCTGAATTTCTTCCTCCTCCAGTATGACATCGTAACTTTCCAAATCTTCCGTCAGGCCCCGAACTTCGACATGCCCCTTCTTGCCAATCACCACCGGATAATACCCGGCGCGTACCAGTCGTCGCAGGGCCGCATGCGCGTGATGCACCAACGGGCAGGTCGCTTCCAGAATGCGTTTCCCGCTCTCGTGCACCCGCTCCAGGGTTTTCTCCGAGGTTCCATGGGCCGTGATTATCACCGTCGCGGTGGTCACGTCGGCGACCTGGCGTTCCATCTGCACTCCTTGAGAGCGAAGCTGACGAAGGACGGTTTCATTATGCACCAGGTCGCCCAGAATCGTGACCGGCTCAGTTTGGGAGGTGGTGGTGGCGAGGGTGATGGCGTCGCGGACACCGAAACACATGCCCAGATGAGAAGCGCGGAGGATATTCATCGGAACGTCAGATTAGGATGGTGCAGGTTACAAGCTTTGTATTGCAAAGCTAAAGACACTATCGGTCGAATCGCGTTCAAATTCAAGGGTCATTTTGGCTTGGTTTGCTGGACGATCTGTTCCAGTAAATTGATGTAGTGCGTAAAAGCCTCTTTCCCGGCGGGAGTCAGGGCGTAAGTGGTGAGCGGTCGATTGCCTTGGAAGGCTTTGGTTACCGCGATATAGCCCGATTCATGCAGGGTGCGCACGTGGGCGGTAACGTTACCGTCCGTCATGTTCAACGTGTCGCGCATCTCCGTAAACGAAAGCTGTGGCGACGCCGCCAGCAGGGACATTATCGCCAGCCGTCCCTTCTCGTGGATGACTCGATCCAACTGCAAAAATGGTTCCGGATTCAAGAGGTTGCGCGTTGCTTCTCTGTGAAATAAAGGTAAAGCCCGTAGCTCAGATGAAAGAAGCCGAAGAAGCATCCCATCACCGCATGGGCCGCGGTGGGGGTGCGGATTTCGGGGCAGATTGGCGCCAGCAGAAACAGGGCAATGCCCCCGACGACGAATCCCCAACTAAACAGGCGAATGCCGCGCTGCATGAAAAACCCCGCCGCATTGAGTGCGCACCCATAGGCCGTTACCCAGGACAAGGCCAGGATCCATGGGGCGCCGAAGTCGTGGAGGATGTGTCCGACGCCGACCGCAAACCCTGCGAGAAAGGCAGGCAAAAGGGCATTAGCGACGCGCTGGGTGGGCAACGACCAGAAGTTTTCTGCGTCCTTGAGCGCCTGGCGTCGGGCCAGGAGCAGCACCGCTGCCGTGGCTCCGACCCCCACGCAAAGCCAGAACAGACCGAAGGCGCGATTGGTTTCGATGACGACGCCACGGGAGAGCGCGAAGCCGGCCATGCCGAGTGTACCGGTGACGATCATAATTGGCGCGAGGGTTCGGCGGTAGAGCGCCGAACGTTCCATGAGAGTCCGAATGGTCTGGAGATGGTCGGCGGCCCAATTGTTGTCCATGCCGCGGACTTTGCATGGCAAAGGCAGTGCTGGCAAGCTCGGGAAAATTTGAAGTTTGTACGCAACCTTGTGAGCTGGGCGGTTTTTGCTAGAATCCGAGTCTCATGGCCACCGGACCGGATCCCGACGCCGCCCTGATGTTGCGCGTGAAGCAGGGTGATAGTGCGGCTTTCGAAGAGCTGGTGGAGAAGTATAAGCAGCCGGTGATGAACTTTGTTTACCGCACGTTGCCGGATGCGACGGAAGCAGAGGATCTCGCCCAACACGTGTTCCTGCAAGTATTTAAGTCTGCGCACCGTTATGAGGCGGCGGCCCGTTTCACGACTTGGTTATTCACCATTGCCCGCAACCTCTGCCTGAACGAGATCCGCCGCCGCTATCGGCATCCCGCCGAATCTTTGGATGAAACGTATGCGGACGACGATGAGCGCCCGATGCGGCAGGCCGTGGAGACCAAGACCTTCTCAGCGCCTGAATCGATGCTGCACGCGGAATTGGAGGACAAGATTGAAGAGGCGTTGGCGGCGCTCCCGGAAAAGCAACGCACAGCCATTTTGATGTGCCGGGGGGACGAGTTTTCCTACGAAGATATCGCCCGGGTGCTGGAGTGCTCGGTCTCGGCCACGAAATCGTTGATTCATCGTGGCCGCGAAGTGCTTAAACAGAAGCTGAAACCCTATTTAAAGACCGGCGTATGGAAGGAAAAGTGACGTGAACCGGGCCGGCTTGGCCGACTTGTTGAGATTGGTCGAGTCGGACGAGAACTTTCCCCAACATGCGGGTATGAAAGCGAGAGTAACATGAACGAGTCTGAGTTCAGAACACTGGTGGAAGAAAGTTGGAAACGCCGATTGACCGAGGAGGAACGAGCCGCTCTTGATGCCTGGCTGGCGGTGCGCCCGACGGAACGCGCTGAATGGGAAGCTGAAGCCGCCTTGAACCGCGCCCTGGGTGCGATGCCGAACTGCCCGGTCTCTTCCAATTTCACGGCGCTGGTCATGCAGGCGGTCGAACACGAGCAGGCCCAGGCACTTCGGGAATCGACCCCGGCCTCCGCCTCCCTCTGGGCTCGTTTGCTGACTTACATTCGGCTGCCCGCTTTCCGCCTGGCTTGGGCCGCGCTCCTGGTCTGCGGCATCGGCATCGGGCTCGCTTATTACTCCCACCAAACCAATGTGCGTCACGATGTCGCCGAAGGCTTGAAGGCCGTGGCCAACGTCGCCAGCGTGCCCTCCTTGTCCGATCCTGCTGTCTTTGAGGATTTCGACGCCATTCGGCGGCTGGCTCAGTCCTCCGCCAGCGATGATGAAGAGCTCTACATGGTTCTGAACAAGTGAGCGGAGTACGACACACAATGAGCACCACGAAACCGATCCTGCCACCAGGGGCCCGGAGTCGAGCGGAGCTCGATTGGCTGGGCGCCGACATTCGGATTCTGGCCCAATTCGCGCTGTTGATTTGCGTGCTGCCTTCGGCTTGGGCCGCCACGTCGCCCCAGTCGCCCCTGGCTGGCCCGAGCCTCGCGGCGCCCCCAACACCTCCCGCTGGGACGCCCATCGATTTTTTCCGCGGCTTGCTCGCCGCTACCCCGGAGGAGCGCCAGCGACTGCTCACCGGCAAAAACCCGGACCAACGGAAGGTTCTGGAGGAGAGTTTGAGCCGCTATGACGGCATCCAGCCGGAGGAACGTGAATTGCGGCTGCGCACCATGGAACTGCGCTATCGCTTGACCACGCTTATGCGCACGCCCACCACCAATCGCGAGGTGCGCCTGCGGCAAATCCCGGAGCGGGATCGCAAAGTGGTGGAAGAGCGACTCCGGCTTTGGGACGGTTGCGCCCCGGACGAGAAAAAAACCTTGTTGGAGAACGAACGCATGCTGCGCGCCGCCGTGGGTGTCTATGGTCCCTCCCATGTCCGCCAGCCGCTGACCGGCCAAACCTCCAACCAACTGCATCGCGTGGAGGAGGAACTCATTCGCTGGCAAAGCGTGCCGGAGGAACGCCGGGCCCGCGTCGAAAAAATGTTCGGCGAGATATTTGAGGTGGAAGACAAAAAACCAAGCAGTCCCATGCCGCCGCTGCCACTGCGTCATGAGGAGTTAAAAAGTATCCAACAGAGCTTGCGTCAATTCCGGAGTCTGGCTCCGCTGCAACGCGACCAATGCATTCGCAACTTCTCCAAGTTTGCCGATTTGACGCCGGGGGAGCGCCGCCAGTTTCTGGCCAGCGCCCAGGAATGGCAACGCATGGCACCTCAAGATCGGGAGCAGTGGCGCAAGCTCGTCAGCCGCATGCCGCCGCTGCCCGTTCGGTTGGGTCCGCCGCTCCCCTCCCGCACGATGGCCTCTCGCGCCCCCGCTCCCGAGGGCACGAATATCCCTTGATGGGAGCGGCTCCCGGCAGTGAGCCGCATTCTAGAGATGCACAAGCGCGACTCAATTTGAAATGCGAGGAGCGCGCGGCGGTCGGCCGGCCGACCGCCCCCACTCGCCGATGGCGGGCGATTCGCTCTAGTTATTCAGGCGGCGCCGGGATAGACTGCGTCAACTGTGCACAAAATCGCCTTTCAGCTCGGTTCCATCTCGATCCATTGGTATGGGGTGCTTCTGGCGGCGGGGTTCCTGGCCGGCCTATGGACCGCTAGTCGCCGGGCTCATTTGGAAAAGATTCCCGCCGAGAAGATTATCGATGCGGGCACGTGGCTGATTGTGGGCGCGGTGGTTGGGGCGCGGTTTCTTTATGTCGTGTCCTACTGGGACCGGCTCTTTTCCTCGCCCCTTTTACCTCAAGCGCCTTGGACGGAGGTTTTCATGGTGCAGCGTGGCGGGTTGGTTTTTTATGGCGGCCTGTTGGGCGCGATCGGGTCGGGGGTGCTTTTCGCGTGGCGGAACAAGATTCCACTATGGAAGTTCGCGGATGTCATGGCCCCGAGCATTGCCTTGGGTTACGTGCCGGGGAGGCTTGGCTGCTTGATGAACGGCTGCTGTTACGGTTATCAAACGGACCTGCTGTGGGCGATCCACTTTCCGGCTGATCACGAAACTCACGGTGTCGGTGTTCACCCGACGCAACTCTACGACTCGTTTTTGAGCCTGCTGCTGTATTTGTTCCTGGCCTGGCTCTTCCGGCGCAAACGATTCGACGGACAGGTGTTCGCGGTTTACCTGATTTGTTATGCGCTGACGCGCTCCCTGGTGGAAACGTTTCGTGGCGATTATCCCGTGCGTTATCTCGGGGGCGTGGCGACCCCAGCCCACGTGGTCAGCGTCATCATCCTCCTCGGCGGATTGATCCTTTTCTGGAAACTGCGTGCGGGAAAAGAACTCCCGTCGGCGGCGCAGAACCGCTGACAATGAGCGGGCCGCTTTCCGCTTCGGCGCGCCGGCATGAACTCTATTGCCTGGCTGGCCCGACCGCTTCCGGCAAGTCCGCCGTGGCGGTGGCGCTGGCGTTGCGGCTGAATGCCGAAATCGTTTCGGTCGACTCCATGCAAGTGTATCGGGAGCTTGACCTCGGCACCGCCAAACCCGACGCCGTCGTTCGCGCCCAGGTGCCCCATCATTTGGTGGATGTCATTGGCTTGGACGAGACGTTCGATGCGGCCCGGTTCGTCGAACTGGCGGAACGGGTCGTGGGGGAGATTCGTGGGCGCGCTCGCCAACCGCTCCTGTGCGGTGGGACCGGCCTTTACTTCAAAGCGTTCCTCAAGGGATTGAGTGCGGCGCCTGCGGCGGCTCCGTTGGTGCGGGCTGCTCTGGAGGCATTATCCACTGACGAATTGCTGGCGGAACTTGCCGCTCGCGACCCTGTCACCATGGCCGCCATCGACCAGAAGAATCGCCGGCGCCTGGTGCGTGCACTGGAGGTTTGCCGGTTGACCGGCCGGCCCTATTCCTCGCTCCGGACCGCTTGGAGCGCTCCCGCCGCAGACGCAGGAGCCGCTGAGTCCGGGAACGGTCCGCGCATTTTCGCACTGCGGCGCGCGCCCGGTGATTTGCGGCAGCGGATTGATTTGCGCGTTGACGACATGTTCGCACGCGGTTTGGTGGAGGAGACCCGCCGGCTTCTGGACAAATTGGAGAAGAATCCCACTGCGGCGCAGGCCCTGGGCTACCGGCAGGTCATCAAACATCTGTGCGGCGAGCAATCCCTGGCGGCGACCATGGAAGAGGTGAAGACACGCACGTGGCAATATGCCCGGCGCCAATCAACCTGGTTCCGCCGGCAGCATGTGGTCGAATGGATTGAGTGTGGAGCTGATGACACCGCTGAACAGATCGCGGAAATGATCGGGAGTCGGTTGCAGTCAAAATGAACAAAGACCGACTGGGGTTCGCAAATGGTGGGAGCAAAGGTGTGGGTTTGGTGGGCCCGCCCTCACCTAACCCTCTCCCCCAGGAGAGGGGACTCACTTGGCAGCCCTCCGGGCTGTTTTACAAGCTCAGCGTCGCTGCCACCAAAGCATGAGTTCCAGGCCGGTTCGATTCGGGTAAGAGCGTGGAACCCAGCCTTGCTTCAACGTGAAGTGCGGACTGAAACGTTCCATCACCTCGAATTGAGGAACGCCGAAAGGTGGCCCCTCGCGGTCCGAAATCATGTAGTGCACAGCCAGAAACATCCCTTCCGGCTTCAGCCAAGACAAAAGGGCGCGGACATAATCGTCGCGGCGCTGAGGTTCGATGGCGCAGAACAGGGTATGCTCAAACACCCAGTCAAACGTGCGCGGTGGTGGTTCGGTAAGAAAGTCCAGCTGCTTGAATTGTGCCTCCAGCCCGGCGCTGTGCGTTTTTTCCTCGCTAAGGCGGATGGCCGATGGCGCCAGGTCAAACCCCCACGCGTTAAAACCCGCTTGGGCCCAGGCGCGCACATCGTGTCCGGTGCCACAACCCGGCACGGCGACGGTTCCTTTCGGCAAGTCGGAATGCGCGGCGAGGAAATCGAGCAGGCCAGGTGAAGCTTCGCCCTTTTCCCAGGGCATGTCGCCGGATTGATAGCGGTGTTCCCATTCCGTTGCATTCATGGGTCCATTTTGCCGCGTCCGATTCTTGCGCGCAGCTTAAAACGACGTGTAGCCTTCGACATGCAAGTGACCGTCAATGGGCGGGCTCGTCATTACCGAACGGTTGCCTTCGATCGAGCGCGCAATGAAGTGCGGCTCATCGAGCAGCGTCTTCTGCCGCACGAATTTCGCGTGGTGCGGATGCGGGATTACCAGGCCACAGCCGGCGCCATTCGCGACATGGTCGTGCGCGGAGCCGGCGCGATTGGCAGCACCGCTGCCTATGGACTGGCCCAAGGGGCGCTGGCTTTCCGAGGCAATGACCTGGCCCAATTCCAGCGGCACCTCATGCGCGTCTTCCAAACCTTGAAAGCCGCCCGCCCCACCGCCGTGGACCCCGTCAATGCCATGCGAGCGATGCTCCAACAGTTGAAGCGCGGGCGCGGGGTGAAGGAGCAGCAAGCGATGGCCTTGGCGGCGGCGGAGGCGTTTGCGGATGAGGACGTGGAACATTGCCGTGAATTGGGGGAGCACGGCGCCCGGCTCATTCGCAATGACATGCGGATTTTGACTCACTGCAACGCCGGGTGGCTGGCCTTTGTGGATATCGGCAGCGCCACGGCGCCACTCTACGCGGCCCAGCGACGCGGTCGCCGGTTTCACGTTTATTGCGATGAAACCCGCCCGCGCAGCCAAGGGGCCACCCTCACGGCCTGGGAATTAGCGCAGCAGGGGATCTCGCATCAGGTGATCGCCGACAACGCAGCCGGCCTCCTCTTTGCGCGGGATGCGCTCGATTTGGTCATCGTCGGCAGCGACCGAACTTTGGGGCGAACCGGTGAAGTGGCCAACAAGATTGGCACCTACACCAAAGCGGTGCTGGCGCGGCGGCACCGCGTCCCGTTTTATGTGGCCATTCCACTCTCCACGATCGATTGGACTCTCAAGCGCGGCGTAGAAATCCCCATCGAAGAGCGCCACGAAGATGAAGTGCTCGGGGCGTGGGGACGAAACCAGACCGGCAAGAGAGAGTACGTGCGCGTGGCCAATCCGAGCAGCCGGGCGTTTAACCCGGGCTTTGATGTGACCCCGCCCGAACTGATCACCGGAATTATCACGCCGCTGGGAATCTTCCGCCCGCGCGAGCTGTGGAAGCACCGCGCCCGGTTGGGCGGATAGCAACAAGTTTCAATTTTCCCGGAGGCTCGTGGTGAGGTTCGCGAGCTCGGCGAAGTATCCCCTGCTTCCCTGCGAGGTGGCCCCTGTGTTAAGAACACCGCCGTGAGCGTGGCGACGATTCTGGCCGTGTTGACGGCCGTGAGCCTGCTGCTGCTACTGTGGCAAATCACGGTGGCGGCGCGGTTCCCTCTGCATCGGCGGCGCCCCAACTCCGGCTTTGCTCCGTCGGTGACGGTGCTCAAGCCATTGAAAGGAGCGGATACAGAGACGCGGGCTTGTCTGCAGAGTTGGTTCGCGCAGGATTATCCGGGCGAAGTGCAGTTGATCTTCGGGGTCGCGACGAACGACGAACCGGCGGCTGCGGTGGTGCGCTCGCTGCTGGCCGAGTATCCGGACGTTTCCGCCCAATGGCTCGTTTGCTCGGAGCGGCTTGGCTCAAATTCCAAAGTGGCCAAATTGATCCAGATGGAACGGCACGCCACGCATGACATCCTGTGTGTGAGCGATGCCGATGTCTGGGTGCCGCCGGATTTTCTGGCCAACGCGGTGGCCCCATTGCAAGAGCCGGAGGTGGGGTTGACCAACTGCTTTTACCGGCTGGCGCGTGAAAACACTTGGGCCATGCGGTGGGAGGCGTTTGCCGTGAATGCGGATTTTTGGAGCCAGGTTCTCCAATCGGCCAGCTTGCGCCCCATGAATTTCGCCCTCGGCGCCACGATGACCACCCGGCGGCAGCATGTGGATGCGATTGGCGGCTTCGCCGTGTTGGTGGACCATCTGGCCGATGATTTTGAGCTCGGCCAGCGCATCGCGCAGCAGGGAACGCGCTTGGCTCTTTGTCCGGTTGTGGTCGAATGCCGCTCGGCGCCGCTCGGCTTCACCGAGGTGTGGATCCATCAACTGCGCTGGGCACGGACCATCCGCTTTTGCCAGCCGTGGCCGTTCGTCTTCAGCATTTTAAGCAACCTCACGCTCTGGCCGCTCTTGTGGTTTCTGGCGGCCCATTCACCGCTCAGCGCATTGGGCGCGTCGGCGTGTCTTGCCATGCGCATGGTGGCGGGCACCTGGATGGAAGCGCGCCTCACGGGAGATCGCTGGCGATGGAGCGCCGCTCCGGTCTCATTACTGAAAGATCTTCTCCATGTCGGCATCTGGGTGTGGGCGTTCGCGGGCCAGCGGGTGCGCTGGCGCGGCATTGACTATCGTGTGGAACGCGGCGGGCGTTTGGTCCGTCTGCAACGCGAGCGCGAACCGGCGATCTAGCGCTAAAAAAATCGCAGGCGCAGCCGAAAGGAACGACTGCGCCTGCTGGCACCTTACGTGCCCCCCACTGCCCCGTAACCACCCGGAGCAAATCCCGAAATTACGACCTTACGCCTCAGATCGGATCCAGTGCGGCGGCGGACGAAACCACCCAGAGCGCCGGTGTTTCACCCACATGAGTCCAGACAAACACATGCGTCCCTCCTGGACACCGCCGCACCAGTCCTTAGTCCAACGACCCCCTTTTAAGT
>Ga0070686_100001135_pt1 | contig 15288 bp, 16 predicted proteins | sample KBSS23LmetaG_FD_65654 | JGI IMG/M metagenome (GOLD analysis project Ga0070686, IMG submission 65654) | Switchgrass rhizosphere microbial communities from Kellogg Biological Station, Michigan, USA - KBS S2-3L metaG | ecosystem: Host-associated > Plants > Roots > Rhizosphere ... | reverse complement strand
AGAAGTATCTCATGGCATTGTCAGGGGTGGTCCTGTTTGGGTTTGTGGTTGGGCACCTGTTGGGGAACCTGCAAGTCCTCGGCGCGCCCGAGCTGATCAATACCTACGCGCATTTCCTCAAGACCAAGCCGATGCTGCTCTGGGCGGCACGACTGGGGTTGCTGGCGTGCGTTGGGCTCCACATCGCCAGCGCCATGGCCTTGCAACAGGAGAACAAGGCGGCGCGGCCGGAACCTTACGCCGGCGACAGCGCCTACGGCTCGACCCGCGCGTCCCGCACCATGCTGGTGAGTGGGTTAGTCATTCTGGCGTTCGTGGTTTATCATCTCGCGCATTTCACTGTCTTGCTTCCCGGCATCAACGGCTGGGGCGACTTTCGTTCACTCACCACGATGTTGCATGGCGAAAAAGTGCCGGACGTCTACGCGATGATGATTCTGGGATTCCAGGTCTGGTGGGTGGTGGTGTTCTATCTCATCGCGCAAGGTTTGTTGCTCATGCACCTGGGGCATGGCCTCTCCGCCATGTTCCAATCGCTCGGGCTGCGCAATCATGTCTGGTGGCCGAACATCACCCGCTTCGCCCGCGCCGTGAGTATCGCGTTATTCGCCGGTTACGCGGTGATTCCCATCGCCATTTACCTGCGTCTGGTGGGCGCCGACTACGCCACGCATGTCCGAGCGCAGTTCGCCGCGGAGCAGGCGGCCCAAGCCTCGGTCGCCGCGCTGGCGAAGGACTCACACCCCGCCGGCCAGGAGGCGAAATAGCATGGCCACACTCCAGTCCAAGGTGCCGTCCGGCCCGCTCGCCCAGAAGTGGGACCGGTTTAAGTTTGAGACCAAGCTGGTCAATCCGGCCAACAAGAGAAAATACAAAGTGATAGTGGTGGGCGCCGGGCTGGCCGGCGCCTCCGCCGCGGCGACCCTGGCCGAGCTCGGCTATCAAGTGGAGAATTTCGTCTTCCACGACAGCCCGCGCCGGGCGCATTCCATCGCGGCCCAGGGCGGGATCAACGCGGCCAAGAACTATCAGAACGACGGCGACTCCGTTTACCGCCTCTTTTACGACACGATCAAAGGAGGCGACTTCCGCGCCCGCGAAGCCAACGTCTATCGCCTGGCGCAAACAAGCGTTAACATCATTGACCAATGTGTGGCGCAAGGGGTGCCGTTCGCCCGCGAGTATGGCGGATTGCTCGATAACCGTTCCTTCGGCGGGGCTCAGGTCAGCCGCACCTTCTACGCGCGCGGGCAGACGGGTCAGCAACTATTGTTGGGCGCTTACTCCGCCCTTTGCCGGCAGATCGGATTGGGCGCAGTCACGTCGCACACGCATGCGGAGATGCTCGACTTGGTGGTGGTGGATGGGCACGCCAAGGGCATTGTGGTGCGCAACCTGAAGTCGGGCGAGCTCAGCCGTCACGCCGCCGATGCGGTGGTGCTGGCCACCGGCGGTTACGGGAACGTCTTCAACTTGTCGACCTACGCCCGGGGCTCGAATACGACCGCCATCTGGCGGGCTTACAAACGTGGCGCCTGCTTCGCCAACCCTTGCTACACACAGATTCACCCGACGTGCATCCCGGTGAGCGGCGATTATCAATCGAAGCTCACCTTGATGTCGGAGTCCTTGCGCAATGACGGACGAATTTGGGTGCCCAAGAACAAGGGCGACGGCCGGTCGCCGCAGGAAATTCCGGAGGCGGAGCGCGACTATTATTTAGAGCGGCGGTATCCGAGTTTCGGCAACCTGGCGCCGCGGGACATTGCCAGCCGGGCAGCCAAGCAGGTGTGCGATGAGGGACGCGGGGTGGGGGAATCGGGCCTGGGTGTTTACCTTGATTTCAGCGACGCCATCCATCGGCTGGGCGAGGAGAAAATTCGGGAGCGTTACGGGAACCTGTTTGCCATTTACCAGGAGATCACCAACGAGAGCGCCTACCTCACGCCGATGCGGATTTATCCGGCGGTCCATTACACCATGGGCGGGCTGTGGGTGGATTACAGCCTTATGAGCAATGTGCCGGGACTCTTCGTGCTGGGTGAAGCCAATTTCTCCGATCACGGCGCCAATCGGCTGGGGGCCAGCGCCCTCATGCAAGGGTTGGCGGACGGCTATTTCGTCCTGCCCGCCACCATCTCCGGCTATCTGGCCGGGCTGAAACCGGACGCGCGCCCGAAGACGGAGCACGCGGCCTTTGCGGAGGCGGAGGAATCGGTGCAGCGGGGCGTCCAGCGCTTGTTGAAGAGCAAGGGCAAGCGAACCGTGCAATCATTTCATAAGGAGCTCGGTCGGATTCTTTGGGAATACTGTGGCATGGCCCGGAACGAGGCGGGATTAAAGAAGGCCTTGCAACTGTTGCCGGCGTTGCGGGAGGAATTCTGGCAAAGCGTCAACGTGCCGGGGGAGGCGGGCGAGTTGAATCAATCGCTGGAACGCGCGGGGCGCGTGGCGGATTTTTTGGAGCTGGGCGAATTGCTGTGCCTGGATGCGCTGGAGCGGCGCGAATCGTGCGGGGGCCATTTCCGGGAGGAATTTCAGGAGGAGGGCGAATGCAAGCGGGACGACGAACACTTCGCGCACGTGGCGGCGTGGGAATACGCCGGGCCGGATCGAGCCCCGCTCCGGAATGTCGAGCCGCTGGCTTATGAGGAAATCAAGATGTCGACCCGCAGTTACAAATAGAGGGAGCCGGACCGAGGGCAAGCCATGAAAGTGCGAATCAAAGTTTGGCGGCAGAAGAACGCGAACACCCCCGGCGGCTTCCAGACTTACCAAAGCCCGGAGCTCAACCCCAACATGTCGTTCCTGGAGATGCTCGACGTGGTGAATGAAGAGCTGACTGTGCGCGGAGAGGATCCCATTGCCTTCGACCACGACTGCCGGGAAGGAATCTGCGGCACTTGTTCGCTCCTCATCAATGGCAAGGCCCACGGTCCGCATCGCGGTGTGGCCACGTGTCAGACCTACATGCGGAGTTTCGCTGATGGGCAGGAAATCTTGATCGAGCCCTTTCGTGCCCGGGCCTTTCCGCTCGTCAAGGATCTGGTGGTCGAGCGGAAGGCCTTCGATCGGATCATGCACGCCGGCGGCTTTATTTCCGTCCGCACCGGCGGGACACCTGACGCCAATACGATCCCGGTCCCCAAGGAGACGGCCGATTTGGCCATGGACGCGGCGCAATGCATCGGTTGCGGGGCGTGTGTGGCGGCGTGCAAGAATGCGAGCGCGATGCTGTTCGTTTCCGCCAAGGCGGCCCAGCTCAACCTTCTGCCGCAAGGACAGCCGGAGAAAGATCGCCGCGTGCTGGCGATGGTGGCCCAGATGGATGCAGAAGGGTTTGGCGGCTGCTCCGTGACGGGCTCGTGTGAAGCGGTCTGTCCGAAAGAGATCAGTCTCGATTTCATCGCCAAATTAAATCGCGATTACGCCATGGCGTTGCTGAAAGGCGAACCGAAGAAGCCGAAGACGGGCGGCGCGTAGGGGAGCGGGGGAAGCGTCGCGGGTGTCGAGTGTCGGGTGTCGAGGGGTTGCGCGTGCTCGCGAATGTCCCCCTCGCTTCGGCGAAAGCAATCAGGCTTTCACTCTTGCCGTTGAGTCCACTCTCCTCGTTCGTTCCCTGCTACTCGCTAACGCGCGGAATCCCTTCTCCGCATGGGGCCCGACTAGGCGCGGGCGCTTTGTCGGCCGCGCCGGATTGTCTGTTGATGTTCCCACCTGATCAGGGCTTGACGGACTTTTTCCTCCAGCAAATCCGGCAGCACGAGCAGCGGACAGACGGTGAGCCAAGCCAGGCCAGCGGCTTCGTTGGCGACCCAGCGCAACTCGGCGGCCAGGGCCGAATTCTGGATGGACGAAAGAATCGGAGCCAGCAACCGCTCCTTGAGATGCTCCAATTGTTGTTCGGAGTGACCGCGCGATAACGCGGCCAGGGATACCTGAACTCTGCTCTTCTCGGACGCGCCTCTTCTCCAGGCTCGTCGCTCTTTGTTTGCTCTCTTTGCACTCATAAGCATTCCTCTAAACCCGTCTCTCAGACAAAAGTTTCATGCGATCTATTCAGGTGCGCACATTACAAAAGTGTAAAAAACCCGGGCATATTTTGCCGCGGACTACTCGGTTTTATTTGCCGCGGCGCGCTCAGGACAAGCCGCACTCCGCCGGCTCATCCTATGTCCGGGGCCTCGGGGTGGATATGGGCCGAAAGGTGATGCGCGAAATCATCAATTCTCCATGACCAGTGACCAGTGACCAGTCTGACTGATAACTCCCTTGTCGGAACCTTCGTCAGAAACGTAGACGAAGTTGGCGACCAAGTTGGCGACAGAGTTTGGCCGGTTCCCTTCTGGGTTTATCTCAAGAAGCCAGTATGCTCAAGTCGTCGAATGCAAACGGCAGAGTTTCTCATCCTGTTGCTGATCTCGCTGGCTGGATTCGGTCTGGTGGCGCGCCGGCTCCAGGTGCCCGAGCCGATCGTGCTGGTACTTGGCGGACTGCTGGTCAGCTTGCTGCCAGGGCTGCCGAGCGTCGAATTGCAACCCGACTATGTGTTTCTGATCGTGCTGCCGCCCTTGCTCTACGCTCAGGCGTGGTTCACTTCCTGGAAAGACTTTTGCGATCAATTGCGCCCGATCACGTATCTCGCGGTGGGCTTGGTGCTCTTTACGGCCAGCGCCGTGGCATTCGCCGCTCACGCCCTCATGCCCGAGTTGCCGCTGGCCGCGGCGTTCGTGCTCGGCGCCATTGTATCACCGCCCGACGCGGTCGCAGCTTCCGCCATCGCGCAACGTCTACATCTCCCGCGCCGCATGGTGACGGTTCTAGAAGGCGAAAGTCTGGTCAACGATGCCACCGGTTTGGTGGCCTACAAATTTGCCGTGATTGCCGTGCTGACTGGCGGATTTTCGGTTGGCCAAGCGACTTCGGGATTCATTCTGGTGGTGCTCGGCGGTGTTGGGGTCGGGCTAGTAGTGGGCTGGAGCTTCGCCTGGCTGCTGCGCCGAATCCGAGATGATCTGATCGACATCGTGTTGTCCCTGGTCGCTCCCTATGCGGCCTATCTGGGCGCCGAGCGGCTGCATTTCTCGGGTGTTCTGGCCACGGTGACGGCGGGAATTTATCTGGGGGCCCTGAGCCCAGACCTTCTCTCAGCCTCGGCCAGGCTGACCGGCACTGCCTTTTGGAACACGCTGATCTTTCTGCTGAACGGCGTTGTGTTCATGCTGATCGGCCTGCAGTTGCCGCAAGTGATTCGCAATTTGCATGGGCATACCTGGGGCACCCTGATTGGCTCCGCGGCACTAATCGGTGCGGTGGTCGTGCTCACGCGATTGCTTTGGGTGTTCTCTGGCGATTATGTGCTGCGATGGTGGCGCAGAAAGGCCCGTGGGTACGAGCCCAAAGCTTCGTGGCGTGAAGTGACGGTTGTGGCCTGGTGCGGCATGCGCGGTGTCGTGTCGCTCGCCGCGGCCCTGGCCGTGCCGCATCTTTTGCCGAGCGGCACGGAATTTCCTGAGCGCGATCTCATCCTCTTCTTCACCTTCGCTGTCATTTTGCTGACGCTGGTCGGCCAGGGGCTGAGTTTGCCGGCGCTGATTCGGCGGCTGCGCGTGGGAACCCACGGAGCGCCTGATGAAGGAGAGCGCGAGGCGCGCCGAAGTTCGGCCCGGGCCGCCCTGGAAAGGATTGAGCAGGTGGCGGCGGAGGAACGGATCGCCGACGAAGCACGGCTGGCGGTGGCGAGCACCTATGAAGAGCGACTGCATCATTTGAGTGATGAACTGGCGGAAGCATTGGGATGGAGTCCCCTGCGGCAACGGTCTGTCGAAGGGCGCCGGCTGCGCCGGGCAGCGCTGGCCGCTGAACGCCAGCACCTGATCGCGTTGCATCGACAGCACCGCTTGAACAAGGAACTCCTGCACAAACTCGAGCGCGAACTCGACTTGGAAGAAGCGCGGTTGGGGTAGCCCGGTCTCACTGTTTAGCCGGTTACCCTCAATCCCTTTGTCGAAAACTTCGCCGGGAACTTCCTGCCGTTAAGACAAAGTTTCCGAGAAAGGGGCGGCGGCTCAAATCACGAGACTCAGAAAAGGCCCACTGCGCGGAGCGCAGTGAGCCTTGCAGTCAGGCATAAACAGGAGAAGGCAAGGGCGAAGGGTGACCGCCCGGCACGTTGCATGCAGCGAAAAGATGCTGAACGTGAACGGCGCAGCGGCTGAGGTCGCTCTGGAAGAACGAGCTGGGAGGATGCCTCACATGAGATTCATGACGAACGACGCAGACTTGGGGCGCGGGCGAGTGGGCTACGGAGGTGCTGCGCGTGAGTCGGGCGGCTCCGCCCATCGCCTGCTCGAGGAGGCCTTCCAATTCTTCCGCTCGCACGTCCGCCGTATGTTCGGCCAGCACGCGGCGGCGCGCGGCCTGACCGAGCGCGGCGAGTTCATCGCGGTTCTGCTGCACGGCGGCCATCGCTTCCTCCGTGGTCCAAGCGACAAGGATCTCCTTGCCCGGCAGGAAAAATCGATCCAGGCCTTCCCACCAATCGCTGACGATGGCGGTGGCGCAGCTCGGGATCCACGCTGCCGTAGAGCACGGCGACATTGGTGGCTCCGAGCCGATTCTGGAGGGCTTGCAACGCGCCGCCGCCGGTGAAGCTGAGCACCAGGTCGTAGTCGCACAGTCCGCGCGGGCCGATGTATTCCACCGGCAGATTCTGTTGCAACCGCGCCAGGGTCACCGGGGCATCAAGATCGTAAAAGACCCGCAACGGCAGCCGGCGCTGGGCCAACAAGTCGATAATTGCCTCCGGGCAATACGACGTCACGATGACGACGTCGGCGTCGGCCAGTTCGCTGCGCGCTTCCTCCGCGACGCTGTCCCAATCGCGGTAGAGGACCAGGCGCGCGTAGGGGGGATGGGGGAGATCTCGACGCAGCGCGTAGAAAGGCTGGTCGCGTTCGTAGAAGAGGATCTGGTGGCCGCGCGCGGCCATGGCGCGGAGCAAGCCGCGCCAGACGGTGGCGTGGCCGCTGCCCCACGATGAGCTCAACGAAAGACCGAAGATTACCAATTTCACGCGGGCGCTCATGCGGGACCCGGAATGGGCGAGGACACGGCGACGGCGTCGTCGACCTCCGCGTTGCGAATGAACGCCTCGGTGCGGCGGCGCGCTTCGTTGTCATTGAATCGCTGCGGGGGCGATTTCATGAAGTATACTTGCCCAGCCCATCGAGGGTGGGGCCGCGATGGACCACGGCGCCAGGCGAGGCACTTGGCAGAAACGCACGGTGGCGGCGCGGATTTTGCGGTTGTGAATGTCTCGCTTCATAAATCATCCGGCCGGAGCCGCGCGCCCGCCCTTGGGGCCGAAAGACCTCGCGGGCGGAGGCGGGGGATTCAGTATCCCACGTTGGCCGCTGGCGTCCGCAGCCGCCCGGATGGACGGAGCCGGGCGACGGAGTGGTGCGTCGGATTAGCTGGTGTGTTCCGCTTCGGGGTTCGCGGTGGATTTGGCAATTTCCGTCAGCTTTTCATCGGCGGCTTTTTCCTCCGCGAGGTTTTCCTTGAGGAGATCGAGGGCTTCCTCGTGGCCCATTTGTTCGGCCCAAGTGCAGAGGCAGCCGTAGGCGGCGATTTCATAGTGCTCACTCTTCTGGGCGGCGCAAATCAGCGCGGCATCGGTCTCTTCGGAATCTGTGTGGTCGGTCAGGATCTCTTTGCCTTCGTCGACGAGGCCCCGCATGCCTTCGCACTTTTTGCGTTTGGGTGTTTCGTCGAGCAACTCGAAGACTTGGTCGAGGCGATTGACATGATTTTCGGTTTCCTTGAGGTGGGTATCGAACGCTTCGCGGAGTTGCTCGTTCTGGGCGGCTTTGGCGAGCTTGGGCAGCGCCTTGACCAGTTGTTGCTCGGCATCGTAGATGTCGGCCAGTTCATCGAGGAATAGGTCGTGAAGTCTGTTTTTCATATTCTGTATCCATGAGGTTTAGGGGAACACAATCAGCCTGGCACGCCTCAGCAGCGGCCAAACATTCCGCGGACATGCAGCCGAAGTCGTACCGTTTGCAGGGAACAGCATTCGCTTTGAATTCATCGTCGGGCCGCGGCGAAATCGTTGTTGTTCTTTGCATCCTGCATGGGCTCCGCCTGGCCACTCGTGCACGCTGCAACAGAGGAACCGCTCTGGGCGCAGTGAGCGCGTGGAGGCGCCGGCCGCGGTGCTCACGCGTGGCTGGTTGGCCGCTCGTGGCTGAGGCGCAGGGGCCCCGCGAGGCCTCTTTCAGTTGGCACCGTTTTGGCTAAAACCCCGCGGGATTCGACGGGAGTTTCGGTGACTCGCTTGAGAACCATTCGACACGTTTGAGCAGCCCGCGACGGCGCTGCTTCCGGTGGCGGCGGCGTCGAAGCAGCCGTGGTATCGAATGCTCGAGCTGTCCGGATCGAGTCCAGGCGAACAGCAATTTCAGGCCGCGTCCTCTTCTCCTATGGCAAAAAATTTGATTACCGGGGGCGCGGATTTCATCGGGTCGCATCTTGCGGACACATTGGGGTGATTGGCTGCAAGGCCGGCTGCCCGATGGACCACCAGCGGGAGGCCAGCGCCGAACTGCATTTGCGAGGGCTCACGATATGAAAAGCACCAACAGCCGAAGCACCGAGGGGGACACGGATTGGCCGCAGCCGGAGGAGGGACCCGTGCTGCTGCCGCGAGTGGCTTTTTTGGGTCTTGGCTGGATCGGACGGAAGCGTCTGGAAGCGCTTGGGCAAAGCGGTTTGGCCGAGATAATGGCTTTGGCCGAGCCCGCTCCTGAAGCCATCGAGGCTGCGGCGGAACTCGCGCCCGGGGCTGTGGTGGCGCGCGAGTTGGATGAACTGCTCGCGCTGGAACCGGATGGCCTTGTCCTGGCCACGCCGAGCGCGTTGCCTGCCGGGCAGGCCATCGCGGCCCTCGAACACGGGTGTGCCGTGTTTTGCCAGAAGCCGCTGGCGCGAACGGCGGCGGAGACGGAGCAAGTCCTCCAGGCCGCGCGAGACGCGGGCCGGTTGTTGGGCATCGACTTCTCTTACCGACATACCGCGGGCATGCAGGCCATCTATCGGCGGATCCGCGATGGGCATTTGGGCCAGATCTACGCCGTCGAACTGGTGTTCCACAACGCTTACGGGCCGGACAAAGCCTGGTTCTATAACAGCGCCCTCTCCGGCGGTGGTTGCTTAATCGACCTCGGAACTCACTTAGTGGACCTGGCGTTGTGGTGCCTGGATTTTCCGGCGGTAGAGGGAGCGACCGGACGGTTGCTGGCAAACGGACGGTTGCGGCGGCGAACCGCCCACTCCGGTGGCGATGCGCCGTCTCAGGTCGAGGATTATGCTGCGGCTCAGATTTACCTCCAATCGGGCGCCGTGGTGCACCTGACTTGTTCATGGAAAGCGCCGGCGGGCTGCGATGCATGGATTGAGGCGAAATTCTTCGGCACGAAAGGCGGCGCGGGATTTCACAATGTGAACGGTTCGTTCTACGATTTTATCGCTTACCAGTTTTCTCTCGATCGGAAACGCGAGCTCCTGGCGGCCCCGCCGGATGATTGGGGCGGACGCGCCCTGGTGGAGTGGGCCGGCCGGCTGGCGTCATCGCCGGGATTTGATCCTGCCGTGGAACACGTGCGCGACGTTGCCGTTGTGCTCGACACTCTCTACCAAGCCAACCAATGAATGCGACTGCTTTGTCCCCCCGCCGCCTCTTGATGACAGCGGACTCGGTGGGCGGTGTGTGGACGTACGCGATGGAGTTGTGCCGCGTGTTCTCGGGCCGCGGGATCGGCGTCCTGCTGGCGACCATGGGCGATGCGCTCAGCTCGGAGCAACGCGCTCAGGCCACCTCGCTGCCACACGTCGAACTCGCGGAAAGCGAGTTCAAGTTGGAATGGATGCCGAACGCGTGGGACGACGTCGACGCGGCGGGCCATTGGCTCTTGGAACTGGAGCGGCGCTTTCGTCCGGACGTGATTCATTTGAACAGCTATGCGCATGGGGCATATCCGTTCCTCGCCCCGAAGCTCGTGGTCGCCCATTCGTACGTGCTCTCGTGGTGGCGCGCGGTGAAGAGCGAAGAGGCGCCGCCCTCTTGGGCCCATTACGCGCAGCGAGTGCGCGAAGGCTTGAGCCAGGCGAACCTCGTCGTGGCCCCGACGGCCAGCATGCTGGAATCGGTGCGGCGGCATTACGGTCCATTGTCTCACGCCCAGGTGATTCACCATGGGCGGGACGGAGGCAAGTTCAAATCCGCCGCCAAGGGGCCGTTTATTTTCAGCGCCGGCCGGCTATGGGATGAAGCGAAGAATCTGGGCGTGCTGTCAGAAATCGCCCCGCAACTGCCATGGCCGGTGATGGTGGCTGGTCCGCGCGTCCGTGACGGGGTGGGTGAGTTCAGCTCCACGAATGTGGCGATGCTGGGAGAACTGGCCGAAAGTCATCTGGCGACCTTCTTCGCCCGCGCGGCGATTGGAGTTTTTCCGGCGCGGTACGAGCCGTTTGGTCTGGCCGTCCTGGAAGCGGCGCTCTCGGAATGCGCGCTGGTGCTGGGGGACATCCCCAGTCTGCGCGAGCTTTGGCAAGGGGCGGCGTGGTTTGTGCCGCCGGACGACGCCCCGGCCTTGCGGCATGCGATTCTGGAACTGGTGCAGGACTCGGCTCGTTGCGCCGCGCTCGGCTCCAGGGCACGCCAGCGCGCGCTGACTATGAACCCGCCCGCCATGGGCGAGGCGTATCTTCAGGCCTACTCCGAACTGATGGAGAAGCAGGCTGTCGTGGCATGAAAATACGGATGTTTTATCACTCGCTGGTCTCCGACTGGAACCATGGCAACGCCCATTTCCTGCGCGGGATTGTCACCGAGTTGATGGCGCGCGGGCATGACGTGTTGGTACGTGTTGGTATATGAGCCGGCGGGCGGCGGGAGTGCCACCAATTTGCTGCAAGAACATGGCGAGGGGCCGATGCAGAAATTCAAGGAGCTCTTTCCGCAGTTAGAGAGCGTTCGCTACGACGGCAACCTGGAGCTGGAGCAGGCCCTGCGGAGCCGACTTGGTGATGGTGCATAATGGAACGAGCCGGAGCTGGTGCAGCGCCTCGGCCAGTGCCGCCAGCGCCTCCCGTTGGTCCTGTTCTTTCAACTCGCGCGCTGGCTGGAGTCGCAGCTGATGTAGCGGCTCTCGGGAGAGAGCGGCAAACTGAGGATACAAATGCAGCAGCATCGAGAAAGGAAGGCATCCAAGTGCGCCCAGGAAGAGTGCGGCGGTCTTCCGACCGCCGCTACGTCGCGCGGTTTGGTCAACCCGGGGGCCCGAACGGGGCTTGCGCTGCAGCGCGCATTCCTGCCAAGATGGCGGCGTCGAACCCAACTTCTCGCGTCATGAAACCGCCTCCTGTTCAAAAAACATCCGCCTCCTCGCCGCCTGCGTTGGGTGGCCAGGCGTTGCCTCCGCACCCGAGCGAATGGATGGGCAAAACCGGCTTGGTTCCGTTGGTGAAGGACGCTGTCCAGCGTGTCGAGTGGGAGGGAAAAGACAAGGTCTACAGCTACCACAGCCAACAGTTTCCATCGCTGACCATGATGACGTTGGAGGTGTACTGCTACGCGAGGGGCATATTTTGTTCGTGGGACCTCGCCACCTTCGCGGACAAGGATCCTTTCTTCCGCGAATTGTTCCCGGATGGGTTTCCTGCTCCGGAAATGATTCGGCGGTTCCGGCGCGATCATCACGCTGCCTTGAAGACCTGCCTGCTGCAGATCTTCGAGCAGGCTTTCTTCGCGCGGTTCGGGGACACGACGCACTCGGACATGCTCATCGACTCCTGCGTCGCCCAGGCTCTCGATCGCTGGTTTGAGCCCATCACCGGCCCGCAACCCGCCGCCGAAGCCGCCCAACGCATCGACCAAGCCATCTTCTGGGATGGCATGAAGATCTCAGAGTTGGAAGGCTGAGCGGCACCTCCGGCGCGCGGCCTTCCGGCCGCTTCAGCGTCCGACGTTGCCCGCGTGCTTCGGGCTCGTCCGCGGCGTGCCCTGAGACTCTCGAAGGGGCGTGGCAATTTCGGGCCCGGCAGCGGCCTGAAGCGCGCTCCGGACGTGCAGACCCGTCGGTGTGGTTCTCATAGCGGGTAGGCCGCGTCATGAATCGACCTTTTCCTCGTGCCGTCGTCTTGCTGGTGGCGGGAACGCTGGTCTTGGCCTTGGTCCTCTGGCTTGGTCAAGGCACGCCGCCCATCGTGCTGCGCCCCTTTGCCCGCGCTTCATCCGAAGACAACCACGCCACCATGATGATCAGCAACACAACTTCGCGCGTCATCCATTGGCTGCCGATCTTGGAAGAGGCGGATGAGAAGACGGGAGCGTGGCAGCCGAGGCAGCTCTCAGGCGTCACCGCTTGGCGCTCGCTTCCGGCGAACCGCGCCTCCTATTTTACGACAAAGGTTCCGGACCTTAAAAAACGCTGGCGCGTGCGTTGCGTTTTGCTGCGCGACCCGCGGCCATGGACGAAGCCGCTGGACGCCCTGCTCAACCGAGTGCTGCCGGCAAGAAGAACCTGGGTCGTCACCTCCGATGAACTCGTGGCAGAAAAATTCGGGGGAGAAAATCCCGGAGCCCGTATAACGCGAAGGAGGCAGAGGCGTTCGAGAAGCAGCAGAATGAGGACAAAGATAAGCGCGCCGCGTGTTGGACGCGCTGCGCGACCGCAGAGCTTCCCTCATCCACCGCGTGGAAGAGCAGAAGAATGTCATCGACCGCATCAACACGCAGTTGGATAAGCTCTAAGGTGCAGCTTGCCAACCGGACGGTCGTGACGTGGGCGAAGCTTACCCTATCAGTAACTCGCTCACGACTTTACCATGCACATCGGTGAGTCGTCGGTTGATGCCGTTGTGGTAGAAGGTGAGCTTTTCGTGATCGAGGCCAAGCAGGTGCAGAATGGTGGCGTGGAAATCGGGGATGGTGACTTTATTTTGGGTGACGAAATAGCCGACTTCATCGGTGGCGCCATAGCGGAAGCCTGCTTTCACACCGGCTCCCGCCAAAAAGCAGGTAAAGGCCGTGGGATGATGATCGCGCCCGGGCGAATCGATGCCTTGGGTGGCCGGACCGCGGCCGAACTCCGTGTTCCAGACCAGGAGGGTATCCTCGAGCATGCCGCGTTGTTTGAGGTCATGGATGAGGGCGGCGACTGGCCGATCCATGGTGGCGGCTTGGGTATCGTGATTGGTTCGGAGATTTTCATGCCCGTCCCAGTTGATGCGCGGACTGCCGAAGGCGCCGCCGTTGAAGATCTGGACAAAACGCACGCCCCGCTCCAGCAGGCGCCGGGCCATGACGCAATTGCGAGCAAAGCCGCGGTTGGCCTCGTCGTCCAATCCGTAGAGTTGGCGGATATGCTGCGGTTCATCGGCGAGTGTCGTGGCTTCGGGGATGCTGGCCTGCATGCGCGCCGCCAATTCATATGAGCGCAAGCGAGCGGTGAAAGTGGAATCGCCCGGGTGCCCGGCGGAAAACTCGCGATTCATCGCTGCCAGTAGATTCATGTCGGCGTCACGAGTGGCCGAAGCGATCGCGGAGGGAGTGCGCAAGTCGGCGATTGGGTCCGCGCTGTTGGTGCGGAAGGGGACGCCTTGATGGGTGGCGGGCAAAAACCCGGCCGTCCAATTGATTGAGCCGCCGGCCATGAGACCGCGAGGGTCCGGCAGCACGACGAACGCGGGAAGGTTCTCATTTTCGGTGCCCAGCCCGTAACTCAACCAGGCGCCCAGGCTGGGAAATCCGTTCATCGTAAACCCGCTGTTCATCTGGAAGGTGGCGGGCGTGTGATTGTTGCTCTTGGCAAACATCGAGTGCACCAAGCAGACATCATCGACGCAAGTCGCCAAATGCGGCAGCAGGCTGCTGACCCAGGCGCCGGATTGGCCATGCTGTTTGAAGGCATACGGGCTTGGCATGACTTTGCCCGGTTGACCGAAGAAACCGAGGTTCTCGCCTTTGCCCTCGAGCGTCTTGCCGTGCAGCCGCGCCAGCTCCGGCTTGTAATCGAATGTATCAATGTGGCTGACGCCGCCGCAGCAGAAGATCTGCACCATGCGGCGCGCCCGCGGAGGAAAGTGTGGCGGTGCCGGAAAGGATGAAGTGGGCATGGGCGCGGACGCCGCCCGCGCGGCCTCCCGTTGCAGGAGCCAGGCCAGCGCCACGCCACCAATGCCGCCGGCGGTGTGCCAGAGAAAATGCCGCCGCGAGAGCAGCGGCGGCGTCGACGAGATCTCCCGGACGGAGGCCGTTGCTGCTTCCGTAGGCAATCGACGCGGCAGCGCGTTATTGGACATAGATGAATTCCGTTGAGTTAAACAGGACCCAACAAAGTTGCTCGAGTCCGCGTTCGTCCACGGCCTGGGCGGCGCGCGGGGCCTCGTCAGCAGTGACCGAGCGGCCCAGGGCGCGGCGATAGGCGAGTGCGATGGCCTGGCGCCGCTCGCCGCCCGCTTCCAGTTGGGCGGCGTCGGCCAGATGTTTGGCTTGGCGCTGGACGAAGCTGTTGTTCATCAGGCCCAATGCTTGGAGCGGGGTGGTGGTCACGCCGCGGCGTGGTGTTTTCACCGCCGGGTCCGGGCAATCAAACGCGTCCATGAGCGGCTCTTTGCCGGAGTTGACATTCATCCGGTAAACGCTGCGCCGGTTGAATTCGGGGCCGGTTTTGTCCATCGGCACGTAGGCATTGGCCGGAAACTTCAGCGCCTCGAAGGGACGGAAGCTCGGCCCGCCGGCCTCGAGATTGAGCTGGCCGCTGACGGCCAGCATTGCGTCGCGCAGGATTTCGGCTTCCAAGCGGCGCGGCGTAAAACGCCAGAGCAGCGTGTTATCGGCATCGAGGGCCGCGGCCTGCTCATTGAACGCGGACGATTGCCGGTAGGTGGCTGAGGTCACGAGCAAACGGTGCAAGGCTTTGGTGCTCCAGCCGGAGGCGATAAATTGTGTGGCCAGCCAATCGAGAAGCTCAGGATGGCTGGGCCTGGCTCCGGCGGCGCCGAAATCGTTGGGTGTGGCGACCAGGCCTTGTCCGAAGTGCAAATGCCAGACGCGATTGGCCATCACGCGCGCGGGCAGGGGATGGCGCGGGTCGGCGAGCCATTGAGCGAAGGCCAAACGACGCTGGCCTTCCGGCGCGTCGGATGCCAAGCCCAGCTCGGCGGGCAGTTCGCGGATCGCACTCAGGACTCCCGGCGCGACGATATCTTCAGGGGATTTGACGT
>Ga0070686_100001133_pt1 | contig 15326 bp, 14 predicted proteins | sample KBSS23LmetaG_FD_65654 | JGI IMG/M metagenome (GOLD analysis project Ga0070686, IMG submission 65654) | Switchgrass rhizosphere microbial communities from Kellogg Biological Station, Michigan, USA - KBS S2-3L metaG | ecosystem: Host-associated > Plants > Roots > Rhizosphere ... | reverse complement strand
TGGCGGCTCGCGGCGAAGGCGCTCCTATCAGATCCGATCAGTGTAGTAGTAAATCGTGAATCGTAAATCGTGAATAGGAAGTGTCAGGGCCGCCTGCTCGGGCTTTGCATTTGCGCGGCTTGCCGCCTTCCGTGCGGAAAGCCTGAGGCTTTCCGTCAATCGCCAGTAATTAATGAGGCTAAGTCTCAATATTGAGGCGTAGCCTCAGGTGAAGAAAAGACCGGTCCGGAAAGGCAGAGCCTTTCCGCACGGAGGGCGGCACAGCCCGCCGAGCAGTGAATGGCTATTTGGTTAGCTTTCAATGAGCGAAATTAACGTAAAACTGAACGACGGCCCGGCGGCGCAAGTAGCTGGACCGATCACCGTGGCTGAAGCGCTCAAGAAGCTCGACCGCGACACGGCCAAGCAGGCGTTGGCCGCGCGCGTGGACGGCCGCGAAGTCGATCTCGCTTTCACTCTGGACCAACAGCAAAACGGCGACGCGATCAAGATCGAGCCGGTGCTGCCGGAGACGCTCGAAGGCCTCGATGTCTTGCGTCATTCGACTGCGCACCTGTTGGCGGCGGCTGTGCTCGACTTGCATCCCGGCACGAAGTTGGGCATTGGTCCAGCGCTGCTTGACGACCCCCGTTACGGTTTCTTTTACGACGTGATCGCGCCCGCGCCACTGACCGAAGCGGACCTGCCCGTGATTGAAAAACGCATGCGCCAGATTGCCAGCCGAAATCTGCCCTATCGGCGCGACGAGATTTCGAAGGCGGAAGCGCTGCGGATTTTTGAGGAACGCGAGGAGCCGCTGAAGCGCGAGTTGATTGATGAAAAGGCTGGCGAAACCGTCAGTGTTTACTACATCGACAATTCGCCGTTCATCGATTTCTGTCTTGGTCCACACGTGCCGAACACGAACAAGTTGCGCGCGTTCAAACTGCTTTCGTTAGCTGGCGCGTATTGGAAAGGCGACGCCGAGAAGCCGCAAATGCAGCGCATTTACGGCACCGCTTTCTTCACGCAGGAACAGCTCGACGGTTGGCTGAAGCAACGTGAAGAGGCGGAAAAACGCGACCACCGGCGACTCGGACGGGAACTCGATCTGTTTTCGATTCAAGAGCAGTACGGTCAGGGTCTGATCTTTTGGCACCCGAAGGGTGGGCTCATCCGCCAACAGATGGAAGACTATTTGCGCGAGGAGTTAGTCAGGCGCAACTACAGTTTTGTTTACACGCCGCACATCGCCAAGCGCGAGCTGTGGCAGATAAGCGGCCACGAACAGAACTACGCAGATTCGATGTTTGCGCCGACGACGCTGGAAGAGACCGAGTTTCGGCTCAAGCCGATGAATTGCCCTTTTCACATCGGAATCTTTAGATCGCAGCAGCGTTCTTACCGAGATTTGCCGCAACGTTATGCGGAAATGGGCACGGTGTATCGCGCTGAACTGTCGGGAACTCTGCACGGATTGATGCGCGTTCGCGGGTTCACTGTCGATGACGCGCACCTCTTCTGTACGCCCGAACAAGTGCGACAGGAAATCGATGATTGCGTCGATTTTGCTTACCAGGTGCTGAAGACGTTTGGCTTCGAGAAGATCAAGTTTGAATTGTCGGTGAAGGGAAGCGACACCTCGAAGCAATGGTTTGGCGAAGAGGAGCAGTGGGCCAACGCGGAAGCGGTTTTGGCCGCGGCACTCGACGCTCGTCAGATCAAGTATGAGCGGATCGAAGGCGAGGCGGCTTTCTACGGTCCAAAAATCGATTTCAAAATCGAAGATGCGATTGGACGTCTTTGGCAGCTCGGCACGGTGCAGTATGACTTCAATCTGCCCGAGCGTTTTGAGCTCGAGTACATCGCCGAGGACAACAAACCGCACCGCCCGGTGATGGTCCATCGCGCGCTGTTCGGTTCGATCGAACGCTTCTTTGGCGTGCTGATTGAACACTACGCGGGTGCGTTTCCGCTGTGGCTGGCGCCGGTGCAGACGGCCGTTCTGCCGATCACCGATCGCGTTAACGAATACGCGGAGCAGGTTGCGAGCGAGTTGCGCGGCGCGGGGCTGCGCGTCGAGGCAAACCTGCGCAGCGAAAAGATCGGCGCGAAGATTCGCGACGCGCAGATGCAGAAAGTGCCGTTCATGCTCGTGCTCGGCGATCGCGAAATGGAACAGGGAAACGTCGCCGTGCGCGAACGCGTCAAGGGCGACATCGGCGTGATGTCAATTGCTGACTTTGTTGAGATGGCGCGTGGGCTGGTTAAGACGCGCGCGTTGACTAACACTTAGTTCCGGGTTTCGAGTTTGGAGTTTCGAGTTTTGATTACTCGGAACGCGAAACTCGGAACGCGAAACAGCTAACTTTAGGAGGTGTTTTATAGCTACAGGCTTTCGAGGTCGCGGCCAGCGTCCGGATAACCGGCGCGCGCCGATTGCCCGCATTAACGAAAGAATTCGTGTCCCGCAGGTCCGTGTGATCGGCGAGGAGGGTGAACAGCTCGGCGTGCTGGACATTCGCGATGCCATCCGCCAGGCGCGCGAGAAAGGGCTCGACCTCGTCGAGGTCGCTGCTACCGCCGATCCGCCGGTTTGCCGAATTATTGACTTTGGGAAGTTTCAGTACGAAGCCAAGAAGAAGGCGAACGAGGCGAAGAAGAAGCAGGTGACGATTACGGTCAAGGAAGTGAAGTTTCGTCCGGGTACCGACGATCACGACTACGACTATCGCATGAAGCACGCGCGCGAGTGGCTGGAAGACGGCGACAAAGTGAAAGCGACGATCTGGTTTCGCGGCCGCGAAATGACCCATCGCGAGCTGGGCGCGCGCATCCTCGAAAAACTGGAGAAAGACCTGATCGACGTGGGCGAAGTGGAAGCGCGACCGCGCATGGAAGGGAACCAGATGTTCATCATCCTGGGACCCAAGCGACACAAGGGCGCGCATCCGACGTCGCCGACAGCGAGTGCGTCAGGGACGTCGTCATCGGCTGCACCGCGACCGGCATCGGCCCCGCCTCCGCGACCGGCTGCCGCGACAAGCGCTCCAACCGCGCCGCAGCCAACGGTAGCAACGCCGCCGGTGCAAACAGCGCCGCCGGCCCAAACGACGACGGCGGCGCCAACGTCGACCCCGGTGCCGTCTTCAGCGCCGACGCCGCCTGCAGTCGCAGCGAAGCCGCAAGATTTGTCTGAAGCTCCGACCGCGCCGCTGCCCGCAGCTGCGCCGAAGGACGAGGGAAAGTGACCGAGAGCTGAGATCTCAATCTGAGATCTCAAGTTCAGGATTTGAGAGCAAGAGCTCAAACGCAAACCGATGGCCGCTTACCGCGACGCCGTCGGAGTTGAAATCTGAGATTGGAAACTGAAATTGAGACGGAGAGACTATGCCTAAGTTAAAAACACACAAGGGTGCGGCGAAGCGTTTTCGCCTGACCGCCACCGGAAAGATCAAGCGCGGCCATTCGCATGCGCGCCACATTCTGACCAAGAAAGAACACAAGCGAAAGCGCCTGCTGGACATTGATGCGCTGGTGTCGAAGTCCGACCAGAAGCGAGTCGAAGCGATGCTGCCTTACGGAAGAGACTAAGAGGAATTATGAAGGATGAATGCGGAATGATGAATAAAAGCCGTTTTAGATCATAATTCATCATTCAGAGTTCAGCGTTCATCGTTGAGGAGGATTGAACGATGCCTAGAGCAAAACGTGGAAACAAGCGCCTCGAGCGGCGCAAGAAGATATTGAAACTGGCGAAAGGCTACCGCGGCACCAAGTCGAAGCTTTATCGCTCGGCAAAGGAATCGGTTGAGCGCGGTCTAAATTTCGCCTACACCGGACGCAAACTGAAGAAGCGTGACTTTCGCAGCCTGTGGATTGTGCGTATCGGCGCCGCCGCGCGTTTGAATGGAATCAACTATTCGCAACTGATGCACGGCCTTAAGCTTGCAGGCGTCGAGTTGGACCGCAAGGTGCTTGCCGATCTCGCCGTCAACCAGCCCGATGCGTTTGCCGCGGTTGCGGTGCAGGCGAAAAACGCGCTCGACGGCAAGAACGAAAAAGCCGCAGCCTAGTCGGAACCTAAAGATCGTTTAGCGACGGCGGCGTTGTCCGCCGTTTCTGAAAAACTGATGACAGACGTTCAGAACCAGGATCCCAAAACTCAGGTTGAAGCAGCACGCAAAGCGTTCGAGCAAGAGTTCGGACGCTTTGCCGCCTTTGCGGAGACGTCTGCGCCTGTTTCGACGTCGCTGAGTTTAAGCGACGCCGAAACGGAGCAGCGCGCGCTCGCCGAGGTGCGCACGCGTCACTTGGGAAAAAAGAGCGCGCTGGCGGCAAGCAAGAAGATGATCGGCCGCGTCGCTGCGGATGAGCGGGCCGCTTTTGGTCAACTGGTCCAGCAAAACGAAGCCGAGATCACGGCGCAAATTGAACAAGCCGAGCAGTTTCTGAAGAGTCACATCGAATCGACGCGCACCGCGCGCGAAGCGCTCGATGTCACTTTGCCCGGCCGCCGTCCGCGTCGCGGACATCTTCATCCGATCACCGTCGTGCGTGAACGGATCGAAGACATCTTCGTCTCGCTCGGTTACGCGATCGAGGACGACCGCGAAATCGAAACCGACTTCTACAACTTCGACGCGCTCAACATTCCCGACAATCATCCCGCGCGCGCACCGCAAGACACGTTTTACACCACCGACGGATTTGCTCTGCGTTCGCAGACGTCGACCGTGCAGATTCACGCGATGCAGCGCCGCGGCGCGCCGCTCCGGATGATCGCGCCGGGCCGCGTGTTTCGTCGCGACACGCCTGATGCCACGCACAATCCGATGTTCTTTCAGGTCGAAGGCCTGTGCGTCGATCGCGGTATCACGATGGCGCACCTGAAAGGCACCGTCGCGGAATTTTTGCGCCGCATGTTTGGCGTGCAGACGGTCACGCGCTTTCGGCCGTCGTATTTTCCGTTCACCGAGCCGAGCGCGGAGTTTGACTTCAGTTGCTTCAAATGCGCCGGCAAGGGCTGCCGGATTTGCAAAAACTCCGGCTGGATCGAGCTCGGCGGCTCGGGCATGGTCCATCCGAACGTCTTGCGCGGCGCCGGCGTCGATCCGCAGGAGTTTTCCGGCTTCGCGTTCGGCCTCGGCATCGACCGCATGGTCGCGCTGATGTACGGCCTCGACGATATCCGTCTGCTTTTCGAGAACGACGTTAGGTTTTTGGAGCAATTTGATTAAGAAGTGTTCAGTGGTCAGTGGCCGGTGGCCAGTAGCAAAAGCGCTGCGATCCACTGACCACTGACCACTGACCACTGACCACTACGATGTTGATTAGCTACAACTGGCTACGCGAGCTTACCGGCACGACGCTGACGCCGCTTGAATTGCGCGAGCGGCTGACGATGGTCGGATTGGCGATCGACGCGGTCGAGGAAATCGAGGGCGACTCGGTGCTCGACGTCGAGGTGCCGTCGAATCGGCCCGATTGTCTGTCGCACGTCGGGATCGCGCGGGAAGTCTCGGTCATCAGTAAGTCCAAGGTCCAAAGTCCAAAGTCCAAAGTCGTTACAACAGAAGGCAAGGCCGGCGACTTCTCTGCGGTCGAAATCGACGATTCTGATCTGTGCCCGCGTTACGCGGCGCGGGTGGTCCGTGGCGTTAAGATCGCGCCGTCGCCGGAGTGGCTGACGAAGCGCCTCGGCGAAATCGGTCAACGACCGATCAACAACGTCGCTGATATCACGAACTACGTGCTGCATGAGTTGGGCCAACCGCTGCATGCGTTCGACCTGGCCAAACTCGCCGAGCAGCGAATCGTTGTGCGGCGCGCGCGGGCCGGCGAAAAGCTACAGACGCTCGATGATGTCGAGCGCAAACTCGATCAGGAAATGTTGGTCATCGCCGACGCGGTCCAGCCGGTCGCGCTCGCGGGAATCATGGGCGGGCTGGATTCGGAGATTTCAGCGACCACGACCGACGTCCTGATCGAAAGCGCGTACTTCAATCCTGACTCTGTGCGCCGCACCGCGCGCAAGCTTGGCATGGACACGGAAGCGTCGCGGCGTTTCGAACGCGGCGCGGACTGCGAAAACGTAATCAAAGCGCAAACAAGATGCATCGAGCTGATCTGCGAAATTGCCGGCGGCGTGGCAACCGAAGACGCGCTCGACGTCTATCCAAATCCGTTAGCGCCGCGCTCCGTCGTGTTTCATCCGGCGCGCGTTGAGAGTCTGACGTCGCTGCGTGTCGAGTTAGATGAGATGACGCGAATACTCGAGGCGCTTGGCTTCGTTCAAAGTGATCAAGGCACGAGTCCATCAGAAAGCGACGGCGCGGAAAGCGGTCCGCGGACCTTTGTCGTTCCCAGTTGGCGCATCGACGTCGGCATCGAGGAAGACCTCGTCGAAGAGATCGCGCGGCACACCGGTTACGATCAGATCGCGTCTGAGTTGCCGCCATCGAACATGGCCGGCGAGTATCAGCCGTCAGAAATGCAGCGACGTGATCTGCGTCGCGCGTTTCGCAGTCTCGGGTTTGACGAGGCGATCAATTTCAGCTTTGTCGATCCAACCCACGCGGAACAGTTCGAAGTCATTCCCCAGCTTTGGGTAGAAGCTCTCACTGGGCGATTGCAAGGCCGCTCTGTCGACGATCTCTTTGTTAGCCTGCAAAACCCTATTCTCGAAGGCCTGACTCGCATGCGTCCGAGCCTCTTGCCGGGTCTGCTCGCGTCGTTGCGAAACAATCTCAATCACGGCATTCGCGACGTCCGTTTGTTTGAAATTGGGCGCGTTTTTGCGAATTTTACACCCGGCGAGCCGCCGGCAGAGCGCGAGGCTTTGACGCTGCTCGCAACCGGCGGAGCGCTCGAGGAGGGACGCGCCCAGGCGACGCACGAAATTGATTTCTACGAACTGAAGGGTGCTTTGGAAACCGGCGTCGATGCGACGAAACTGGGGCCATTAAGTTTTTCCGTAGCTGACTTCAAACACTTGCGCGTGGGCCAGTCGGCAGCGATATCGCTCGCTGACGGAACCGCGATCGGAAGTATCGGCCGCTTGGCGGAGTCGATTGCGGCGTCTTACAAATTCCGTCAGCCGGTCTACGTCGCCGAGATCGATCTCACGACGCTGGTTGCATCCGAGCCGCGGTCCATTCAGTATGCGCCATTGCCGCGTTATCCGGCGGTGGTCCGTGATGTGACGTTGCTCCTTGATCGCGACGTGAATTTCGCGGCGCTGGTCGAAGCGATTGACGCAGCGGGAGTTGCTGACTATCGCGGCGCGACACTGGTTGGGACTTACGAGGGCGAAAAAATTCCCGAGAACAAGCGTTCAGTTACGTTGCGGGTCGAGTATCGCTCCGACGAGCGCACCTTGCGAGACGACGAAATCGAAGAGCGACATCGCGGGTTAATCGATTTGCTGGTGAAACAATTTTGCGCTCAACTTCACTAAAAACAACGTGCGAAAAATAAATCGCACGCAACGGCGCTAAGAGTCTTGCGCTCGCAGTCGCGAAGTCGCATAATCCGAAGCGGTTCGAAATAGCAGTTATTGAGGAAAGAAAAGGTCGATGGTCGCATTGTCCGGACTAGAAAAATTCTCGCATCTGGAAGACAAGATCTACCGCACGATCGAACTCACCAAAACTCTTCGGCAGGAGAAGGAGAGTCTGGAAAAAGAGCTTTCGCTAATGCGGCGCAACCGGGGCAGCGTGCCTTTCGAGCAACAGCGTCTGGAAAAACAGGTCGAGACGCTGCTGGCCGAGCGCGACATCATCCGCGCGAAGGTTGAGGCGATGCTTGACGCGGTAGCGGCGTTGGATCCGGACAGCGACGAGGAGCTTAGATGACCACTGGAACAATCCCAGCCATTGGTAAAAGCAGTATGGAAACTACCACGACAGCCGCGCCCACCATCAGAGTTGAAATTTACAACCAGACGTACAACATCCGCTCCGACGGCGACTCAGAGTACCTCATTAAACTCGCCGAGTTTGTCGACAGCCGCATGCGCGAAATTTCGTCCGGCACCTTGACGGTCGACTCGCTGAAAGTCGCCATCCTCGCGGCGCTGCACATCGCCGACGAATTTCACCGTCTCAAGCAAACGCACGAGCAGGCCGATGCGCAACTTGCCGTTCGCAGTACGGAATGCGCCGAAATGCTCGATAGTTTGTTGAAAGCCCGCAGCAATATCGCGCAGGAAAAAGGCGAACCCGACAAGATCGCGTTCAGCTAACACTTCATCAGTTCACTCTGACATCTTTCGTAAGCCATCAGCCAAGAGCGTGGGGCAAGCTTCCTTCCTGACCTGGAGCTCTCCAACGGCCCGTTAACTTCAACCGTGAAAGCCCTTCAATTAGCAACCAGCTACTCGACTTGCCAGACTCGAGGTCGGGAAGGTGGGCTTGCCCCGCTCTTGGCTGAGGGATATTTACCGTTGCGCGTTGTCTTGTGCTAGTATCGCCGCGGCGGAGGGAACTATTCTGTGAGGCCCGTCACCGAGTGTACGATGATTGAGCCAACGCCGTTGAAATGGGAGACCGATGCCGCTTGCCAGTGCACTTCTTCAGCGTTAAGAATTGCCAGAGGCTGCGGCTTTTAAAGGTCACCCACCTGTAAATGCAGGTTCAATTACGGCTTCGGAACGGCCATCGCGGATTTCCCTCTTGCCAACTCAAGAACCGTAAATAGTTTCAAGAGCCGTAAATAGTAAATCGTAAATCGTAAATAGTGGTTGAGTGCTATTCGCGGTTGGCGATTTCAGTTTTACGGTTTTTCTATTTACGACTCACGATTTACGACTTACGAGTTTTCTGGAATTACGAATCACGATTTACTAGTCTTTTATGAAAATACTGATGATTGGCGACGTGGTTGCGAAGCCGGGCCGGCTGGCGGTGTTGGAACGCATTCAAGACCTGCGCGAACAACACGACATCGACCTCGCGATCATGAATGCCGAAAATCTTGCCGGCGGTTTTTCCGTGACGCCGTCCCTCTGTGAACAACTCTTCGCCTCGGGCATCGACGTGATGACCTCCGGCAATCACATCTTCGATAAAAAAGAGGCCATCCCGTACATCGCCAAGCAACCGCGGCTCATTCGCCCGGCAAACTATCCGCCGAACACGCCCGGCAACGGCATGTGGACGGGAGTCGTCGGCAACACACCGGTTGCGGTGGTTAATTTGATGGGCCGCGTTTTCATGCCGCCGTCTGACGATCCGTTTCGCGCCGCCGATCGCCTGCTGGAGTCACTGCCCGCGGACACGCGCGTGCGCCTCGTGGACATGCATGCGGAAGCGACCTCGGAAAAAGTTGCGATGGGTTGGTATCTGGACGGCCGCGTTTCGGCCGTGGTCGGCACACACACTCACGTGCAAACTGCGGACGAACGACTGCTGCCGCAGGGAACCGCGTACTTGACAGATTTGGGTATGACGGGAAGTTACTCGGGCGTGATTGGGATGAACAAAGACGACGTGATTGCGCGCTTCACCTCAGCGATCGCGCGACGCGCGGAACACTCGACGGCGCAAGCGCGAATTTGTGCGGCTGTTCTCGATATCGACGAAGAGACGGGTAAGGCGCGTAGCATTGTGCGGTTGAATCTGGCGCACGAACAATAAGTGGCCAGTGGCCAGTGGCCAGTGACCAGTGGCCAGAGCGGCACAGAAATCATTAGTCGATGACGGGCGCTAATTGGACTAAGGCGTCATCTTGCGAGCGAGGTCATCAATCCATTTAGTAGCCGTCCAACTTCACCAGCCATGAGCAGCACGTCGTTACATCTTCCACGCGACAAATAGCGTAATCGCGCGGCGATTAGTGTTTGGGTTTCAAGTTCGAGTAGCGACCCATAAGCGATCGACAGGTGGCGTAGGAAGTCTGCTGTTGTACGTCTCCCTTGTCCTTCCGCAACATTGGAAGGAATTGAAACCGCAGCCCTTCTAATCTGGCTCGTCAGTCCGTAAATCTCTTCGCGAGGAAAGGTTCGGGATGTTTTGTAGACTTCCTCTACCAAATCCATCGCTTTCTGCCAAACGATCAATTCCTGGTAGTGTTTGACCTTCATGTGCCGTCTCCTTCAATTCGATGATGTGACGGTAATGTCAGCGAAGACCTGAAGGTTTACAAACAAGCTACAAGATGGTCGATTTCCTGCTCGATGAAAGTGTTCTTGCAAGGAAGGGCAGAGCCCTTATAGGAGATGTGTGAGCGTTGCTTTAACAGGAGATTGTTCGACTGATCACTGGCCACTGATCACTGGCCACTGATCACTGGCCACTGATCACCGCTACTCCGGTCCCTCTTGCGCCGGCACAATCTCTCCTGACGATTGCGACTCAATAATCGGCGGCGCCAACAATCGTTGTGCGTATCCTTCCGGAAACGACCGCACGCGGCCAGTCGCATCCGTTACCACGTGTCCGGTCTCACCTTCCGCGATGATCTGATCGTCCGACAGTCGCACGATCTCGTAACCAAACCGCAGCGAGCGTTTGCGCATCTCCGTGACGTGCGTACGCACCACCAGTTCGTCGTCGTAGTAGGCCGCCGACTTGTAGCGGCAGTAGCTTTCGGCGACCACGAGGAACGCGTCTTCGTTCTCTTCCATGTCGCGATAGGAAAATCCGCGCGCGCGGCAAAACTCGGTGCGGCCAATCTCAAACCAGATGAGATAGTTTGCGTAGTAGACAATCCCCATCTTGTCCGTCTCCGCATAGCGCACGCGCAAAAGCGACTCGTGCCATTCGCCTAAGACATTTTCTGGGGCAGGACTTGTCATCTGAGCCTTATGCCTTCAAACTCTAACGAAGAGTTTGCGTGATCCGACCGGAGCCGGGATTTAGTTAGAACGTTTAGCGGACTATAAGAGCGGAAGCCCAAGATGTCAAAGCGAATTAATCCTTTCCTGACCCTGCTCGCCGTCCTGGCGGCAACGACGACTGCGTTGCTCGTAAACGATTCTGCCGGCGTCTCGGCCCAGCGTGCCGGTGTCACTACTACGACCGCGCGCAACGCGGCGATCATTGCCGCGACCACCGAAGTGCTAAAGGAAACAAGCGAAATCAGAGAGCTCGCGATCTTGCGTCCAGTGAAAAGCGGCGCGCAGTCGCGCACTGAAATCGAGCGCATGCTGATCAAAAACCTCAACGAGCAGACGACGCCGGCTGAAATGCACGCGATGGAAGTCTCGTTGCGAAAGTTTGGCCTGGCGCCGAAAGACTTCGAATATCGAGCGTTTATTATCAAACTTCTTACCGAGCAGGTCGCCGGCTATTACGATCCGCGCGAGCAGGAGTTTCACCTCGCTGATTGGCTGGAGTTGGAAAGTCAGAAGCCGGTGATGGCCCATGAACTGACGCACGCGTTGCAGGACCAGCACTTCAATTTGCGACGCTTCGAGAAATGGCCGCACGGCGACTCGGACGCGGAGCTCGCTGCGCACGCACTGGTCGAAGGCGACGCGACGCTCGCGATGACGATCTACATGGCCAAGAATCCGTTGGTGGCGCTTGCGTTCAGCCGCTCGCTGACCACGGGCGTGGCGACCGAACAGTTTAACCAGGCGCCGCGCGCGATGCGTGAATCGCTGATCTTTCCTTACATGAACGGCTTGGAGTGGGCCACGCAAGTCTACAAACGCGGCGGGTGGACCATGGTCTCGAGCGCCTTCACGCGACTGCCGCTGTCAACTGAACAGATTTTGCATCCGGAAAAATATTTCAACTACGAACGACCGACGAAGGTTGTGCTGCCGGATGTTTCGAGTTTGCTTAACGCGAGAACGAGTAGCAAACAGTCAACAGCAAACAGCAAACAGCAGGCAATCAGCAAACAGTCAACAGCCGTCAGCACGCAACGTTCTGCCGGGACCGCGGGCGTCTCGCCCGCTTCCTTCAACAGCAGAACTTCGGTGGAAGTGAGTCACTACAACGCGAGGAACGCAGGCTTTCTTACATCATCTTTCAAGAGCAGCTACGCGCAGCCGCCCGGCCAACGACGCACGCCGCAACGTCCGCGCTCCGCGCCGCCGCAACCGCCCACTGCCAACCGCCCACAGCCGACTGCTAACTGGCGCCGCATCGAAGCGGACGTCAACGGCGAGTGGGGCTACTACCTTGTCCTCGATCAGTTTTTGAACGCGTCTGCGGAGTCTAAACGCGCCGCCGCCGGTTGGGCCGGCGATCGCTATGCGCTCTACGAAGGGCCGGGCGGTCAGGTGTTCCTCGCGCAGGTTGCCGTCTGGGACACTGCCAACGACGCGCGCGAATTCTTCGATGCCTACGTCAAACGCACGGAACTTCGTTACCCGAACGCCACGGAAACGGTTTCGCCCGTAGCGGACGAACACCGCCAGTGGTCAACCAGCGAAGGCAATGTCTTCATTCAACTTCACGGTCAGCGCGTGGTGATCCTAGAAGGCATTCCCGACGGAGTTGATCCGAGCGCGTTGCTCAAAGCGTTTCTATCTTGAACCGTGGTTCCCAATGGATTTTCCTGGAATTGAAGAGCCCACTTTGGCTGTGTTAATTTGAGTTAACCTTGAACAGAAGATCCAACAGCAGCCGGTCTGAATCATGAAAATCTCTGACGTCCCACCGGCAGCCAAACAGTCCAACAAACGTCTGCGAGAATTGACGGCCGAGTTGCAGGAACTCGAGGCGAGGCTGCGGCTTGGCGGCGGGACGGAGAAGATCGAGCGGCAGCACTCGCAAGGAAAACTCACGGCACGCGAGCGGATCGATCGGCTGCTCGACAAAGGTGTGTACTCGCAGGAGATTGGGTTGCTCGTCGCTTATGACCAGTACAAAGGGGCCACAGGGGAAAAGGGTAAAGGGGAAAGGGTAAGCGAAGGAGAGATTGGCACGGCGCCGGGGGCAGGCGTCGTGACCGTTGTTGGTCGAGTTGAAGGTCGCGAAGTTGTAGTGGTCGCCAACGACGCGACGGTGAAAGCGGGTTCGTGGTGGCCGGAGACGATCAAAAAAATTCTGCGCGCGCAGGAAATCGCGATGCGTTCACACGTGCCGATCATCTACCTCGTCGACTCCGCCGGCGTTAACTTGCCGTATCAGGGCGGCGTCTTTCCGGGTCAGTATGGCGCTTCGCGAATCTTTTATTACAACTCGATCATGCGGCGTTATCTGAAGATTCCGCAGATTTCCGCGGTGATGGGGCCGTGCGTCGCCGGCGGCGCGTACTTGCCCGCGCTTTCGGACGTGATCGTGATGGTGGACGGCACCTCGTTCATGGGTTTGGGCGGCGCCAATCTCGTGAAGGGCGCGACGGGCCAGACGATTGACAACGAAACTCTCGGCGGCGCGCGCACGCACAACGAACTCTCCGGCGTGGCCCATTACCGAGTGAAGGACGACGCGGAATGCATCGAGCGCATTCGTCAGTTTGTTTCTGAGTTGCCCGAAAATCTTTTCGCCAGCGCGGACGCTAAACGATCCAACGAGCGATCCGCCGAGGCCGCACGGCCGGCCGACGATCTCTACGACATCGTTCCCGAAGATCACAAGCAGCCTTACAACGCGCGCCACTTGCTCGACTGCCTGCTCGACGGCGGGCATCTCGATGAGTTTCAGGCAGACTACGCGCGGGAGATCATCACCGGCCACGCGCGCATTCGCGGCATACAAGTCGGTGTAATTGCCAACAACCGCGGCATGATTCGCGCGCCCGGCGGTGGCCCACCGCGCTTCGGCGGCATCATCTACACCGAGTCGGCGGAGAAGGCTGCTTACTTCATCGAAACCTGCAACCGTCATCAAACGCCGCTCTTGTTCATTCAGGACGTTTCCGGTTTCATGATTGGACCCGAAGCGGAACACTCTGGAATCATTCGCGCCGGCGCGCGTTTCGTCGAAGCCATGGCAACCGCAGTGGTCCCTAAGATCGTCTTAACCGTGAATCATGCGTCGGGCGCCGGATACTATGCGATGGCCGGACAGGGATTCGATCCGGATTTCATTTACTCCTGGCCCACGGGCCGCATGGGTGTGATGGAAGGCGACTCAGCGGTGCAGGCTGTCTTTGGTAGTCAACTCGAAAAACTGAAACGCAACGATCTGCAACCTGACGAGCGACTCACCGCGGAGATGGACCAGGTGCGTGAAACCTACGACATGGAGTTGGACGCGAAGTATGCAGCGGCGCGCGGCTTTGTCGACGCGGTGATCGTTCCCGAGCACACGCGCGACGCTTTGGAACTCTCGCTGCTAACGGCTTTGAATTACAGCGGTCCACACATTGGGCAGTTTGTTTTGCCCGGCGCGCTCAGCTAGTACCGCATTTCAAGATCGTCCTGCGCGAGTTAAACCTGAGCCGGCGGTAACCGTCAGGCCTACGTTTGCGATCCGGCCCTAATGGTGGTAGAAAAATAACGGCCCACCCTTTTCCCTCGTTAACATTCCCCTAAGAAATTTCCCCTGGCGAGTCAATCCACCTTTCGCGCAGACCTAAGGATTGCTGTGCGATTGTCGACACGGGAGGATAATCCATGTGCTTGAAAATCGTTCGTGTTAGTAGTTTATTGATTGCGTTTCTTTTAGGGGCGTCAGCTTTCTGCTTTGACTTTCCAGTGCTGGCTGGGAACCCGGGACAGAATGCAAATTCGTCAACCGTTGTTGAGAACTCGAACTCCAACGCTCCGGCGCCGAGTCGGAGAACCAGTCGGCGTTCCCGGCGCAGGGCTGCGGCGACTGAAGGCACGCCTGTGCCTTCTTCGGAAATGATCGCGTCATCGTCGGCAATGGACAAAACTGAGCAGACGGATTTGTCGGGGACCTACACCGGCACCTTCGATTGTTCTGACGCAGGCGTCAGCGGCGAGACCACGCTAACCATAACCGGAAATCAATTCACCCTGGCAGACGGAAAGACCGGCAGGATCACCGCGGCCACCACGCGAGGTTACACCGGAGTGGCTATGCAGTTTGGCGAATCAACCGCGGCGACGGCGACACAGCCGGCTACCGCGCCAACAATTGTCTCGATGCGTGCGAAGAAGGCCGGTGATCGACTGACGTTGATGCCCGTTGCCGAGTCGGGCCGCGTTTGTTCGTTCACACCCGCTGGATCGTCGCGTCGCGCGCGCAGAACGCGAGCAGCGACCGTTGCAGAGCCGGCGACGCCTGCGGCGCCAGCAGAACCTGCAACCACGCCCGCAACGCCTGCCGAACCTGCAACGCCTGGAGTCGACGCGGGACCAGCGCCGCCAGCAACACCCGCGTCGGGTCGTCGCGCGAGAGGCGCCAAGTCAAAACCGACGCCTGGCGTTCCTCGTGACTGACAATATCGGCGGGCCGCGGTTGTGAGTTGCGATCACC
>Ga0070686_100001132_pt1 | contig 15329 bp, 13 predicted proteins | sample KBSS23LmetaG_FD_65654 | JGI IMG/M metagenome (GOLD analysis project Ga0070686, IMG submission 65654) | Switchgrass rhizosphere microbial communities from Kellogg Biological Station, Michigan, USA - KBS S2-3L metaG | ecosystem: Host-associated > Plants > Roots > Rhizosphere ... | reverse complement strand
TGTGTAGCGCAGGCCTTTAGGCCTGCAAAACGGCCGCGGGCAGCTGAAACGTGGGCAGGCCTGAAGGCCTGCGCTACGGGTGTCCCTGGAAGACGCCGAACAGTTTGCCGGCGATCGTCACCACTCCAGCGCGAGCGTCGCCCGTATTCGGCGCGACCGTCACCTGCACCGCTCCGCTTCCCGACCCCGACGCTGGACCGGTAAACGTCACCCACGGCAACTGGCTCGTCGCCGTCCACGCACAGGTCGGCTGTGACGCGGTGACTGTCACCGGCACGGTTGCGCCGACGGCGTCGAACGTCTGCGCCTCGGGCGCGATCGAAAACGTGCACGGCGGCGGCGCGGCCGCCTGCGTCACCGTGAACGTCTGACCGGCGATCGTCGCGGTCCCCGCCCTCGCGTCGGCGGGGTTCGCGGCAAACGACAGCGTGACGGTGCCGCTGCCCGTTCCTGCTCCGCCCGCGACGATGGCAATCCACGCGGCGTTCGAGGTCGCGGTCCACGGGCAGGTCGGCGCCGATGCGGTCACCGTCACTGTCGCGCCGCCGGCATCCGGCCCGACGTCCGCGCCTGGCGGCGCGATCGTGAACGTGCACGGCGGCGGTGGCGGCGGCGGCGGTGCCGCGGCCTGGTTGACGGTGAACGTCTGACCCGCGATCGTCACCGTGCCGCCACGCGGGGCGGGATCGGGGTTGGCGACGATGCTCACGATCACGGCGGCGCTGCCAGTGCCGCTGGCGCCGCTTGCGATGGTCAGCCACGGCGCGTTCGACGTCGCCGTCCACGCGCAGTTAGCGGTGACGTTGACAGTCGCGATCGCGGCATCCGGGCCGACGCTCGCCGACGAAGGCGCGATCGCGAAGCTGCAGGTCGGCGTCGCCGCCGCCTGGTTGACGGTAAACGTCTGGCCGGCGATCGTCACCGAGCCGCTGCGTGGCGCAAACTCCGGATTGGCCGTCGCCGCTATCGCGACGGTGCCGGTGCCGGTGCCGCTCGACCCGTTCGCGATCGACAGCCACGGCGTGGTCGTGGACGCGCTCCAGTTGCACGATGCCGCCGAGGCGGTGACGGTCACCGTCGCAGTGCCTGCCTCCGCGCCGAGGTTTGCCGTCGTTGGTGCGATCGTGAACGTGCACGACGGGGGCGGCGTTGCCGACTGCGTGATCGTCAACGTCCGGCCGCCAATCGTCAGCGTGCCCGACCGGTCGGCGCCGCCGTTGGCGGCGACGGTGAAGCTGATCGTCGCATCGCCGCTGCCGCTGGTCGTGTTCAGCGTCAGCCACGGCACGTTGCTCGCTGCCGTCCACGCGCAGCCGGCGCGCGCGGCGCCGACCCGCACCGTTCCGCTGCCGCCCGCGGCGCCGAAATTCTGCGATGAGGCGGTGACCATGAACGTGCACGGCAGCGCCTCCTGTGTGATGGTGAATGTCTGTCCCGCAATCGTCAGCGTACCGGTGCGCTGGGCCCCGGGGTTCGTGGACGCCAAAAACGCGACCGCCCCGTTGCCGACGCCGGATGCACCCGAGGTGACCGTAATCCAGTTCGCGTTCGACGTGGCCGTCCACGCGCAGCCGCTCCCCGCCGATATGGCGACATTGCCCGTCGACACGCCGAAGCCCACGAAGGTCGATGTCGAGGCGAGCGTGAACGCGCACGTGGGCGACGGCGTTGGGCTCGGCGTGGGCGTGGGCGTCGGGGTTGGCGTCGGCGTCGGCTGGCCGGGCACCGGCGGTTCGGGCACGATCGTCCCCGCCTCGGTGACGACCACCGACTGCCCGGCGACGCGGACCGTTCCGGCACGTTCGGTTCCTGGATTTGCTGCGGCGCGGAGCGTGAACACCCCGCTGGCGGTGCCGTTCGCCGTGCCGGCAATCGTCAGCCACGACGCGTCGCTGACCGCCGACCACGCGCAGCCGTTCAACGTGTCGACGTTGACGGTGACCGAGCCGCCGCCCGCTGGAACGCCCGCGTTCGCCGGCGCGACGGTGAACCGGCACGGCGCCCCGTCTTGCGTCAGCGAGACCTGCGCATTGTTGACCTCGATCGTCGCGCGTCGAACGATGGCGTCGGGGTTCGCCAGCACCTTGTAGTTGATGGTGGCGCTTCCCTGGCCGCTGGCGTCACCGCCGAGCTGCGTCCACGGTGCGTTGCTCGTTACGGTCCAGGTGCAATCGCGGTTCGTCGACAGCTCGAGCGTTCCGGATGCACCCGCGGCCGGGACATTCGTGGAAATCGAGTTCTCTACTGAAACCTGACACTTCACTGCCGACGGCGCGGTGACGCCAATCGACGTAGAGGTGCACGAAATTGCCAGCAATGCAAACACGGCGGCAAGGCCGGCGCGGGTCGTCATCTCAGCGGCGTGCTCAGCTGCAAAATTGGCGACGTCAGCAAAAAGCCGCCGCGGTCCGTATAATCCGCGGTGCCGCCGTCGGTGACGCGAGACTCGCGGCGCGCAGCCATGACGACCACCTACCAGGACGGCCTCAAGATGCTCGCCCGCCGCGAGCTGTCCGAGATGCAGGTGCGCCAGCGGCTTGCCCGCAAGGGGCACGACCGCGCCGCGATCGACGCGGCGATCGCGCGCCTTCGCGAGGAGCGGGCGATCGACGACACCCGCGTCGCCGAAGCGATCGCCCGCACCGAGACGTCGATCCGCCGGCGCGGCAAGCTGCGCGTCCGCATGCAGATTCAGCGTGCCGGCATCTCGAACGCCACCGCAAAGCGTGCCGTCGACGAGATGTTCGAGGGGATCGACGACGAAGCGCTGATTGAAGCGTCGCTGGCGAAGCGGCTCCGTGGCCGCGACACCATTGCCGACGATCGCGAGTTTCAGCGTCTCTACCGCTACCTGATCGGCCAGGGGTTCGAGTCCGATCGGGTCATGAGGATCCTTTCCGGACGGCGATCGCGGTGAACCAGTTCTCGCTGCGGAGTCAGGTTGCGCTGGTCACCGGCGCGAGCCGCGGTGTTGGACGCGGCGTCGCCACGGCCCTCTGTCACGCCGGCGCGATTGTCTATGCGACCGGGCGAACCGTCGACGCCGCCGACCTCGAGCCGTCGGTCGTCCGTGTCCCGTGCGATCACACCGACGAGGCGGCGGTGAGTCGCGTATTCGAACGCATCCGCGCCGAACAGGGGCGCCTCGACATCCTGGTCAACAACGCGTGGGGCGGCTACGAGCAGATGGTCGACGCGAACGGCCGCTTCACGTGGCCGCTGCCCTTCTGGGAGCAGCCCGCCGTGCGCTGGGACCTGATGATCGACGCCGGCGCGCGCGCCGCGTTCGTCGCCAGCCAGCATGCGGCGCGACAGATGGTCGCCGATCGACGCGGCCTGATCGTGAACATTTCCTTCTGGGCGGCGCAGAAGTACCTGCGCAACGTGATCTACGGGATCGCCAAGGCGGCGACCGACAAGTTCACCTTCGATGCGGCGCAGGAGCTTCGGCCGCACGATGTGACGATCGTGTCGCTCTATCCTGGCCTCGTCAAAACCGAAGCGGTGATTGCCGCCGGCGTGTTCGATCTCTCGCGCGCCGAATCGCCCGAGTTCGTCGGCCGCGCCGTCGCGGCGCTGGCTTCGGATCCCGATGTCGCGCGATGGTCGGGCCAGGTCGTCGTCGCCGCAGCGCTCGCGCAGCACTACGACTTCACGGATATCGACGGCGCACGGCCGCCGGCCCTCACACTCGCCGACGTCTGAAGCGAATGCAGAGAACGGCAATTCGCGCGATCGGCGTTCTGGCGTTCGTCTTTGCGACCTCTGTTTACCTCGGCGTCCTCGTCGGGCAAGGACCCTACGATGTAATCGTTCGCCACGGCACCGTCATCGACGGCACCGGCGTCGCACGTTACGCGGCCGACGTGGCGATCGCGAACGGCTTCATCGTCCGCGTCGCCGATCTCGAAGACGAGCGGGCGGCGATCGACATCGACGCGCGCGGCCTCGACGTTGCGCCCGGGTTCATCAACATCCACAGCCACGCGACCCCCGATGCGCTGCCGACCGCCGAGAACATGCTCACACAGGGGGTCACCACCGAAATCGTCAACGCCGATGGCGGCGGCTTCACCGACATCGCCCAGCAGCTCACCGATACCGCGCGCGCCGGGCTGGCGGTCAACGTCGGCGCCTACATCGGCTTCAACAGCGTCTGGTCCACGGTCGTCGGATCGGCGGATCGCCGTCCGGCCGACGCCGATGTCGCGGCGATGCGGCGGCTGATCGTCGCGGGCCTCGAGCACGGGGCCTGGGGCGTGTCCGCGGGCCTCGACTACAAGCCGGCGTATTACGCGCAGGTGGAAGAGATCGTCCGCGTCGTCGAACCAGCGATCACGTGGCGGACCAATTTCCCGAACCACGATCGCCTGACGCCGGAGACGAACTTCAGCTCGCAGATCGGCGTGGCCGAGACGATCGCCATCGGCAGCAAGGCCGGTCTCGTGCCGGTCGTCACGCACATGAAGTCGCAGGGCCGCGAACAGGGTCGGGCCGGCGAGCTGCTGGCGATGATGGACGCCGCGACGAAGCGCGGGGCATACACCGCCGCCGACGTCTACCCGTATCTCGCCGGCCAGACAGCGCTCGGCGCACTGACTATCCCCGCGTGGGCGCAGGACGGCGGCCGCGAGGCGATGCTGGCCCGATTTCACGATCCGGCGCAGCGCGCCCGCATCGTCAAGGAGACCGAGGCGGCAATGGACGCGCGCTTCGGCGGCGCGAGCGGCGTCTACCTGCCGGCGATCAAGCGCGAGCTCGTCGACATCGCCCGCGAGCAGCAGGTGTCGCCGGGCGAGGCGGTCGTGCGCATCCTCGAGGAGCGCAACGAGACCGGGATCATGCGGTTCGGATCGGAAGAGGATCTCGTCAGGATCCTGAAGTACCCGGCGGCGTCGATTGCCTGCGACTGCGGGGCGACGCTGAACACCCGGCAGCATCCACGCGCCTGGGGCAGCTTTCCGCGCGTCCTCGGACGCTATGTTCGCGAGCAGCGCGTGCTCACCTGGGAGGATGCGATCCGCAAGATGACGGCGCTGCCGGCGAACACGATCGGGATGATCGATCGCGGGTTCATCGCGCCGGGAATGGCCGCCGATATCACGGTCTTCGATCCGAATACCGTGATCGATCGCGCGACCTACGAGGATCCTGCGCAGTTGTCGGAAGGCATCCGCGACGTCATCGTCAACGGCGCGGTCGCGCTCCGCAACGGCAAACCGACGGGCGAGCGCGGCGGTCGAGTGCTCGCGCGATCCGCGCATATGCCGAGCCGGCCGATGAACGGCGTCACCGCGCCGCGGCGGTTCGCCGCGCGCGGCACCATGGCCGACGGACGGCGCGTGACCATCGATCTGGCGCAGGCGGCCGGCGCGCCGCGCGCCACCGGCACCTTCCGCCTGGTCGATGCGCACGGCGCCGCCCTGATCGACGTCGCCGGCCTCGGCGTGCTGCAGACGATGAAGGATTGGGCGAGCATCACGGGTACAACCCGCAGCCAACCCGCCGGCGTGCTGCGGCCGTTCACCGCGGTCGTGGAACAGGCCGACCCGTTCGCGCCCGGCACACCGCGGACGTTCAGCGTGGAGGTGGCCGGCCAGCGGCCGCTGACCGGTGTTCTAAAATAGCCGGATGCGCGCGAACGATATTCGCTCTTCCTTTCTGAAGTACTTCGAGCAGAACGGGCACCGCGTGGTCCCCAGTTCGCCGCTCGTCCCCGGCGACGATCCGACGCTGCTCTTCACCAACGCCGGGATGAACCAGTTCAAGGACGTGTTTCTCGGCCGCGAGAAGCGCGACTACACGCGCGCGACGACGGCCCAGAAGGTGATGCGGGTCAGCGGCAAGCACAACGATCTCGACAACGTCGGGCCGTCGCACCGCCATCACACCTACTTCGAGATGCTCGGCAACTTCTCGTTCGGCGACTACTTCAAGAAGGAGGCGCTGCGCTACGCGTGGGAGCTGCTCACCGGCGTCTGGAAGATGGATCCGAACCGTTTGATCGTCTCGATCTTCAAGGGCGAGAACGGCATCCCGCGCGACGACGAAGCCTACGAGGTGTGGCGCGCGCTCGGCGTCCCCGGCGACCGCATCCTCGAGCTCGGCGGCGACGACAACTTCTGGCAGATGGGCGACACCGGCCCGTGCGGCCGCTGCTCGGAGATCTACTACGTGCGCGGCGGCAGCGGCCACGACCCGGAGATCGAAATCTGGAACAACGTCTTCATGGAGTTCGAGCGGACCGCCGACGGCGTCCTGAAGCCGCTGCCGGCGCCCTCGATCGACACCGGGATGGGGTTCGAGCGGATCACGGCGGTGCTCCAGAACAAGGAATCGAACTACGACACCGACGTGTTCACGCCGCTGCTGGCCGCGCTCGGCGAGCTGTCCGGCCACGCCTATGGCGGCTCGATGAGCCCGACCGATGTGTCGATGCGCGTCGTCGCCGATCACATCCGCTCGACGACGTTTCTGATCGCCGACGGCGTGATTCCGTCGAACGAGTTCCGCGGCTACGTGCTGCGCAAGATCATGCGGCGCGCGATGCGGCACGGCAAGCATCTCGGCTTCACCGAACCGTTCCTGCACCGCCTGGTGCGGGTCCTCGATCGCGAGATGGGCGACGCCTATCCGGAGGTCCGCCGCAATCGCGAGATGGTCGAGAAAACCATCCTCGCCGAAGAGCATCGCTTCGAAGCGGTGCTCACCGAAGGCCTGCCGCGGCTCGAAGCGGAGCTCGCGAAGGTGTCGGGGACGAAGTCCAAAGTGCTGTCGGGCGACGTGGCGTTCCGGCTCTACGACACCTTCGGCGTGCCATACGAGTTCATCGAGGACACGGCGACGACCCAGGGCATCACCGTCGACAAGACAGGGTACGACGCGTCAATGGAGGCGCAGCGCGACAAGGCGCGCGCCGGCAGCGCGTTCGGCGCCAGGAAAGGCGACGACTTCGCGATCGGCAGCGACGCCGCGGCCTCCGCGTTGAAGGGCGTCGGCGATCACTTCGAAGGCTACGCGACCACGCGCGTGAGCGGCGTGCCGATCGTCGCGATGTTCGACGATCGTCGCCATCCGATCGAGGCGCTCGGGATGGGCGCCCACGGGTTCGTCGCGCTCGCGAAGACGCCGTTCTATCTCGAGGCGGGCGGTCAGGTGTCCGACTCGGGCCGGATCGTCAGCGACGCGACCGGCGCCACGGCAACCGTGGAAGGGCTGGCGCGCATTCAGCCGGGGCTGCCGCGCGCGCATCGCGTCCATGTGACGAACGGAGAACTGCACGTCCGCGATATCGTCACCGCCGACGTCGACGCCGACGTCCGCAACGCCACGCGCCGCAACCACACGGCGACGCATCTGCTCCACGCCGCGCTGCGCTCGGTACTCGGGTCGCACGTCAAACAGGCCGGCTCGCTGGTCGCGCCGGATCGGCTGCGCTTCGACTTCGTCCACTTCCAGCCGGTCACACGCGACGAGCTGGATCGGATCGAGCGCATCGTCAACGAGCAGATCACCCGCAATACGCCGGTGACCACCGAGGTGCGGTCCACGCAGGAAGCGATTGCCGCCGGCGCGATGGCGCTCTTCGGCGAGAAGTACGGCGACCAGGTGCGCGTGGTCAGCGTCCCCGGTTTCAGCATGGAACTGTGCGGCGGCACGCACGTGAGCGCGACCGGCGACATCGGTTTCTTCGCGATCGTCGGCGAGAGCGGCGTCGCCGCCGGCGTGCGCCGGATCGAGGCGTTCACCGGCGCCGGCGCGGTGGCCTGGGCGCAGCAGCAGCGCGCGTCGCTGGCGGCGATGCTCGAGACGCTGCACGCGCCCGCCGATCAGGCAGTGGACGCCATCGAAAAGCTGCAGGGCGAGGCGAAGCGCCTGGCGCGGGAGCTGTCGCAGGCGAAGACCAAGCTCGCGATGGGCGGCGGTGCGTCGGCCGGCACGTCCGACGAGGCGGTCGATGTCGGCGGCGTGAAGCTGGCGCGGCGGCGCGTGGCCGACCTCGACAAAGACGCGTTGCGCAATCTCGCCGACTCGCTGAAAGGGCGGATCAAGAGCGGCGTCGTCGTCCTCGCGTCGGAGAACGACGGCAAGGTGCAGATCGTCGTCGCGGTGACGCCGGACCTGACGCAGAAAATCAAGGCCGGCCAGATCGTCAAGGAGATCGCGCCGATCGTCGGCGGCGGCGGCGGCGGACGGCCCGATTTCGCCGAAGCCGGCGGCAAGCAGCCCGAGAAAATCGACGAGATGCTCGCGGCCGCAGAAGGCGTCGTCAGGAAACTGGCCGAGGCTTAGCGAAGCCGCAATCCCAAGCCCCAAGCTGTTGCCGCGTGCCATTCTGTGCAACGCCGGGGGGCTGCAGCGCGCCTCTCCAGGCGCCGATAACTTAAGCTGTTGAACTCTGCCGTCATGTGGGATCAGCCATCCGCGTTCGCTCGTCGTGTGCCGCAGCTCGCGGCCGGCGCGGTGCTGTGTCTGCTCGCCTGCGCGGTTCCGGCGTCTGCGCAGATTTACACGTGGCGCGACGCCAACGGCAACCTGGTGTTGTCCGACCAGCGCCCTTCCTCGGACACGACGACGCGAACCTACGCGGTGCCGAAGGCGCCGGACGTGCGCGCGACGCGCGCCGTCGCGATCCGCCGCTGGAATACCTACGAGGATCTCATCGCCGAGCACGCGCGGATCCAGGGCATCCGGCCCGATCTCGTGCGCGCCGTCGTGCAGGTGGAGTCGGCGTTCAACCCGTTCGCGCGTTCACCGAAAGGCGCGCTCGGGCTGATGCAGTTGATGCCGGCGACGATCCGGCAGTACGGCGTCAGGAACCCGTTCGATCCGGCCGACAACGTTCGCGCCGGCGCCGCCTACCTGCGGGCGCTGCTCGATCGCTACGACGGCAACGAGGAGCTGGCGCTGGCCGCGTACAACGCCGGGCCGGGCGCCGTCGACAAGCACGGCCAGAGCATCCCGCCCTACCGTGAGACGCGCAACTACGTCGCGCAGATCAGCAAGATGACGGCGCGGCCGATTGAAAAGCGCGGCAACGCCATCTACAAGGGGTCGGACACGATCGAAGGCCGCGAGATTCCGCTCTACACCGACCGCAAGCCGACCACCGGCGGCTTCGAGGTCGTCCGCTAGGCCTTCAGCGCCAGCCCGGGACGATCGAAGACGCCGAGCCCGAGCGTCTTGAATGTCTCCAGCGCGTCAGCCAGCGCCGAGATATCGAATGGTTTTGCGACCACCGCATCGCAGCCGGCGTCGCGCGCCGACTCGACTTCGGGGCGCAGCGCGTGGGCGGTGACGGCCACCACCGGCACGTTCGCAGTGTTCGGGTCGGCCTTCAGCCGCCGCGTCGCCTGCCAGCCATCGAGGCCCGGCATCCGCAGGTCCATCAGAATCACGTCGGGTCGGTGCTCGCTGGCGCTGCGCAGCGCCGCTTCGCCGTCGGCCGCGGCGGTGACCGAGAAGCCGCGGAAGGTGAGGTATTCGGTCAGCAGGTCGCGGTTGTCGGCGAAATCCTCGACGACCAGCACGCGCGTTCCGCTGTTGTCCTTGCTGCTCGACTTCACGCCCGTGGCTGGCCGGCTCATCCGCAACCGCCTCTCCCACTGCAGGTTAGGGAGGCATTATGATCCGCTGAATTTATTGATGTCAAGATAGCATGCTGATATCAAGGCCGAGCTGGACCGGCTCAGCGGCGATGACCCGCCAGCCGATTTCGGCGGTGATCAGTGACGGCGGCTTCGCTCGTGAGCGCGGCGTTCGCGGACGCCGGCGAGCAGCTTGCGCTGAGCATCCGGCATATGGTCGACGTAGGCGGCAACGGCCTGATCGATCAGCCGCCAGATCGGCGTCCCGGTGAGGCCGCTCAGCGCATCCAACGTCGCCTTGGTCTCGCGCGGCAGGCGGATCATCACCTGAGGATATTCGCTGACCTTTTCGCCGCCGGTCCCGACCGGCGGACGACCCAGCCGCGCCGATTTTCGCCGTCCCGTCGCCATCGTCGCCATATTCAGCAAAAACCGTTCTCAGCGCCAGCCGTGTAGTAATCCAGCAGCAATATATTCTGACATCAAAAGGTCGAGAGCCTCATTCGACCGCTTCGACGGCGGTGGCATCGAGCCGGTCGTAGGCCGGGCCGAGCGCCTCGGTGGCGAGCAGAACCTCGGCGGCGACGGCAGCGGCACAGCAGCCCGCCGCGGGAACGAGCGCGGCCGGCCCGAGCACCAGCGCCAGGCCGATCCACACGACGGCACCGACGATCGCACCGGGCAGGACGCTGGCAATCAACAGCAGCCAGGTCGCGCCGAGCAGGATCAGCCGCTGCCCCATCGCATCGAGCCCGCGCGGCCGCTGATGCCCGAGCGGCACCCAGGCGGGAAAGAGCACCGCGGCGGCGTTGTTGATGGTCAGCTGCGCCGCGATCAGCGCCGGCGTGAGCAGCGCCGCTGCCGCACCGATGGAGACCCGCCACGACAGGCTGACCCGCGCGAACGGCGTCGCCGCCGCGAGCAGTTCGCCGGCAATCAACGTCGTCCACGCGGCGAGCGTCAGCACCAGCGACGGCCACAGCAGCTGCCCGCGGATCAGCGCCGGCGCCGGTACCGGCCAGGTCTTCAACAACTCGAGGTGGCGCAGATCGTCGCGCAGGTCGACGCGCAGAATCTGCGGTGCCATCAGGATGAGAAACACGGTTCCGACGATCGCGAAGGTGCCGAGGATCGTCGGCAGGCCGCTGGCGCGCCCGACGGTCACCGCCGCCGCGGTGAGCACGATCATCACCGCCGCGACTCGCGCCAGCGCGACCGGATTGACAAGCCGCAGCGTCTGCGTCGCCGCCTTCCACGCGAAGGCGCCCTCCGGCCGGCCACGCAGCGCGAGGGTCACGCTGCCGCGGCGGACCCGGTAAGTGACGGTGCGCGTCGCCGTCGCCGCTTTCCGTTCGGCGGCGGTAGCCGCCGCATCCTCGAACGCCGCATCGGTCTGCAGGACCCACACCACTGCCGCGGCGAGCACCAGCACAGCGGCCGTCAGCGCACGGACGTAGTCCACTGTGCCGACTGCGAACAGCGGCCGGGCCACAGCTGCGAACGGCCACAGGGCCACGGCGGCCGCGCCCTCCGACGCCGCAGCGCCGAGCTGCACAAGGAGCTCCTGTCCGCTGATCGTGCCCGCGGATGCGAGGACAGGAGCGATCGCCCGCGCCACGATCGCAATCGCCAGCGCCAGCATGGCAAGCGGCAGCCAGGCCGCCCATCGCGCGCGATGCCCGGCGCTCGCCAACCGCGTGCGCGCCAGCGAGACGCCTGTGAAGTAGACCTTGCCGATTGACAGCAGCAGCCACATGCCGACGGCCGCCCGCAGACGCGAGTAGCCCGACACCGACGGAACGGCAATTCCCATGATCGCGCCGCCGAACAAGAGGCCGATCTGCGATCGCAGCATGCGGTGCACGAGCAGCGCCCGCCGCGACACCGGGGCCGGAAACAGCCACTGGACTTCGGCCATCGAGAAATCGAGCAGCCCGCTGTCGAACGGCAGCACCCACGCCGCGGCGCTGACCGCGAGCAGCCCGATGCCGAGCAGGCTGGCGCCGGAGGCGCGCAGCGCCGACAGCGCCAGCGTCGGCGGACCCGACCCGCCGCGCCGGCTGCGCCCGGCGCCGGCGCGCGCGCGCATCCGCGCGAAGAACGTGAAGTAGACGTAGGCGGCGCCGACGATCGCGCCGAGCAGATAGCGCGGCTCGCGCAGCCGCCGCAGCCGCAGCCGCACGCGATTCCGCGCGGTGCAGACGATGATGTAGAGGCTGGTCGAGAGCACGTTGCCCGCTTATCGAGCCGCCACGAATTCACGCGACAACGCCGCACCGTAGCGCAGCCCTTCAGGGCTGCCCCGCGGGCGCTCAGCAGGCCTGAAGGCCTGCGCTACGAACGGCCGCTCGCGTGCCCTGCACATCTTCAGCTCCCGTGCCCGGTGACGTGCATGAAGATCTGTTCCAAATTCGATCCGGCCGCGGCGAGATCGGCGCGCGAGGCGAGCTCGTCGAACGTGCCGTCGGCGACCTTGCGGCCGCGGTCCATGATGATCACCCGCGAGCAGACCTCCTGGACGAGGTGAAGAAGATGCGACGACAGGAGAATCGCCGCGCCGTCGCGGGCGCGCGCGATGATCGTGCTGCGCATCCGCCGGATGCCAATCGGATCGAGCCCGGTCAGCGGCTCGTCGAACAGCAAAGTCGTCGCATTGCGGACGAGCCCGCAGGCGATCACCACCTTCTGCCGCATCCCGCGCGACAACTCTCCGGGCAGCGCATCCTCTTTGCCGGCGAGCTCGAGCTCGTCGACGAGCGCCGCGGCGCGGCGATCGAAGTCGTCGACGGCGTAGAGCCGCGCCACGAGGCGCAGGTGCTCGGCGACGGTGAGGTACTCGAACAGGTGCGGCTCGTCCGGCATGAACGCCAGGCGGCGCCGCGCTTCGAGCGGATCGCCGACGATGTCGTGGCCGTCGATGCGGACGACGCCGGCGGTCGGCCGCAGGATGCCGGCGATCGATCGCAGCGTGGTCGTCTTGCCGGCGCCGTTGGGCCCGATGAGGCCGACGATTTCTCCGCCGTCGACCGTGAACGACAGATCGTCGACGGCGGTGAAGGTGCCGCCGGCGCTGGCGTAGACGCGGCGGAAATGGTCGACCTCTAGGGCCATTGTGCTAAGATGTGGGGTTTCCGGAGGTTACTGATTTCGTGGCTACGCACGCATCGGCGCTGAAAGCGCACAAGCAGAGTCTCAAGAACCGCGAGCACAACCGCCAGTTCCGGTCGCGGCTTCGCGGCGCCCTCAAGAACGTCCGCGCCGCTATCGACGGCAACGATCTCGCCGGCGCGAAAACCGCGTTGAAGCAGACGATCTCGCTCATCGACAAGATGGCGAGCAAGGGGATTATTCACCGGAACGCGGCCGGCCGCTACAAGTCGCGGCTCACCACGCGCCTCTCCGCCCGCTCGTAGCCCGCTTTCCCGCGCACAACTCCACGACCAGGCGTTCGAGCAGCAGCCGCGGATCGCCGCCGGAGCTCTTGAGCGCCTCGTCGGCGCGGAACAGCGCGTCGACGGCCGGCGGCAGCGCCGCCGGCGCAAGCGCCGGAAATTTCGAGCGCACCAGCCATCCGAGTTGTCCGAGCACCATCGGCGCTTCGCCGCCGGCATCGAAGACCAGCGCGATCTGCCGCAGCGCTTCCGCGGTGTTGCCGCTTTCGATGGCGTTGGCGAGCGCCCAGTGATCCTGCAGCAGCGCCGGCCCGGCCACGTCGCGGGCGTCGTCCAGCGTGATCCGCTTCTGCCCGAGCGTGTACAGCAGCAGCCGGTCGACGTCGCCGCGCAGCCGCTTCAGATTCCCTGTCTTGCCGTCGCGCTGCGGCCGGTCAGGAAATCCGGCCAGGGTCGCCATCTGCCGGGCCGCCGGCCCGTCGATCTCCACGCCTGACTGCGCGACGCGGTTGCGAACCCAACGCTCGGCGCCGGCGACATCCTCCGGCGCCCCGATCTCGACAATCGTCGCCTCCTTCTGCAGCGTCTTGTAGAGACGGCTGCGCCGGTCGACCGACGTCGCGACGATGACCAGCGTCGTCGTCGGCTCGGGCTGTTTGAGCAGCGCGTCGAGCTGCTCCATCGCCCGGGCCGCCGCCTCGCTTTCGCGCTTCGGCATGAGCAGCAGATCGGCCTGCACCACGATCACCACCCGCCGCGGCACCATCATCGGCAGCGTCCGTGCCGCGGCGACGATGCCGCCGACGCCGTCGAGCAGCTTGTCGCCGGTGGTGTAGTCGCCGGCGTGGATCCGTTCGACGTTGAAGGCGCGAAGGCCCTCGTCGACCAGGCCGACGAACTCTGCTGCGAGCGCCGCCTTCTCGACGTCGTCTTCGCCGACGATGAGGTAGACCGCGTCGGCAGAACCCGCGGCGATCTGTTTGCGGACGGTTGCGGCGGGAACGAGCGGCATCCGCTAGAACGCTTCGAGAATCGCGCTGACGATCGTGCGCGCGAAATCAGTGGACATGCGTTCGAGACTGTCGGTGTCCTGCTGGAAGAACGCCGCCGGATCGGTCGCCGACCGCCCTGCCGTCGCTTCGTATTCCTGCCGGAAGACCACGCTCGGGTTCTCCCACAGCACCTTGTTCTCGCGGACGTCGCGCAGCTCGATCTTCGCAGTCATGGTGATCGCGTAGCGCGAGGCGAGCTGTGTCTGCGGGTTCAGGCTCGACGGCGCGACCGTGACCGCGGTGACCTCGCCGGTCAGCAGCGCATCGACGCCGCTCCCCTGCGGCAGCACCTGATACTTGCCGCGGCCGATGAACTCGGCGCGGACCTTCTGCGTCAGCAGCGTCTCCAGGTTGAACACAGTGGTGTGGTTGGCGAAGGTCGGCACACCGATCGTCTTGATGTACGCCGGCAGGAAGGAGCCACGGCCGGCGAGGGAATAGCCGCAGCCTCCGGCGCTGACTGCGCTGACAAGGACGCAGAGGAAAGAACCGAGGAAAACGCGTTTGTGTGCGTCAGGAAACAACGACACTGACCAGTGGCCCCTTTCCGATCACGACTTTGCGAATCGTCTTCCCGGTCGTATGACTCTGCACGATCGTGTTCGCCAGCGCCAGCTCGCGCAGGTGGTCGTCCGAGGCGTCGGCGGGGACGGTCACCCGCGCCCGCACCTTGCCGTTGATCTGCACCGGCACTTCCACCTGATCGGCTTTCGCGACCTCGGCGTCGAACGACGGCCACGCCGCCGCCGCGAGGCCGCCGACGTGCGCGAGCATGTGCCACATCTCCTCGGCCGTATGCGGCGCGAACGGCGCGATCATCAGCACCAGCGCGTCGAGCGCCTCGCGCAGCGCCGCGATCGTCTGCGGCCGCTCGACTGCACCTGACGGCGGTTCGCCGCGCGTCGGCGCGCCGTGCGCCGTCCCTTCGCTGAACGAGTACAGCTCGTTGACGAGCTCCATCAGCGACGACACGGCGGTATTCAGGTGCATCCGCTCTTCGATGTCGGTGGTGACTCGACGGATGGTGTCGTGGGTCTTGCGGCGCAGCGCGCGCTCGGCGTCGCTGCACTCGGCGGCGTTGCACTCCGGCATCCCTTCGCCGCCGACCGTCTCGGCCCAGTGATCGACGATGCGCCAGACGCGGACCAGGAAGCGGAAGCTGCCCTCGAGCCCGGCGTCGCTCCACTCCACTTCCTTCTCGGGCGGGGCGACGAACATCACGTAGAGCCGCAGCGCGTCGGCGCCGTACTTCTGCAGCATGTCGTCGGGATCGACGACGTTGCCTTTCGACTTCGACA
>Ga0070686_100001129_pt1 | contig 15343 bp, 27 predicted proteins | sample KBSS23LmetaG_FD_65654 | JGI IMG/M metagenome (GOLD analysis project Ga0070686, IMG submission 65654) | Switchgrass rhizosphere microbial communities from Kellogg Biological Station, Michigan, USA - KBS S2-3L metaG | ecosystem: Host-associated > Plants > Roots > Rhizosphere ... | reverse complement strand
CATGCAATCGCCAACATGCTTTTGCCGCAACTCAATTTGGCAGCCTGCAACGTCCAAAGGCTTACTTGAAACCCTTCGACGATGCTCGCTTGCATCTTCTCGCATGAAGAACCGAAGTGAAGCGCGGTGGTTGTGGCAACTTGTCCTACCCCGCAGTCCCCTGCACCGTTCTTGGCTCTCGCGTCAAATCGGGATTCGTGAAATCCGATTTTCAGCAAAAAGAGGCCCGTTTTTAATTCTCCCCAGACCCCATCCTCGGGAAAAAGAGAGACGGATTTCTCCAACACCTCAGTCACTGCGGATGCGGCGACCTGACTTCGATGCTGAGTGATTGGCTCGTTTCCTGCAAGATGCATTGCATACGCAGAAAAAATCCATGCCAAGACCGTCATTCATCCAAGGCTATCTGCCTTTTCGATGCTGTCAATCTTTTTCGGTACCGAACTTCTTCGACCGCAACCACTTCGCGAGGGTCTTGACCGACCGTTAATCCGGTTTCGGTCATCTTGAAAAACCCTCGCTCCAATTTGTTGCCGTATCGGTTTTTCATCGGGGCCGATAAGCATACGGTACCGGTAACCCGAGGTGGGTCGCCAAGCATGACGTTCTCAAACATCAGGTTGCAATCGACCAGGTGCTCCAAACTCTTCGGTCCGGCAAATTTTCCGTCTTTGGTCAAGTGGCAAACGAGAAAGAGAATGCCGCCCAACGATTCGTTCAGCTTCACCAATTGCTTCGCGCAATAGATCGCCTGCTTCACGCTTCCAGCGCGTCCGTCGATCTCTTTTGACTCATACATTTGGATCGAGTCTGCGACGATGCATTGCGGACGAATGTCTTCGATCACATCCAGAAATTTTTCCAAGTTGTGACCATGATGCGCAAACAGGTTTCTCGAGATCGATTTGTTCTTCTTGAAAAGGTTGAGCCGATTTACACGCCACTTCAATTGTGTATGACTCTCTTCCGATAGCCCATATAACGTCTTTATCTTCTTGTTGGTAAACGACGCAATCGCCTCGGTCAACAATGTCGACTTGCCAACGCCAGGCTCGCCACCAATCAAAATCGTGGTGCCCACCACCGCGCCTCCACCCAACACACGATCGAGAGGTTCGATGCCGGTGCAAATTCGGACAAGCTCTTTCTCTTCGATTTCACCCAGCCTCAACGTGCCATCGCCATCATCATCCTCATCGTCTTCGTATTCTTCTTCGTCTTGGACATCATCGTCGTCTTCCAAAACCTCGGAAGATTCGATCTTCGCCTTTAACCCGGCGAATCGATTCAAACGCTTCGGCTTCGGGCTTTCGAAAATTCCCCCGACGACTTCGACATAGCTGTTCCATGCTCCGCATGAGCGGCATCGACTTTGCCAAGCCAATCTTCTCCCCCCACAACGCGCACACTCCCAACAAGTTGAGCTTATTCGCTTGTCTCGTTCGCTGCGCTCACTCGAGGTCTTCATGAGAACAACTGCTCTCTATCGCTTCGCTCAACGATGATGCGGGCGCTTGTGGAGCCGCTTCGCGAGCAAGTGATGTGTGGCATCCACCACAGATTCGCCATCCCCATGCATCCGCCGAATCATCCGCTCATGCTTATTCACCATCCGCACCGCACCACGATGTGTATACCCATAGACACGCTGCAGCCTTGCACAGATACGCGACGCGTAAAGATCAGGACTTCCATGCCCAATCCTACTCGGTGCCGGAATTCGGCATCCCGATCTCCGTGCCGTACTCAACGATGCCGCCACCGCCTGCCGCTGCGAATAGCCCTCCCTCACCATATTTCGAATGTTCGAGGAGATCGTCTTGCGTGAGCATCCCTTTTTCAACGGCATTTTCGTCTACCTAACATTGCTGAAGAAAGAAGGCACTCACCAACATGACCGCAAGAACGATCACGAAAATGAACATTACGTTCGCACCCTCTTTGTATAACGACGCATTCATCAGCGATACTTTGCTGTCATAAGGGTCCCAGTCCCGCGATAGCCTCCCCTTTGACGCGGAGCCAAGCTTTGCTTGGCTCACAGGAGGTCTGCGCAGCAGACCGACGAAAAGAAAAATCTCTTCTTCTCTCTCAGAATCCGATACTGCCATAGTATGGAGCGGCACCCCATTGGTATTCGGAGAACGATTGGTTGGGCCAGCTTCCCCAGCCGCCCCATCCCGGCCATCCCCAGCGACGTCGGAAGGGGAAGGCGTATGGGCGTGGCGTGGGGCAGGGCGCAAGCATCCACTGATTGACCCACCATACCCAGCACCAGTTGCGCCCGTACCAAAGAAACGGCTGGTTCAGGACGAACCCACGAAATCCGCGATTGAAACGTTGCGCGAAAAACGGATGGTTCTGAGGGACGGCTTGGATATCGGCAGGCGGAGGTCCGCCGCCTTGAAAATCCATGCCTCCACCGTCTCCGCGTCCATCACCCCTGGGTTCCATCCTCGGCATCTTTTCGTCTGCCTCTCTCGCCGCTGCGCGGCTCGCTCGGACCGGCTGAACCGGATTTTCGTCTGCCTCGTCAGCTGCGCTGACTCGGGAAAAATCTTGCTTGGGTAAGACTGACACGGGTTTTCTGCGAATGTCAACCGGCGACTATCCAAAATACTTTTTCCACAACCTATACCCAGCATATCCCAACCCTGTGAGTAACCCAAACTTCAAGATTTCGGGTAGTTCGGCCTTCGTGGGTCTCGGGACCGATGCCGCCAGCTGAAAATTTGGTTTCTGAGGGCGAAATGCTGCAGGTGCCGGAGTCGTCGGATAGATGGGATTAAAAGGTCCCTGAGAACTCACCAGACCTGATAACACGGGATCTCGGAAAACGTCGACCAAATCAACCGGATTGCCATCGACCCACGCGTCTCGATGAATGAGCCGGATTCCGTGTGAATAGTCCGAATAGTCGGAAGGATGCACGGTCGAATACGGTTGCCAAAAACTTCGAAGGTCGTCTCGCAAACCTCCGAAAATTGCCACTCTTCCATCAAGGCCGGGACCGACCACGACATCTTTCTTTTCTCCCGCAACGAGCACTCCAGGACTGTACTTCCCCGTCCCTCTCAAAACCTGCCTTATTTGAACGGTATCCTGCGCCCATGCCTCCGTAGACTCCATCCTCGGAGATACCGGGCGAGCAATTGGGGGAATCTGTAAAGGCACGCGAACCACCGCTTGCCGTGTGATCTGCTCGACGATTCTTGAAGACGGCAATATACACTGGAATGCATTCGCAACCGTCTGCGCAAAACCAGGCCATTGCGGCGTGTAAATAAAATCATCTGCCGTGCCCACACCCAGATAATCCGAGGTTGCTAAATACCTAATTTTACGCTCACGGCCACCTACCACCCCACTCGACTCGATTACCGGCCAACCACGTTTCAGATTTTCAGGAATATACCCCGAAAAAATCGCGTCCACAACCGCTTGCTCACGTGGCTCGCCTGTGAGGTTCCAAATCTGCTCTAGAAACTGCGAACCTGTAAGAGGCATGAAGAAGAACCAGATTTCTTTTTGTTCGTCGGTCTTTCAGACCGACTTTTCGGGACGGGACAAGGGGTGGGACTGAAACGGGATGACAACTGAGAAGCTGTGTCTGTTCAGGTTTCGTCGGTATAAGGGCCTGGACCAAAGTGTTCATAGAGAGCTTCTTCTTGCGCAACGTCTTCGTTAATCTCTTCGCAGATGACGCAATAGGGTCCTGGGTAATCTTGGAGTGAAGATTTACAACTCATACACGTATCGATTTCAATTAGCTCGTCCATTTTGTTGCTCCCTTTCAGTTCGAGACTCCGCGGACAATTCTCAATCGATCTTCGGTGGCGTCGGTGTGGATAGCAAGAAGCGTGTCGACAACTTCTTTGGCTTCTTTCAGAGTAGCTACGGTTTGAACGTCTTCCCAGATTGTTCCGCCGTATCCGATCATGGCTTGAACTATGTAATTGTGATGTCGCGCGATTCTTTTTGTCTTGGCAGTTCCCATATCCGCCTCTCAGTCTTGACAAATCGTTTCAGTCGCATATGAGCGAGCATCGCGAGCGAATCAAATGATGTAGCTCAGCTATTCCCAGGACTTCAGGCCTTTCCATTCGGAGGGGTAGCCTCGTTTTTCGGTGGCGCGGGCTTCGGCGGGGGTAATGCGGTAGATGCGATACAGGTTTTCGGTACGGTGCCAGAAGTCGTCATCGTGGGGAGCGACGCCGGTTTGCTCGAAACTCACCCAATGCGAGAGTTCGTGGAGAAGCACGACCATTTGGTTGGCTCCGCAGTTGTCGCAAATACCTATTTTCGACTTCTGTTTTCGGGGCACATACGGGGAAAAGAAACCTGGACAATACGATGCGTTATTCTTTAGCCACACAATGTCCGGCCATCTCGACTTGGGAATTTTCCAAGCTTCGGCGACTTGTTTGATAACCGCTTGCGCCTTCTGCTTACTGATTGTCAACATCGTCGTCCTTGAAAAGGATGGGAGTCCGTTTTCAAGCAAACTCCCATCTTTCTAGCACTTTCACCGATAGCAGGCTCGACGGATTTTGCGACGGTTCGACGACTTCGCGTGTTTCTTGAACGCGCCCTTCTTCGGGGTCTTCTTGCGTGCCTCGTGTTTGGCGACGCATTTGCGAAACCTCGACAACGGAGAAACACGTCGCTTGGTCGCACGACGGGTCTTTTTGCGACCACGTGCAATGTAGCTGGCTTTGCCGATATAGCTCGTCGCGCGCTTCTTACGCGGACGACCCACCTTGCGCGGGCGCCCAACTTTGCGGCGCGTTGTGGTCGTACGGCGAACCGTCGTGCGTCGTGTGGTCTTTCGACGCGGAGCTCCAACGCGCGCGCGTCTTTTGGTCGCACGACGCTTCGGGGTCTTCTTCTTTTTCTTACGGCCCCCACCAAACGCAGTATTTTCGTAAAGGTCATGCCCCTTCACGAAATACGAACCTTTTTTACGCACAACATTTCGCTTGACAAGTCTTCCGGCCATTTTCAAACCTTTTTCGTTTGCTTCGCTCGCTATGCTCGCTCAGAAATGACGAGAAAGAGAGCATCGCATGAGAACAGGAAAACAATACATAGATGGCGCTCTTATGTCCAGCAAATGTCAAGAGGAATTTGTAGATCGATAGGGAGTTCGTCGACTCAGGGCCCAAGCAAGGGAATATCCGGCTGCCTTCTCACCGACACCACTTCTTGCGGAGAGTCTCTTCGCAACGGTTTTGAGGGTCGACTTAGCATCAAGTTCGTTCGCAATAGCATTCAGTGCTTCTCTGAATATCGGAGAATCATTTCCAACGCGCGGTTTCCATAGAAGCGCATGCGAGCCTATTACAAACTCAATCATCTTCTTGGCCCGGGAAGGATTGCTGGTTAGCGCCTGCACCACAAAAGATAACCGACTAAGGTCAGTAGCGCTCATGCGCCTCGGTGGATGCATTGACAACTTTGCCATGGTTAGCTTGTATTTGCAGAACGATAGGGATGCGTCGGAGCAGTAATTCGTTCGAGTCGAGCTTGAACAACTTCACGCCTATCGTTGAGCAATTTTATGTTCAATCGATAGCCCTCACTCCCCATACCTCCAGCTCGATAAATTGCATGCTGCACCTGAATGGCGTCTCGAAGGTCTTTGATTTCGCTGATTAGATCTTGGATAAGAATTTCCTGCGCAGTTGTCATGATTGGCTCGTTGTTGGAACCAATGCTGTAGCCAGTCCGGCAACGCCGTTGGATTGGCTAGCGGCTTCTTCGGCTTGGAATTGCTGGTAAATGGCAATCAACTCGTTGACCGCTTCGTCTCCGAGACTCTCCTTGAATTTCTCGAATTGCTCATAGGTGAGCCCTTCGAAAATCTTCTTGATCTTGCCCACCAACGACTGTGCTTCGGGGGTATTCGCTCCGCTCGATGGCGTTCCACTCATGGAACCTTCCGGCAACAGGTTTTTTCCCGTAACCTTGTTGATCAAAAGCGGAATCACGGGAATCACGCGCGCTAGGATGGCTTCTTTGCGCCGCTCGGAAGCCTCTTGCTTGCGCGTCTCCAAGTCGCGTTCGTGTTTCTTGGAGAGGAGCTCCTCGTAGACTTCAGCATTTTTCAAACGTTGCTCTTCGAGCTGCCGTACATACGACCTCAGCTCTTGGTTTTCACGTTGCATCATCTGCAGCATCGACGTCGTTGCGCCGATGCTGATCTTCATGATGCCTTCGTTGTGACGCATCTGCTGCGAAATCTGGCCCTGCTTCGTAGGCCCCTCGGACATCCCTCCGCCTTCTTCGGATTCCTCCAATGAAGGACCATGCACGTGGAAGCTAATGCGCTCTTGATGCGTCTGATTGCTTCCTACGTAGTACTGCAGTTGATATCGCTGTGTACCGCCCAACCCATGCGCGTCTTGTTCGGCGTGTTGCATGATCGCCGAACACAACAAGTCGATGCCGACATCGCTTCGATCTTCGAATTCATGCGCTTCCCACACCCGTACCAACGATTTTTCGTCGAATGCGTGAATCATCTTCACGAATCGACACGGTTCGTCTGGATTGGTTTGTCGTAGTGCGCGCTTTAGAAACTTGAGAATCGGTACACGGTCCATCTCTTTATCCCCATTTCAGCCCTTACATAAGGTTCCAGTCATCCAACAGCCCACCCTAGATTGTGTGAGCAAGCTCCGCTTGCGAACCAGCGAATGCTTTGCATTCGCAAATCAAAAAAAGAAAATCTCAAGTCTTTTCAGCCACAGACGGCGGAAGAACGTAAGTCGGAGAGGATTTCGTTTGCCGGTAGAAGTAATAGGCGGTGGCGCCAAGTCCTGCGATGAGGATGATGGGAAACCAAGAGATGCCTCCAGCATCTTGCGATTTTGGAGGGATCACTCCAGGTATAGCGCTTGGGGTTGTAGTTGCAGGGGCGGTGACTTTACCGCCGCGCGCAATCCACTTCTGCTGCCATTGCTTTTGCTCAAGGTCGAAGTTTTGACAATCTCGGTATCGATCTGCGCTAAGCACGCCGATGATGCGGTTTTGCCAATTCGACTTGAAAATATCCCACGAGTTTCGAAACCCGAGCCATGACTGATAGAATGTTCGATCTTCCTGAAACTGTTTGAGTTGCGCTGCGGTGATCGATGCCGCGAACATCTGAGGGCCGTAGCGTTTGATAAATTCGGTCGTCATATCGCGGTCGAGCGAATTGATTTGTGCATCGACCCGCGCGATACAGTTGTCGACATCGCTTGCGGTCTCAAAAAGTCCAGAAGACACACGACGATTGGCGACTGGCAGACGTCGGTATCGATTCTCTTCACGTTTTTCTAGGGCCAGTCGACGCATCTTCTTCTCCGATTATGCCTGTTCCTTCGACCGTATCACCGAAACGATGCTCGCCACACCCCCAACCAACGCGTTGATCTGGTCGGTCGAATTGCGCAACCTGCGTGCGCCTTTGCGCACCTTCTTCGCGGCAGCATGCTTACCAAGCCTCTTCAAGGGACGTTCGAGACTCTCCAACAACGTGGCCGCAGCAGGCACAACCCCCATCTTGGGTTCGGCGTCCTCCTCAAGAATCTCGTCGTCGTCTTCGATGGATTCAGGTTCAGTCTTCACAGGTTTTGTCCTTGGTCCAAGTCTCTTCATTTCGGACACTCGATTTCGTTGCGTATCTGCTCGCCGCAATCTTGGCATTGCATAATGACCGACATCCTGCTGGGTACACAGCCTGCCACGTCAACTGCAACTCCTCTATAAATACTACCACATTTGCAACGAAATTCGCCAGAACCGATCATAAATCCTCGGTGATAGGTCAACCAGCTCTCTCGACTCCCAAGGTAAGCAGCCCGTCCTCGTTTCTTTTTAGGCGCCTTCTTCGATAGATCGCGTTCGACGGCAATTTCCTGAATGGTTTTCTCGTCGAAGTTCTTGGCGATAAATTGAGATAGGTCTTTCATCGTTAGCCTCTTAGCTTCTCACCTACCAAGTCATAGGCTTGCTTTCGACTCAGCTTAAATTTACCGTTCAAGACCTCTCGGATGACAATGAGTTCATCTCGATTCGATGAGAAGATGTTGACATCATTTCCAAACACGTCCGTTCCTGAAAGCGTAAACCCTGCTTTCTTTCGATATACATACGGACGAATTCGAAGCATCAAAGTTTTTCCGAATAGGTAAAACGACGTCCGCTTGCGATCTTTCGAACCATGACTTTTTCACCGGTGTCATATCCCACGTAAAATCCAAATCCGCCTGCAGCCAATGCGGTCAACAACAAGGCCAAACCTGAAAATTGAGCGGGCGGTGTTGCTGATTCCGCTTGACCAACTCGCACTCGTGTAGGCATTCGTTGCATGGTATTTTCTTCCGTTGTTCAAGAGAATTTGGGAGTGAGATTCGGGTCTCCGGTGACCTGCCGCAATCGGTCGAGCGCAGCCAAAAACGTTGCTGCACGTGCATTGTTCTGTACGGTTATCCCCATGTCTCGCAAGGTGATAAAACCCTTGTTTCCATGGTCCAAACCCTTGTTCAATTCGTACGACTGCCCATCTTTTCCACGCGTATATAGGACGATGTCTGGGTCAGTCCCCAGGGACAATTTCGCCGGCGCAAAATTGGCGAGATAGACTTGCGCGGCGGAATGAAACGTGTTTCCCGCACGGACCCATTGCAATCCGTTGAAGTATCGCTCGACAATTGGTAGTTGATAGGCAACCGACAAATTCAAAAGGTTGTTCCATTGCGCATCGCTCATCCCCATGGAGCGGGCAGTCGAATGCACAATCTGGTTCAAACCAATCGCAATTGGAGGCAACGACCTGCTACGTGGATTGCGGGCATCGGGTCTTAGCCCACTCTCTGAATAGAGCACGATCAGCAAGTCGGCCGGGTTCATCCGGAGACGTTGTGACATCGCCACAAACGCCCGGAAATCGTCATCGGTCCACCAAGGAATGCTTCCCTTGCCTTTGGTGTCCAAAGGCGGACCCTCGGATGCTCCGGAAGAGTTCTTGCCCAAGAGAATACCTCCCAAAACCGCGGCGCCAGCTGCAAGCCACATCGTGCTTTTCTTCATGAGGTCTCTTAGAATATCGATGGGGTTAGCCACGTTTGGCATGCAGTGTAGCAAAAAAGAGCCCGAAAACCGTACCTAAAATCACAACAGGAACGATGGGGAAGCTTTTTGGCTTTTCAGATTCCACCACCAGATTCTTCTGTCCCAAAGCATCCGCAATCACTTGTGCGTTGTGTTCCAGCTGCACCGTATGCGACTCGATCAATGCCGGAGTCGTCTTCGGAAAGAATTTCTCCGCATGCAGCGACATCACCAAACCATGGGCATCGCCTTTTTGCACCAATTTGAACACCGAAGCGGGTATCCACCGCTCGAATAAAGCTTGGAGGCCTGCGTATTGACTTGTAAAAGACGCGTAACGATATGTAGCGGTCGTTCCGTCCGACAACCGAACTTCTTGCTCGATATACGTTTCTCCAGGCAGAGGAGGTATCGCACCCCAATTCCAGCTCGCATGCCCATCTGGCGCGAAACCCCCAATATTACCGAATTTGCTCACCCAGCCCATCGCAAGCACAAGTTGCTTGCCCACCGGAGTGATGTTCGGAGCAAAAGCATCGAGACTTGCAGCAGCGTTTTTGATCGCTGCAACTTCTCCCTCGGTAAGATTCGATGCCGCCATGACCTATTCGATGAATGAGTATTGCATCGCCTTTTTACGAAGGGAATCCGCTGCGTTGAAGAAGGATTGCGCAACCGTCGCAGGCTGCGTTGCTGCCAGCAATGTCAGCTTGTCTGCTTCCGCACGCAACGCGTTTGGGTCGGTCGAGTTGGAATAAAAGTCCTGAACTTCTTCGCGGATACCCGAAGGCAAACTTGTGAAGAGGTTGCGCTCGTCCACTGGAAAACGTGGAAGAACAATTTCCGGCTGCGTCGGGGCAGGTGTCACAGGAGCCGATGGCGATACGAAGATAGGAATTTCCGGAGTGTATGCCGGGGGAATTGGAGCAGGACCAGGACTCGGAGGTGCAGGCTTGGCTTTGGTGAGTTCATACACCGCAAAACCAACACCTCCCAAAAGCAACAACGGCAAAACCGACGGACCTTTTTGGGCCATGGTCTAACCTCCAATCCCACGACGCAACGCCGCGCCGTAATTTCGGAGTTGCTGGGCCACGACCGTATATCCCAAAGCATCGAGCTTGGCCGCTTCGGCATCGAATGCTGCAGGATCCAACGATCGGCGATATAGGTCGTTGACTTCGGTCTGCAGATTCGTCGGCAACGGCAATGCGACCGTGATGACTGCGTTGGGCGGTACCGCTGCCTTCTTGGGACGGGTTGCGAGATACACTCCTCCCACGACCGCAGCACCCACAATCAATGGTGTCCAATCAGTTTTAGCCACGACGTACCGCCCTACCTTTCAGAAACCACCATCCCGCCGCTGCCAGAATACTACCACCAAGAACAACTTTGGCGGGAGTCGAAATTGCGGGTTGACTTTTCTTCAATTCCGATCCCCATGCGTCCGCTACATTGAAAGTATATGACAAGCTGGACGTATACAAGCTCACATCGCTTGGATTTCCGTTGCTATCTCGTGGAACTTGTGTCCAGTCAATCGGATGATTCCAAGTGGCAAGCGCCTTTTCCGCTAAAATCTTATAGTCAACCTTTTTCTCCAAGGCCACAAGTCTTGCCGCAAGCAATGCACGCTCGGGATAGAGACGCTGATTTCCCTTGACTTGGCCAGAGAAAAACCCATACGACTTCGACGATGCGTTGCCAATCGTCTGCACAATGGGGTCCGTTGCTCCCCACTTCTTGAACAGTTCCCCAAATCTCCCCAGATTCGGAAATGTATTGGCCACCGTCCAAATACCTTCCAATAAATCTCCATACCCTGCTGCAAATTGCGTCGCTGGATTAAAAGCCGGCGGGACCCAACCCTTCTCCATGAACTTCGACACCAAACTCAACGCGCGGTCTTGATAGTATTTCGAATCGAGGTCTTGGTTAAACGCATTGCCCAACGCAATGGCACCTTCAACAAACGTTTGTGCAGCTGCCGCATACACAGCACCCGCAGGACCGGTCAAAATCGTCAGCGCAGCTCCAGCCTTTGCCGTGTTCGCACGCAACTGCGCTTCACGCGCTTTGCGCTCATCCGCTGTTGCCGCCGATTGCTGGTCCCACAATGCGCGTAGCTTGTCCGCTTCCGAAGCCGAAGTAACCTGGCCCACTCGGATGATTCGACGATCGTTGCGGATGTTGACGCGATGCATGATGATGTTTAAAGAGCAAGGTAGAAAATAACTCGGAATCTTCGGTTGCCTGCGGTGTTGTTGCGCACCGTCAATGTCAATGCGCCATTAGCAACCGGGACTTGGTCGATCACCTTATCGCCCAGCGGGTTGCTCTGTGCCAAGGTCGTGTTGCCCGTAAACTGCGAAAGCGTAGCGTCTCCGCTGACGAAGGGTTGACTTGATTCGACCAACACCGAAACCGCGAATTTGGGTATTGGAATACCACTACTCGTCTGCCCGCTTGACAAGGTGCCAGTATCGAAACTCTTTCTGGGCACTCCGCAAAGCCCCGCCGGAGCTTTGCTTCCCTTGCCCACCAATGCGCTGATCGATACCACCGGCTGAAAAGCAGGGTCGGGCAACACAGGGTACGAAGCGCTTACATGCAAGCTTGTGGCAGGTACCGATATCCACATCCCTCGAATCAAATCGGTTTGCGCACTCTGATTCGCATTTCCACAAGCTTGCCCTGCTACACCCACGCCCCATGTGAAATTGAGCGATAATGTCGAAATATCTAAATTCTGAAGTTGCTCGGGAGTTGCATCTTCCGGGATCAAAATTCGATAGTCGACATAGCACGTCGTGATCGCGGCATCGAAAACATCAAAAAAGCATTTGTTCAGGTAAGCCGGATCGGTATCCAGCCTCCATTGCAAAACCTGCCGTTCCGTCTGGCCCGGTCCAATATCGTTCGAATTCCCAATCGCCATGTTCGTTTGCCTCGACTCGCTGCGCTCGCTCGGTGCGGACTGCTAACGGGCTATCTGATTTCTTTTTTCTGGTGCGCTCGCTCGGATTTGATATCGGAGATGAAGAACCACAAGCAGATGGAAGTATCTGCGAACACAAATCCGAGCGCCATACCAAAGAAAAGAATTGTCACTACCTACCACACCCGCATCCTGAATTGGTGGAGCCTCGGCCTGCATACACGTATGCATAACGCGGATGGTACCAGGTGTACGGATTCACCGGGGGATACCAGGTTGGACCCGCCCACCAAGGTCGCACCCACCCATAATTCCACCACGGCCATGCGTTCGCGATATTCGCTACCGGAGTGCCGTAAATCTCAGCACTTGCAGCACCATACGGCAAACCGGCGTTGTAACCGGGGTAGTTTGTGTAACTCAACCCAGGGGCTCCGTACGTCTGTTGTCCTGTCCTCACGCGCATTTTGTCATCTGCCTCTCTCGCGCTAACGCGCTCGCTCGGATTTTTCTGAAAAGTTATGTCTGCTATCTCTATCGGAAACGGCGAGGATAACCCGCACTGTAAACGCCATAACCAACTGGCCCGTACGGCAATGCTGTACGTGCTTGAGCCACTGCCCAACTGTAGTAGGGGTCGTAGGCATTGTCCGGTTTGCCAAACCCGTAAGCTGACATGCCCCAGTCGGAACCAAACCCTCTATTCGCTCCGCCTGTAGATACATCCATACCGTTCTGCTCTTGATACTGAGCGGCGCCTTGCATCGCCAACTGGTAGGTCTTGTTCGCAGCGTATTGACGGATCTGCTCACGCATCTGCCCCAGAATCTGTCCCAACGCCCTTGCATCGATCTTTCCAGCTACCTGAAAAGGCACACCGTTCGGCGACAACGCAGTTACCGAAAAAGTCATGTCCTTTCCCATGCGATGTCTCTGCACATTCACCTTAATCCCACCTCCAAGATCGATAATCATCTTTTTACTCGCCTCTCTCGCGCTTCGCGCTCGGTTATTTAGGGTCGCAAAGGCCGGAATTTTCGTTGTAAATGTATCCCAATGGGCAACTGCCATCTGGGTTTGAAGAAACACTCGGTGAGGTTGTCGAACCAGGCACAAATGTTGGAATAGAAGGCGCGCCAGGAACGAAAGTCGGGATGAACAAGTCGCATTGTCCGGAATCTTCATTGAATACATAATTCGTCGGGCATGCGCCTGACGGCAACGGCTGCACACTGGTCGACGGTGCTGAGGTTGCCGGAGATGTCGTGGTGGTCGTTGTGGATGGGCCAGGGCCTGGGGCCGATGGAGGAGTCACTGGCGCAAATGGCGACGATGGAGAAGGCGCAGGCGGAGTCATCGGTACCGGAGGGCCTCCCCCGGGAGGAATGTAGTACGTGGGTTCTTCAGAACTTGTCGCAGGCATTCCAGGGCCAGGACCAGGACGATTCGTGTTGAACGTCTCGATCTGCAACGCGCGTGCTTCGAGCTGGTTCGCGGCAACCCCGAATCCCATCGACCTCAACGTCTGCGCAAGTTGCCGCAGTCGTGCAGGGTCGTTGCTCATCGTCAAATTCTGAATGACCAAACCACGCAACGGTTCCGGAATGTCGTTGATGTCGCCACCGCCAACGGGATAAGCAACAGGAGAAGGCGGAGGATTAAAAGGCAACGTGGAGACAGGAACTGCATGGGGAAGTGTCGATATCGGCACACCGATTGGAGTCGTTGTGGTGCCGCGCGGCGGTGGACGACGTCGAGCGATGCCCCACACCAAAACTCCAAAAACGATGAACGGTATCCACATTTTCGTTCTGCCTAAAAGCCTGCTCTTGAAAGCTGATTCGATCTTTCACGGAACATCGCGGCAAGCGTATAGTAAGAGGGACGCTTAAGTTGAGAAGCTTGAACTTCGTAATTCTCAGCAAGACGTATTGCTTCTGCAGAACTCGTTACATTGGTCAGGTAGTACAATGCGAGAGTTCTGTCTGTTTCAGAAAGACTTGAAAGATCCAACGGAGATTTTTCATCTGCCTTCTTGTATGCCGCCAATGCAAGCAAGCCCACACCTGCAAACCCCAACAGCGTCCATCCGCTCGATTTCATAATTAGGGTTCTCCAGGCGTATATCCGGCTGGGTTACGAAGGAATTTTACTGGACTGCCTGCCGAAGTTCCATCTTGTGCAATCCAATCGTTCCAGGTTCGCGGAATGAGAATTCGCTCATTGGGATTGAGCGATACCCAATTGAGTTGCGGAAATGCTTTTCCATTCGTTGGCTTTTGGGGATTGGCCAAAATCAACTCGGGATAGCGGCGATCGTCACCTACGATCTTGGTTGCAATCAACGCAGCCGAATCACCGGGCTTCACAATGTAAGGCCATTGGTATTCGGGATTGCTTGCGTATTTGACCGACGTTGTGCCTGACGACTCGTGCGTGCGTACCTGATCGGCCGCGACACTTTGTCCAATTGCGTCCAGTGCTCTTGCCAAACTCTCCAAGTCGGTGGCGGTACTTGCAGGGTTTTTCAAAACATTGTCGACCATCGTCTTGTATGGTTCGGGCAACGTAGCAATCCCAGTTGGAACCGTGGAGGTGATCGGAGGAGTAATGACGGGAGGGGGAGGGCCTGCACTCGGTGGTGGTGCAGGGCGAGGCATCGTTGCCGCACTTGCCTTTTTGCTGGATGTGACAATCCAAGCCACCGCGCCAATTCCCGCCAAGCCCAGTAGCAACGGCGCCGCACTCGATTCTTTTTGTCGTCTTTTGGTCGCCATTTGATTTCATTTACCTCTGAGCGAGTGCCGAAGGCCGAGCGAAGCAAACGAGCCGGCTCAGCCGGCGTTTGAGAGGAAATAGTTGAAGGCTTTTTCGGTTTGCGGGCCAACGATGCCGTCCGAGTCGATACCGGAGGCGCTTTGGAATTCAGCGATCGCTGCGCGATTGCTGGGTACCGCACCAAACGTGTAAATCGTCTCGTACGTTTGACACGTGCTGATGTCCGCAGGATTGGTGCATGTGGTCGGGTCCGGAGCATTGGCAAAGGAAACAGCCAAGGCATGCGCCTGCGCCGGTCTTGGAGCCTTTGCGGGATCAAATGAGTTGGTCGAACGTGGCGGAAGACGCGGCGTCGGAGGAGGTGTCGGTGCTGGACCTGTCGTCGGTGTCGGTCCCATCGTTGCGGCACTCGCGTTACGCGTGAGTGCATACGCGGCCAATCCCGCACCCCCAATGAGCAACGCAGTAAGCGCACCCGAACCACTTGATTTTCGACTCGTTCGCGTTGTACGTGCCATTTTCTCC
>Ga0070686_100001128_pt1 | contig 15352 bp, 15 predicted proteins | sample KBSS23LmetaG_FD_65654 | JGI IMG/M metagenome (GOLD analysis project Ga0070686, IMG submission 65654) | Switchgrass rhizosphere microbial communities from Kellogg Biological Station, Michigan, USA - KBS S2-3L metaG | ecosystem: Host-associated > Plants > Roots > Rhizosphere ... | reverse complement strand
TGCGGGTCGTCGCGGCCCGGCGTGTCGATGACGACGATCTCGGCATCGCGGCCGATCCGCTCGATCACGTCGTCGATGCTGGCGTCCCGGCTTGGATCGAAGGTCGCATAGGCCGGCATTGGCAGATCGGCGCCGGTCCGCCGCGCGGTCGCCGCGCGATTGTCGAGATAGCGGCCGAGCGTGCGCTGGCGGGTGTCGAGGTCGATCGCCGCGACCTTCCGCCCCTGCGCGGCGAGCGCGACCGCGCTGTGGACCGCGGTGGTGGACTTGCCGGTGCCGCCTTTCTCGTTGGCGAACGTAATGTAGTGCGGCACGGCCCCTGGAACCCTCATCTACTTGATTAACCAACGCGCGGACGGCTACCAGCCGCCTTCAACCCTCTATCGGAGCCCCAGGGGCGGTGCAAATCATCCGTGATCCGGACGCGCTCGGCGAAGCGCTCGCGGCCCTGCGCGAAGGCGGCAGAACGATCGCCTTCGTGCCCACGATGGGCGCGCTCCATGCCGGCCACATGGCTTTGGTCGCGGAGGGGCGGCGGCGCGCCGACCAGGTCGTCGCCTCGATCTTCGTCAACCCGACCCAGTTCGGCGCCGATGAGGACCTCGCCGTCTATCCGCGGCGCGAGGCGGCCGATGCCGCGATGCTGGAGCAGGAGGGTTGCGCGATCCTCTGGGCGCCCGACGCCGCGACCATGTATCCGGACGGCCCGGTCGCGACGCTTCGCGCCGGACCGCTCGGCGATGCATTGGACGGCGCGGCCCGGCCCGGCCATTTCGACGGCGTCGTGACCGTGGTGGCGCGGCTGTTCGATCAGGTCCGCCCCGACATCGCCCTGTTCGGCGAGAAGGATTATCAGCAGCTCGCGATCATCCGGCAGATGGTCCGCGAGCTCGGCCTCGCCGTGGAGATCGTCGCCGTGCCGACCCAGCGCGACGTCGACGGCCTCGCGCTCTCTTCGCGCAATGCCTACCTCTCCGAGGAGGAGAGGCTCGCCGCCCGTATTCTCCCCCGCGCGCTCGGCGAGGCGGCGCAGGCGGTTGCGGGCGGCGCTCCCGTCGAGGAGGCGCTGGAGCGGGCCCGCGCCCGCCTCGCCGAAGCCGGCTTCGACCCGATCGACTATGTCGAGCTGCGCGATGCGGAAACGCTCGCACCGCTCGTCGCGCTCGACCGCCCGGCCCGCCTTCTCGCCGCCGCCAAGATCGGCCGCACCCGCCTGATCGACAATCTGCCGGTGACGCCTTCCCTGGGCGCTCAGGTGGCGTCGTAGGCGGCTTTGACCGCGGCGTTCGCGGCCTCGACGATCGAGTGGCCGCGCGTTGCGTCTGCGACCTCGACCGCATTGTCCTCATAGCCTGCAAGCGCCAGGCGCACCGTCACCGTTCCCGTCCGAACGAATGACATCGGCAGGCCTGCCAGGAGCTTGCCTGCATCCTTCTTGGTGATGCCCAGCCGCAACTGGTCGAGCAAAGCCGCGAGCTCGGTGGAGTTGCCCTTGCGCTTGGCGAGCAGCGCGGTGACCAGCTTTGCCGGCATCTTGACGCCATCCTTGAAGCCCGGACGCTTCTTGCCCTCGAGTTGCCCAAGCAGATCGGCCCGTTTCTGGTTCTTCACGACGACCCATGACGCCTCATCGAATGACGGGACAGACGCCACGCTGGCGTTGAGCGTGGCCATCTTGCCCAAGACTTCCGCGACCCACTTCCCGATCTGGACCTTCATGCGTTGCTTGATCTGGTTGCTTTCCTGCGCGTCCGCAGCCTTCCACTTCTTTTCCAGCTCCCGAAGCATGGAATAGATCTTGCCCAATTCGGCGACATGCTTGGCATCGCCAAGGATGTAGGCGGCGTCGCTGTCGAACTCGTGCTTGTCGCCCGGCTCGAGCCGATTCTCCGACGCCGGGCCGAGCATCAGATTACCCGCCTGCCACTCGAAGAAGGTTTCCTGGAGCCCCTTCGCCGCATCCGCCGACAAGGTCGTCGCCTGCCCTAGCTTGAGCTTGCCATATTCCGTCTCGAAGGCGGCGAAGGTCTTCCCGTCGAGGACCGCCTTCCCCTTCTGCTGCTCGGTGAGCTTGCCGAAGGTTGTGGAATAGACGGCATCGGCATTGGCCGCCCGCACCACCCCCGCATTGACGTTCGGCCTCTGATTCGCCTCTCCCTCGCCATATCTGATCGTCACATCGCCGCCCTCGGCGAGCTGCCGCATCGTGAGATTGCCGAAGGCTGGCAGGAATTGCCGCCGCACCTTCGCTTTCGCATCGTCGTCGGCGAGATAGCCGATCACTTTGGTCAGCAATACGTCGGGAACGATATGATGGGCGGTGCTGCCCCCGCCCTCGGACGTGGCGTCGCCATAGGGATTGGGAGGCCGCAATTGGGCCACGCTGCCCGGCGCCCGGACCTGCGCGACCGCGGCCGCGGCCGGCGGGGTCCTCTCGAGGCAGCGGGCGGCCATCGCGTCCGCTTCCCGCTCCAACCCCGGGTCCGCATTGATTCCCACGCCTTTCATCTGCCGCGTCGCCGAGACCCTTCCCTGCTTCTGCTGGACGACGTGCCATGCCTCGTGCGGAAGGTGTTGCTCCTGGCCCGGCGCGAGGTGGATATCGGCCCCCTGGGTGTAGGCCAGCGCCTGGAGCTGGGCAGGTTTCGGGGAGTCGTAATGGACCTTCACATCGTCCAGGCTGAAACCGGACAGGGCTTCGACCCCGGCCTTCAGCGGATCGGGCAGACCGGTGCGGTTGGGAAGCGGTGTCGCGACCGGCGCCGCTTCCGCCGCCTGAACCCGGAGGCCGGGATCCTGCCGGGATTTGCGCTGCACTGCCGCAAGCCGGTTGGCGATCTGGGTCGTGGAGAGAGGAACGGGCCGGTTCGCGGCGCGCCCTTCCTGGGTGCGGTGCGCCTCCGGTCCCGGCCTGGACCTGGCGATCGGCGCTTCGCGTCGTCTCATTGCGCGCTGCCTCCCTAGCGCAAGGCCGAACCAGGCTACCCGCATTCGATCGCCCCGGCCAGCAACTTCGCAAGCGAGCGGGCGTTTGGGCCTTGTCCGGCCTTGCCGGCGCGAAAGATGGTGACCGCCGCGTTAACCATTTGTTGGCGATTGCTGGTCGAAAGACGACGGTCAGACGCACCTGAAAGGGGCAATATCCATGGCACACAGCCAGAAAACCGCCGCCTTCCTGGCCGAGAGCCGGATGACCGACGCTGCGATGGGGGACGTGCAGGCGCTCTATGAGCTCGGCGTCGCTTATTCGACCGGCAGCGGCGGCGTCGCCGTCGACATGATCGAAGCCCACAAATGGTTCAACCTCGCCGCCCTCCAAGGCAATTGCCTAGCGCAGGAATGCCGGGCGGAGATCGCCGAAGACATGACCGCGCGCGAGATCGCCGAAGCCCAGCGCCAGGCCCGCGCCTGGCTCGCCGACATGGCCAACCAGCCCCGCGCCGCCTGACGGCCTCGACAGACCGTCATCCCGGCGGAAGCCGGAATCTCGCCGAGACCCACCGAGAATTCCCGCCCGAAGACCCGGCCTTCGCCGGTAACGACCAATTTCCTACTGTCCCGCCACCACCGGGCGCGCCGGCGCTCCGTCCCGATAGCGCGCGAACCAGGCGAGGATCGCGGCGGCCTTGGCGCCGCTCTGCGAAGGCCGGGCGGCGAGGCTGCCATGGCCGGCGCCAGGCACCTTGACCAAAGCGGTCGGTACGCCCCGCAATTGCAGCGCCGTATAATATTGCTCGGCCTCGCTGACCGGCGTGCGATAATCTTCGCTGCCGACCACGACGAGGGTCGGGGTCTGGACGTTGCCGACCAGCGACAAAGGCGAGCGGCCCCAGAAGCCCTGCGGATCCTCCCAGGGATAATGGCCGAACCAGTAGCGCGAGAAGACGTTCGGCCCGTCCGCGGTCAGCACGAAGCTCGACCAGTCGATCACCGGCTTCTGCGTCGCCGCGGCGCGGAAGCGGTTGGTCTTGCCGACGATCCAGGCGGTGAGCACGCCGCCGCCCGATCCCCCGGTGACGAACAGATGGTCGCCGTCGGCGAAGCCCTGGGCGATGGCGGCATCGACCGCGCTCATCAGATCGTCATAGTCGCGGCCCGGATAGGCATGCTGGATCAGATTGGCGAACTCGGCGCCGTAGGAGGTCGATCCGCGCGGATTGACCGAGAGCACGGCATAGCCCGCCGCCGCATAGAGCTGGTTGTCGGTCGAGAAATGGGGGCCGTAGGCGGCATAGGGTCCGCCATGGATTTCGAGGATCAGGGGCACGCGCTGCCCCTGCGTCCAGGAGGGCGGCAGCGTGATCCAGGCGTCGATCGGCCTTTGGTCGACCGACGAGGTGACCGCGATGTGGCGGACCTCGCCGAGGCGCTTGTTGTCGAGCAGGTCGGCATTGAGCCGGGTCAGCTGCCGCCGCGCGCCGGCGCGGACCAGGACGATGTCGGGCGGCCGCGTCGCGCTGCCGCCGGCGAGCGCGATCGAGCCGTCGCGCGCGGCGCTGAAGCTGCCGCCGGTATAGGGCCGGTCGAAATCGGCGCCGCTGATCCCTTCGGCGACGGTGCGGATGGTGCCGTCGAGGCCCACGCGCGCGACCTTGGTTTCGCCATGATCGTCATATTGGACGAAGATCGAGCGTCCGTCCCCGGCCCAGACCGGCCCCCCGACGCTGCGGTCGAGCGAGGCGGTGAGCGCGCGCCTATTCTGGCCGTTCGCATCCATCACGTAGAGGATCGCATTGTCGTAGCCGAGCTCGTGCTCGTCATTGCCGGTGAAGGCGATCAGCCGCCCGTCGGGAGAGACTGCGGGCTCGTTGTCGGGACCGTTGCGGTCGGTAAGCGCGCGAATCTGGTTCGAGGCGACGTCGAGCGCATAGATTTCGGTGTTGAACCCTTCGCGCTCCCAATTGGGCGAGCGGTTGCCGCTGAACAATAAGCTGCGCCCGTCCGGCGTCCAGGAAAGCGGCCCGCCATTATTGTAGGGTCCGTAGCTCAATTGCCGCGGCGCCCCGCCTTCGGACGAGACCAGGAAGAGCTGGTCGTAGCCGGCGCGCAGATAGCCCTGGCCGTCCGCGCGATAGGTGACGGCGGTGATCACCTGGAGCGGGTCCGCCCATTGTGCCCCCTCCGGACGGGGCGGCGGCGCGCCGAGCCGCGCGCCTTCGTCGGGCACGAACATCGCATAGGCAATCTGCCGCCCGTCGGGCGACCAGGCGACGCTCGACGGGGAGTCGGGCAGGCCGGTGATCGCGACCGACTGGCCGGTCGACATCCAGCGTACGAACAATTGCGCCCGCCCGCCCTCGGCCGCCGCGATATAGGCGAGGCGGTTGCTGTCGGGCGACCAGACCGGCTGGCTGGCGCCGCTCGCCAGCGGCGACTGCTCGCCGGTGCGCGTGTCGATCAGCCAGATCGAGCGGCGGAAGCGGTCGGTCATGATGTCGCCCGAGCGGCGGACATAGGCGATCCAGCGTCCGTCCGGGCTGATCTGCGGTGTTGAGGCCGCCTCAAGATCGAACAGGTCGCGCGCGGTGAAGTTGCGCTCCGGCCCCGTGGGCGGGGCGGCCTGGGCCGCCGGCGCCGAAAGGAAGATGATGGCCCATGCCCAGAGGAACTTCCGCATGATCCGCCCTCGCTCTTGCCGGAGGAGGCGGATCATAAATGGTCTCGGCCTTTGCGGAAGGGGGTCATTTCGTCGAGCGCGGCGATTTCGCGGCTGACCGCGCGGCGCTCGGCCGCGAGATAGTCGGCGATCGCGTCGCGAAGGCGCGGATCGCTGATATAATGGGCGGAGAAGGTCGGCACCGGCCGGTAGCCGCGCGCCAATTTGTGCGCGCCCTGGGCCCCGGCCTCGACCCGCTCAAGCCCGCGCGCGATCGCCGCCTCGATCGCCTGATAATAGCAGAGCTCGAAATGGAGGTGCGGCACCTCCTCCAGGCAGCCCCAATAGCGCCCGTAGAGCGCCTCGGCGCCGATCAGGTTGAGCGCGCCGGCGATCGGGACGCCGTCGCGGAGGGCGAGGATCAGCAGCACCCGCTCGCCGAGCCGTTCGCCGAGCAGGGAGAAAAAGGCGCGGGTCAGATAGGGCTGGCCCCATTTGCGGGCGCCCGTGTCCTGGTAGAAGGCCCAGAAGGCGTCCCAGTGCGCCTCTTCGATCGCGCCGCCGCTGAGATGGACGATCTCCAGTCCCGCCGCGGCCGAGGCGCGCTCCTTGCGGATCGCCTTGCGCTTGCGCGAGGTCAGGCTGGCGAGGAAGTCGTCGAAGCTGGCGAAGCCCTGGTTCAGCCAGTGGAACTGGCTGTCGGCGCGGATCAGCCAGCCCGCCTGGCTGAACAGGGCTGTCTCCTCGGGCAGGATGAAGGTCGCATGGGCCGAGGAGAGGCGGTTGGCCTCGACCAATTTCTCGGCGGCGGCGATCAGGGCCGGGGCGAGCGCGGGATCGCGCGCGAGCAATCTGCGGCCGGGCACGGGGGTGAACGGCACCGCGATCTGGAGCTTGGGATAATAAGCCCCGCCGGCCCGCTCATAGGCGTCGGCCCAGCCATGATCGAACACATATTCGCCCAGGGAGTGGCTCTTCACGTAGGCGGGCATCACCGCCGCCGGGCGCGAGTCGGTGCCGTCGATCGCGATCGGCAGCGGCCGCCAGCCGGTGCGCGCGGTCGCGCTCCCCGATTCCTCGAGCGCGGAGAGGAAGGCGTGGCTGAGGAACGGATCGTCCGCACCCGCGCAGCGGTCCCAATCCTCGGGCGCGAAGGAGGCGACCCCATCCGCGAGCCGCGCGATCACCGGCTCGCCGCTCACGACGCAGCCGTCTCGTAGATGATCTGGCTGGCATGCTCGGCGGCGCGCGCGCGGTCGGCCAGGCTGCGCACCGTCCAGGTCAGCACGGGCATGCCCTGCGCGCGCTGCGCGTCGGCGAAGCGCGAGGGAAGATCGCGTATGTCATAAGCGAGGAAATCGGCACGGCTGCGCCACAGGGCAAGCGGCCGCTCGGCAAAGCCGCGCAGTCCCTTCTTCTGCTCGGTCACGACCAGCCCGCGCAGCCGGCGCGGCGCACGGCGCGCGAACCAGCCGCCGACCTCGGGATTGAACGACATCACGCCCACGCACCCAATATAGGTCTCGAGCGCCGCCGCGACGCTTCGGCAGAGCGCGCCGACGCCCCGGTTCGGCGCCTTCACCTCGATCAGCAAGGGCGCCCTGCCGCCGATCAAGGCGAGGATCTCGCGCAGCGTCGGAATGGTCTCGTCCGATCCGGCGAGCCGGAAGCGGCCGAGCTCGGCCGCGCTCCACGCGGCGAGCGCGCCGCGCGCGTCGGCCAGCCGGGCGAGATCGGCATCGTGGAAGACCATCGCCTGACCGTCGGCGCTCGCCTGGACGTCGAGCTCGATCCCGCTGCCCGCGGCGATCGCCGCTTCGAAAGCGGCCCGGCTGTTCTCGATGCGCCCTGACCCATGCAGGCCGCGATGCGCGAACGGGCGCGCGATCAGCTGAGTCAGCTCAGAGCGCCTTGACGGCGACAATCGCGTCGATCTCCACGGCCGCTCCGAGCGGCAGCACCGGTACCCCGACCGCGCTGCGGGCGTGGCGGCCGGCCTCGCCGAATACCTTCTCCATCAGCTCGGAGGCGCCGTTGGCGACCTTGGGCTGGTCGGTGAAGTGGCGCTCGGAAGCGACGAACGCGCCCAATTTGACGATCCGCTCGACCCGGTCGAGCGACCCCAAAGCCTTCTTCATCTGCGCGATCAGCATCACCGCGCAGCGCTCGGCCGCCTCGCGGCCATGCTCGACGTCATAATCGGCGCCGAGCCGCCCGACGATCAGCGACCCGTCCTCTCGGAACGGCAATTGCCCGGAAATGTAGAGCAGGTTCCCGGTCTCCACCGCGGGCACGTAGGCCGCGACCGGCGCGGCGGCCTGGGGGAGCTTGATGCCGAGCTGGGCCAGGCGGGCGTCGATGCTGTCGGTCATGGCCGACCGCTAAGCACCACCGCGGCTTAGCGTCAATGCGCCGCGGGCCTCGCGGCCGGCGCCGTCTCGGGCACGATCACCAGCTTCCACGCCCGTCCGGGCAGGAGGAAGCGGCGCGCGGCCCGCTGCAGCTCGGCCGGGGTCACCGCCGCATAATCGGCGAGCTGGCTCTCGATCGTCGCCGCGACCGCCGGGTCGGTCTGGATGCTTTCCAGACTGTCGAGCCACCAGCTGTTGCTGCTGCTGCGGGCACGCTGCAGGCTCTCGACCAGGGGCAGGCGGGCGCGCTGCATCTCGTCGGCCGCGATCGGCCGGTTGCGCAGGTCGGCAGCGATCCGCTCGGCGTCGCGCAGGAAGCCGGCCAGCGCCTCGGGCCGGGCCTCGATCTGGCCTGCGAACATCCCGTAGCCGGGATAGGATTCGGAGGGGCGGTGATAGGCGGCCGGGCTGTAGGTCGTGCCCTGCTCCTCGCGGATCTTCTGGGTCAGGCGGAGCTGGTAGACCGAGGCGAGCAGGCTGAGCGCCCGCGCCTGCCGCGGGTCGTCGTAGAAGCCCAAAGTCGGCCAGCCGATGAAGGCCAGGCCCTGATCGGCGCGGCCGCGATGGGTGAGGCGCAGGGGCCGGGCCGTGCCCGCCGGGAAGCGGATCCGGTCGGCCTGGGCCGGAAGGTCGGCGCGCGCGGGCAGCGCCCCGAAGGTGGCGGCGGTCTCGCTGATCGCCTGGTCGACGCTGATGTCGCCGACGATGATCACCTCGATCGGGCTGCGGGCGAGCGCGGCGTCGAGCACCGCGCGCGCGTCGGCGATGTTGCTCGCCGCCATCTGCTCGCGCGTCGGCAGCGCCCAGCGATTGTCGCCATTGTGGAGCAGGGGCCCGGAATCGCGGTTGAACACGCCGCTCGGCGTCGAGGCGAGCTGGTCGTGGATCGTGTCGCTGAGCGCCCGCAGCCGGTTCCAGCCGGTCGGGCGCCAGCCCGGATCGGTCAGATAGGCGGCGATCACCTGCATCTGGACGCCGAGATCCTGGGGCCGGGTGGTGCCCGAGAAGGTGAAGGCATCCTCGTCGATGCCGAGCGAGGCGCCGTAGACGCGGCCGTTCAGCGCCTCCTGCATCTCCTCCAGGGTGATGCGGCCGAGCCCGCCCGCGGTGAAGCTCGGGCCGAGCGCCCAGCCCGGATTGGGGCGGTCGGTCGGCAGAGCGAGCTGGCCATGGCCGAAGCGCACCGCGACCAGCACCTGGTTGTCCGCGAAATCGGTATGCTTGACGGTGAGGCGGACGCCGTTGGCGAAGCGGATCGCGGTCGCGCCGATCGCGGCGGGCAGCTCGTGCCGCTCGGCGACAATGCCGGGCGTGCCGAACCGCGTATAGGGCCAGACATGGGCCTGCTCGGCGGCCGCGGCCGGGACCGGCGCGGCGAGCGAGGCGCGGTAGGCAGCAAGCAGGGCGCCTTCGCCGCCTTCGACCGCGGTCGGCGAGGTCATGTAGAGGATCGGCTCGCCAGCGAAGAGCGTGCGCGCCGACTGGTTGATCCGGGCCTGGGTCAGGCTGCCGGCCGAGGCCTCGAACAGGCGCAGGCCGTCGGCCGGCGCGACGAAGATGTCGTCCTGGTCGGCCGCGGAGACGAGGCCGTCGGCGAGCCCGGCCGACTGGCGGGTGGCGGCGCCGGCGACCGCGGCGGTGAGCGCGGTCCGCACCTGGGTGAGCGCCCGCTCGACCTCGGCGGCCGAGACGCCATGCTCGATCAGGCGCCTCTGCTCGGTCTCGATCACGCCGAGCGCGGTCTGCCACTGGCCCGGCTGGACGATCGCGCCGAGCTGGGTGATGTCGGCGCTGCGGGCGAGCTGGTAGCGGCCGGACTGGGCGACGACATAGGGCGCGGGCGTGCGGTTGGCGGCGATCCGCTCGAGACGCAGGTTGAGGATCTGGAAGGCGATCGCGTCGGCGAGCAGCTCGGCGCGGTGCGCGCGCGTGTCGGGGCGAAGATCGGGCGGCCGCACCCAGACCAGGGCCACCTGGGCCGGACCGCCGGGCTCGACCAGCAGATGCGCTTCCGTCCGCCGGGGCGCGACCGCGCCGAGATCGGGATCGGGGCCGGCCGGGCCGCGGCCCCGCCAGTCGCCGAAGCGGGCGCGGATCTTGGCCTCCATCTCGTCGAGGTTGAAATTGCCGACCGCGACCAGGGTCGCGCGCTCGGGCCGGTAGTAGCGGTCGTAATAAGCGGCGAAGCGCGGGCGCTGCGCCTGCGCGATCACCTCGGTCGTGCCGATCGGGATGCGGTTGGGCAGCAACTGGCCGCGCAGCAGATAGTTGAGCTGGTCGACGAGGATGCGGAATTGCGGGCCGGCGCGGCTCCTTTCCTCGGACTGGATGATGCCGCGCTCGCGGTCGATCGCCGCGGGGGCGAAGCTGACCTCGCCGGCGACCTCGCGCAGCAGGAACAGGCCCTCGTCGATGCTTGCGGCATTGCTCTCGGGAAGATCGAGCTTGTAGACGGTCTGGGTGAATTCGGTGCCGGCATTGGTGTCCGCGCCGAAGCGCAGGCCGAGCCGCTCGAGCCGGCGGACGAACTCGCCCTCGGCGACATGGGTCGAGCCGTTGAACGCCATATGCTCGATGAAATGGGCGAGGCCTCTTTGGTCGTCCTGCTCCTGGAGCGAGCCAGCGTCGAAGCGCAGCCGCAGCGAGGTCTGGTTCGGCGGGCTCGCATTGTGCCTGAGCGCGTAGCGCATGCCGTTGGGCAGGGTTCCGAAACGTACGTCCGGATCGGCAGGCAGGTCGCTCGTCGCCTGCGGCCAGGCATGGACGGCGGGCGCCGGCGCGGCGGCTTGGCTCTGCGCGGCGGCCGGAATGGCGGTGAGGGCAAGGGCCAGGCCAAAAGCGAAGGCGATCGGACGGGGGTTCATATAGGTCTCTTTCTTCCTCTGGCGCTCAATCGTGCCGGACGATGTGGAAGCCGGCGAAGCTCTGGCTGACCGGCATCATCTCGATGGCGTTGATGTTGACGTGCGGCGGCAGGGTCGCGACCCAGTGGATGGTCTCGGCGATGTCCTCGGCGGTCATCGGGTCCACCCCCGTATAGAGCGCGTCGGAGGCCGCCTGGTCCCAGCCGTTGCGCACCAAGGTGAACTCGGTCTCGACCATGCCGGGCTCGATCGAGGTGACTCGGACGCCGAGCCCCTGGAGATCGCATCTGAGGTCGAGCGACAATTGGCGGACGAACGCCTTCGAGCCGCCATAGACGCCGCCGCCGCGATAGGGATAGGTGGCGGCGACCGAGCTCAAATTGATGATCGCCCCCTTGCGCGCGATCAGGCCGGGCAGCAGCGCCCGGGTCAGCGCGACCAAGCCGGTGATGTTGGTCTCGATCACCTGCTGGAGCGGGCCGAGCTCGGCCTCCTGCAGCGGCGCGAGCGGCGGCGGCAGGCCGGCATTGTTGAGCAGCAGGTCGACCTCGCCGACCTCCGCCGCGACCCCCTCCACCGCCGCGATGTCGCGCATGTCGAGCGCGATCGGCCTGAACCTCTCGCCCAGCTCCTCGGCGAGCGCATCGAGCCGCTCGCGGCGCCGGCCGGTGCCGATCACGCTCCAGCCCGACCCGGCGAAACGCCGCGCGGCCGCCTGGCCGATGCCTGCGGTGACGCCCGAGATGAAGGCGGTCTTGGTCATGCTGCTGCTTCCTCTTCGCTCAGCCGGTCCAATATCCAGGGCAGGGCCGCGTCCCACGCGTCGATCCGGACATGGGCGAACGGCGCGGGCGGGGTGATCGCGGCGATGCGCGGCTCGGAGATCATGTGCAGCCGCCAGACGCCGGGCGCGTGCTTCGCCACCGATTCATGGTGGACGGGCAGGTCGTCGACGAACACGGTCGCGGCGGGGCGCATCTCCTCGATCAGCTCGAGCACGGGGCGTCCCTTCCCGCCCTGGTTGCAGAGCACGCGGTGGCGGATGTCGAACCGCTCGAGCTGGGCGATGCGGTTGGCGCGATACTGGTCTCCGATATTGGTGAGGATGACGATGTCGGCCGCGGCGCCGATCGTCCGCAGCGCGTCGAGCGCGCCCGCCACGAGCTGCTGGCGGTGCATCTCGCGGTCGAAGAAGGCGTCGAGCAATTCCCAGGCCCGCTCGCGCGTCACCTCGGCGCCGGTCGCATCGCGGAGCGCGCCCGCGAAGCTCGGCACGTCGAGCGAGAAGGTGTAGCCGTGCGCCTCGGCCACCCATTCGGCGAAGTGCGGCGCGAAATGGAGCAGCACGTCGTCGCAGTCCGAGATGAGGAGTGGCCGGCCGTTCATCGCTCGAGCGCCTCCCGCGCCAGCACCAGCTGCGCCGGCGTCACCCCGAGCGCGTCCGCGCAGCCCACCAGGTCCGGTTCATGGCCTTCGAGGAAGCGCAGCACCGCGGCGAGGAAATCGCGGTCGTCCAGGCTCTCGCGCATGCCCGACGGGGTCAGGCCAGTGAGCGCGACCAGCCGCTGCGCGCGCGCGTCGTCGCTCAGCGTCCAGCCGAGCGCACCGAGTGCGAGCGCCTCCTCGTCATTTGTCTGATCAGCCTTCATCGCCTAGGGAGGCCCGGTGGGACAAAAAATCCTGGTTGTCGAGGACAACGAGCTCAACCTGAAGCTGTTCTGCGACCTTTTGGGCGCACACGGCTATGAAGCGGAGGCCGTCCGCGACGGCCGCGAGGCGCTCGAGCGCGCCCGCGCCTTCGCCCCGGACCTCGTCGTCATGGACATACAGATGCCGCACATTTCCGGCCTCGAGCTGATCGAGCAGATGAAGGCCGACGCCGAGCTCCGCGCGACGCCGATCATGGCCGTCACCGCTTATGCCGCACGCGGCGACGAGGAGCGCATCCGCGACGCCGGCGCCGAGGGCTATGTCTCCAAGCCGATCTCGGTGGTGCGCTTCGTCGAGGCGGTGGCGGGCCTGCTCGAGGCCGCGGCCGAGCGGGCGGCGGCGGAGCCCGAACCGGCAGACGAGACGCCCGAAGCGGTGGCGGACAGGCAGGATGCGGCCGAAGAAGGTGAGGCGGTCGCCGAGACGGAAAGCGAGGCGACCGTCGAAGAGGCTGACGCCGAAACCGAGCCACTCGAACCTCCCCGTCATTCCCGCGAAAGCGGGAATCCAGCTTCTGACGGCGATGCGGAAGGAGGCGGGGAAGAAGAAAAGCTGGATCCCGGGTCAAGCCCGGGATGACGCGTGCCCTATCGGGCTCTCGTCACTTGATCTTGGCTTCCTTGAACTCGACGTGCTTGCGCGCGACCGGGTCGTATTTGCGGAAGGTCATCTTCTCGGTGATGTTCCGGGGGTTCTTCTTGGTCACGTAGAAGAAGCCGGTGTCGGCGGTGCTGACGAGCTTGATCTTGACCGTGGTCGGCTTGGCCATGACAGCCTCTCTCGAATGGAAATGGGCGAAAAAAGAAAGCGGCGAAACCGCCGCCTTGTTCCGCGCCGCCTCTGCCCCGCGCAGGCGCGCCTGTCAAGAGCGGGGACCCCGCGCGGATCACCGCATCTCCACCGCATTGCATGGTTAACATTCTGGTAACCATAGAAGCGCATTCTCCACCTACGGGGAAATGGGAGTTGCAGGTCATGCGGGATGCGATCGACGGCATGATGGTGGTGCGGGCCGAGCTCTGCGATCGGCTCGACAGCCTGCAGCGGGCGATGGCGCGGGCCAATGTCCGCGACTTCTCGCAGCGCATCGGCGCGATCCGCACCATGGCGGCGGCCTATGGCATGATCCCGGTCGTCTGCCTCTGCGACGCCTTCGACCGCGCCGTCCGCGCCCATCCGCGCAATTGCCCCGCCGGCCTCTATTTCGAGCGGCTCCGCGACGCGATCGGCTGCGAGGCCCAAAGCGAGGCGGCGCGCGAGGAAGCCAGCGAAGCCCTGCTCGCCTCGATCTCGATCCGCCTGCGCGCCTAGAAGAGGCGATTGCCGCTTTCTTCACGGCTTCGCTTTAAGGCGCGATCATGGCCGCCCTCCTCGCCAGCTTCGTCGCTGCTTTCCTCTGCGCCTGGGGCGACCGCACCCAGTTGCTGGCCGCCACCCTCGCCGCCGGATCGAAGAAGCCCGGCCAGGTGCTCGCCGGGCTGATCATGGCGGCGCTGGCGAGCAACGTCGTCGCCGCCTTTGCCGGGGCCTGGATCGCGGACACGATCAACCTGCGCGCCATGACCCTGCTCACCGCGCTCGCCTTGCTCTTCGCCGGCATTTCCGGCTTCATCCCCCGCAAGCCGAAGCAGGAGGCCGCGGACCGCTTTCCCGTCCTCGCCACCTTCATCCTCTGCCTCGCCGCCGAGATCGGCGATCGCATCCAGTTCCTCACCTTCGCCTTCGCCGGCCGCTTCGACAGCGCGCCGCTGGCCGCGGCCGGTGGCGCCGCGGGCCTGATCGCCGGGTGCGTCCCGGCGGTGCTGCTGGGCGAGCGGCTGGGGGCGATCGTGCCGGTGCGCGCGATCCGCTGGTCGGTCGCCGGCCTGATGCTGGTCGTTGGCTTCATCGTCGCAGTGAAGGCGCTGCAGTTGGCCTGACGAAGGCCATGCAGCACTATTAATCACTATTATGAAGCCCGCCGGAGGCTTTGGTCAAGTTCGCGGCCCATGCATGTGGCTGCCGTCAGTAAAAGTGTACTGTCGACGCTCAATGAGCGTATCTGATTTACAATGAGCTCCTCATCCTAACTTCCAGCTTTGGACACCATAGCCTTTATGGCTTGCCCCATAGAGCTCGCTATATTTGGGTCGATCTGCGATGGGTCCAGAGAATGGAAGCTAGAATTTCTATCTAAGTTCCAATTTTGGAAAACTTCCCGTAATTCTTGCCAAGTAGCACTTTTCCCGAATGCTTTCAAATAGAATTTTCCAAAGGAAATAGCGTGCATTCTGTCCAAGTTCTTTATAGATTCACTTGTAAATGACTTTCCTAAAGCGAATCCAAATTTAGCACATGCGGCCAGTATCGCAGCTGCAATCACGCCATGAATTAGGTTAGACGCGACGGCGGCGCCAGATTGCGTACTATCCCTAGCGCCTAGAGCGCCGAGAATTACGATTGCCAGCGCTCCTAATAGAGACAGAAACCCGGCGGCGTACCAGATAGTTCCAGCCAAACGGTTGGCACGAGCCTGCGCTCTCTGCTCCTGCAGGGCCTCATTTATATAGTCTGCCGAATTCTCCTCGATTCTCCTTACTATCTCTTCCGTTTTTTGACTCTCGGCGAGCCGGCGGCCCAGCCACTCACTCACTGCATCATTAATCTTCTTGGCAAGTGCGGTTAGATCTTGATCTTCTTGGCGCACTATTCTGAAGAATTGCATGAACAGCGGCGGCTCTCCCTCCCCTATGACGGCACCGATTGTCGCCAGTCTGCCAGATGACGAAGCG
>Ga0070686_100001127_pt1 | contig 15353 bp, 14 predicted proteins | sample KBSS23LmetaG_FD_65654 | JGI IMG/M metagenome (GOLD analysis project Ga0070686, IMG submission 65654) | Switchgrass rhizosphere microbial communities from Kellogg Biological Station, Michigan, USA - KBS S2-3L metaG | ecosystem: Host-associated > Plants > Roots > Rhizosphere ... | reverse complement strand
GTTCGGGCGATGGAGCGCGTTCCTACGAGAGTACGAGAGTGCGGGAGTACGAGAGTACGGAACTGCCAGCTGGTCCCTCCCAAACGCGAGGCCAAGTCTGGATGCATGCCGGACGACGAAAGCGCCGGTGCGGATCAGAAGCCGGCCGACGGCATGCGCAGCCGCGCGTCGGTGTCGCGCTCGAAGGCGTTGCTGCGGCGCAGGGTATCCAGCGCGGCCTGCAGGTCGGTGAAGTCGATCGCGGCGGAGAAGGCCTGCGCGTAGTCGAGCATCTTCAGCAGCGGCCGGGGCTCGTGCTGCCGCGACAGCGCGCGCAGCGCCAGCAGGTAGTCGTCGCGGTAGGCGGTGGGGATGAAGATGCGGCGCTCGCTGCCGCTGATCAGCTCGGCGTTCATCATCACCCGCGCCAGGCGCCCGTTGCCGTCGTCGAACGGGTGCACCTCGCTGAGCACGAACATCATCATCACCGCGCGCTTGAACGCCTCGGGGATCGAGCGCAGCATCCCGAACCCCTGCCGCAGCGTGCCGTACACCAGCGCGGGATCGACGAACACGGTGAGCCCGGCGCGGTTGACCGCGGTCTTGAACTCGCCCGGGCGCTTGTCGGGGCGGCCGCCCATCAGCGTGGCGTGGTAGCGGCAGAGGGTGTCCACGAAGCCCTCGAAGCTCGCGCCGGGCACCGCTGCGCTGCGCGACATCGCCAGCGCGTCCGACACGATGCGGTAGGTGCCCAGGATGTCGTGCGCGTCTTCGGGGCGCGACCGCGGGATGCGGTTCTCGAACACGATCGCCACCGCCTCCTGCACCTCGAACTCGGTCCCCTCGATGAAGTTGGAGAAGTAGGCGTCCACGAAGGCCAGGTTGTCGAACACCGGCCCCTCGCACACGTAGTCGGGGCGCGGCCGGGGCTGCCACCCCAGCAGCGCCGCGTGCAGCGTGTTGAACAGCTCCACGCGCCCCGAGTCGTAGGGCTCGCCCACGGCGCGGTTCAGCGCGGCGCGCGAGGTGAGCTCCACCGGGCGCGTGCCCAGGATCGCGCCCACCAGCGCCTGCAGCTCGGCCTCCGCCTCGGCCGCGTCCAGCTCCGGGGCGACGGCGCGGGCCCTGTCGCGCAGCGCGTTCGCCTCGCCCTCGCCGCTGAAGCGGATCATCCGGTCGATCCGGTCCTCGATGTCGGCCCGCGGCAGCGAGGGAGACTCTAGCCCGCGCACCCGCTTCGTCCCCAGGCACTCCAGCATGGCGCGGGCGTTGGACGCCAGCCACAGCGTCTGCACGAAGGCCGTGTCGCCGTCCAGCGGCCCCGGCCCGGGGATCTGGCGGATGCGCAGCCCGGGGAGCCGCACGATGCGCGCGTAGGGCCCGGTGAGGAAGAGGGAGCCGCCGGGGGTGGGCACCCCTTCCAGCGCGGTGCGGTGGCTCACCACCGCGCCGGGAAAGAGGAGGCTCACGATCTGCCACAGGTTGCGGCGCACCACCCGCTCCAGCGGGTCGGCCACATTGGATGTGTAGAGCCGCCCCTCCAGCTTGCGGATGGTTCCCGCGCGCACCCCCGCCGACACCGCCCGCGACCGCTCGGAGGTGCTCAGGAAGATCTCGGGGAACTCGGCGGAAGTGCGATATTTTACCACGTAAGCGGCAGAGTTGGAGGATTCTGCCAATATAATACTACGTAGCAGCGCGGTTTGGTAGATATTTTACTACGTAAGACAAAATCGTACTACGTAAGCGTCACTGAGCGCCCGTCTCACGCGCCCACGCGGCGGCTGCGGCGAGGTCGGGTGGGAGGGGCGATTCGAAGCGCATCTCCTCGCCGGTGCGGGGATGGGTGAAGCGGAGCTCGGCGGCGTGCAGGAACTGCCGGGGAACGCGCCGGGCCAGCGCCGCCGCCCACGCGCGCTCGGGCCCGCCGAAGCCCTTCTCGCGCCCCGGGGCATAGGTCCGGTCGCCCACCACGGGGTGGCCCAGGCTCAGCAGGTGCACGCGAATCTGGTGGGTGCGGCCGGTCTCCAGCTCGGCGCGCAGCAGGTCGGCGGCGCGCCAGCGCTCCACGCGGCGGAAGTGGGTGCGCGCGGGGCGACCGTCAGGCACCACGCCCATCTTCTTGCGGTCGGTGTGGTGCCGGCCGATGGGGGCGTCCACGCTGGTCGCGTCTTCGGCCAGGTGGCCCCAGCAGGCGGTGAGGTACGCGCGCTTGATCTTCCGCTGCTTCAGCTCTTCGCTGAGCAGGCGGTGCGCGTCGTCGTTCTTGGCCACCAGCAGGAGGCCGCTGGTGTCCTTGTCGAGCCGGTGCACGATCCCCGGGCGCAGCACCCCGCCGATCCCCGACAGGTCACGCACCTGGTGCAGCAGCGCGTTGACCAGTGTGCCCGACCAGTGCCCGGCGGCGGGGTGCACCACCAGCCCCGCGGGCTTGTCGATCACCGCGAAGTCGGCGTCCTGGTAGACGATGTCGAGGGGGATCGCCTCCGGAGCGACGTCCGAAGGCCGGGCGGCGGGGATGGCGACGGCGACGCGGGCGCCGGGCACCACCAGGTCCTTCTTGCGGGCGGGGGCGCCGTCCAGCGTCACGCACCCGCTTTCGATCCACTGCACGGCGCGGCTGCGCGAAACGTCGAGCCGCGCGGCCAGCCAGGCGTCCAGCCGGCCGCCGGCGTCCTCGTCGCCGGCGGTCAGCTCGCGCAGGTCATTCGGCGGGGTCGACGGCATCCAGCTCCTGCTCCTGTTTCTGCTCTTCGCGCCAGAGCGAGAACGCCAGCAGGAGTGCCCCCACGGTCACCGCGATGTCGGCCACGTTGAACACCGGCCAGCGCACGTCGCCCATCCCGAAGTCGAGGAAGTCGACCACGCCGCGCGACGAGCGGATGCGGTCGATCACGTTGCCGATGGCCCCGCCGGTCACGCTGGCGATGGCGATCAGCCGCGTGCGGTCGCGCCAGGGGGTGCCGCGGAACATGAACCAGAGCACCACCACCGCCACCGCGGCCAGCCCCATGAACACCCAGCGCGACGCGTCGCCCAGGTGCAGCCCGAAGGCAGCACCGGTGTTGTAGATGAAGGTGAGGCGGAAGAAGTCGCCCCACACCTCCACCGGCGTGTAGGGGCGCAGGCTCTTCAGCACGATGGACTTGGTGAACTGGTCCAGCGCGATCACGCCGCCCACGGTGCAGGCGTAGAGCACGATCTTGCGGCGCGCCTCGTCCGCGGGGGTGGTCGCCGCCACGGGCGCGCTCTGGGTCGTCAGGGTATCGGTCACTTGGCTCAGGTCCGGTTCACGCGCCCGAGCGCGATGATGGCGGTGATGCCGTCGAGGTCCACCTCGCGGTCGGCTTCGTACCCGTGGAAGTCGGTGGCGGATCCGGTCTCCAGCTCCACCGCCAGCGTCTCGCCGCGGATCAGCTCGCCGCACGCGGCCACCGCCTCGGCCAGGTCGGCATCGTCGCCGAAGACGCCCAGGCGGATGCGGTCGCTCACCTCCAGCCCCGTATCCTTCCGCAGTTTCTGCACCCGGTTCACCACCTCGCGCGCCACGCCCTCGGCGCGCAGCTCGGGGGTGAGCGCCGGGTCCACGGCCAGCGTGAAGCCGCCCTCGCTCTCGATCACGAAGTCGCCCTGCGCGTTCTGGATGACCTCGAAGTCGCCCTCGGCCAGGGTGAACGTCTCGCCGTTCGCCTCCACCGAGACGGTCTCGCCGCGGCGGAAGGCGGCGATGCGGTCGGAGGGGAGCGCGCGGATAGCGTCGGCCACCCCCGGCGTGTGCTTGCCGAAGCGGGCGCCCAGCGCCTTGAAGTTGGGCCGGGCGGTGAAGGTCACCAGCTCTTCGGCCGCGTGCATGAACTCCACGCGCTTCACGTTCAGCTCGTCGCGCAGGATCGCGAGCAGCTCGTCGCCCGTCTCCACGCCGTCGGGGATCACCGCGTAGACGGCGCCCAGCGGCTGGCGCACGCGGATCCCCACCTCCTCGCGCGCGGCGCGGCCCAGCGTGGCCAGCGTGCGCACCGCGTCCATCCCCCGCTCCAGCGCGGTGTCCATCCGCGCGGCGTCCTCTTCCGGGAAGTCGGCCAGGTGCACGCTCTCCGCATCGCCCACCAGCGCGCGGTGCAGCCAGTCGGAAAGGAAGGGGGCCACCGGCGCCATCAGCCGCGCCACCGTCACCAGCGCCTCGTGCAGCGTGGCGAACGCGGCGCGCGTGTCGGCCTTGTCGGCGCTCCCCCAGAAGCGGTCGCGCGAGCGGCGGACGTACCAGTTGGACAGGTCCTCCACGATGAACTCGCCCAGGGTGCGCACGGCGTGCGTGAGCTGGTACTCGTCCAGGTCGCCCGTCACCGTGGCCGTGAGCGACGCCAGCCGCGACAGCAGCCAACGGTCGAGGACGGAGCGCTGGTCCGGACGCGGATCTGCGTCCGACTGCGTCCACTCTTCCAGGTTCGCGTACAGGGCGAAGAAGCGGTACGTCTGGCGCAGCGTGTCGAACGTCTTGCGCTGCACCTCCTTCACCCCGTCGTCGTCGAAGCGCTTGGGGAGCCACGGGTTGGACGACGACAGCAGGTACCAGCGAATGGCGTCGGCGCCGAACTTTCCGATCGCCTCGGTGGGAACCACGATGTTGCCGCGCGACTTGGACATCTTCAGCCCCGAGCCGTCCAGGATCATGTCGTTGACGACCACGTTCCGGTAGCTGGGGCCGCGCCCGAGCAGGGTGGAGATGGCCAGCAGCGAGTAGAACCACCCGCGCGTCTGGTCCACCCCCTCGCTGATGAAGTCGGCGGGGAACTGGCGCTCCTGCTCGCTGCCGTCCAGCCGCTCGGCGTTCTCGAACGGGTAGTGGTGCTGCGCGAACGGCATCGCCCCGCTGTCGAACCACACGTCGATCACCTCGGGGGTGCGCCGCATGGTGCCGTCACACCCCTCGCAGGTGCAGGGGAACGTCACGTCGTCGATGAACGGGCGGTGCGGGTCGAAGTCTTCCGCCAGCCCCGGCGCCAGCTCGCGCAGCTCGGCGAACGAGCCGACGAAGCGCAGGTGCTCGGGGGTCCGCTCGCACACCCAGGCCGGCAGCGGCGTGCCCCAGTAGCGGCTGCGGCTGATGGCCCAGTCCACGTTGTTCTCGAGCCACTCGCCGAAGCGGCCGGCGCCCACCTCGGGCGGGAACCAGCGGATGGCGTCGTTGTTGGCCAGCAGCTCCTCGCGCACCTGCGTGGTGCGGATGAACCAGCTGTCGCGCGCCATGTACAGCAGCGGGCTGCTGCACCGCCAGCAGTGCGGATAGCTGTGCTCTTCCTTCGATGACCGGAAGACGAAGCCGCGCTTCTTGAGGTCGATCAGCAGGTCGGTGTCGGCGTCCTTCACGAAGGTGCCGCCCACCAGCGGCAGGTCGGCCGCGAAGGCGCCGCGCTCGTCCACCGGCTGCAGCACGGGCAGGTTGAACTGCTGCCCCACCGCGTAGTCGTCGGCGCCGAACGCGGGCGACATGTGCACGATCCCCGAGCCGTCTTCCGCCGTGACGAACGTGGCGGGGACCACCTGCCAGGCGTTGGCCGCCTGCTCGGCGGTGCCGTAGGCGCGCGGGTCCACCCAGTCGAACGGGCGCCGGTAGCGCAGGCCGACCAGCTCGGACGCGGCGATCTCCGCGCGGATGCCGTCTTCCGAGCCGAACAGCGCGGCCACGCGGGCGCGGGCGAGGATCAGGCGGCGGCCCTCGTGCTCCACCTCCACGTAGTCCAGCTCGGGGTGGACGGCCAGGGCCACGTTGGAGACCAGCGTCCACGGCGTGGTCGTCCACACCAGGAACTCGCGGCCGTCGGGTTGCCCGTCCGCGCCCAAGACGGGGAGCATCACGTAGAGCGACGGGTCCTTCACGTCCTTGTAGCCCTGCGCCACCTCGTGGCTGCTGAGGCCGGTGCCGCAGCGCGGGCAGTACGGCAGGATCTTGTGGCCGCGGTAGAACAGGCCGCGCTCGGAGATCTGCTTCAGCAGCCACCACACCGACTCGATGTAGTCGCGATGGTAGGTCACGTACGGCTTGCTGTAGTCGAGCCAGTAGCCGATGCGCGCCGAGAAGCGCTCCCAGTCGTCGGTGTAGGTGAGCACGCTGTCGCGGCACACCTCGTTGAAGCGGGCGATGCCGATCGCCTCGATCTCGCGCTTGCCGCTGATCCCCAGCTTCTTCTCGGCCTCGATCTCCACCGGCAGGCCGTGCGTGTCCCACCCGGCGGTACGCGGCACGTAGCGCCCCTGCATGGTGCGGAAGCGGGCGACGCTGTCCTTGATCGTGCGGCTCAGCACGTGGTGGATGCCCGGCCGGCCGTTGGCGGTGGGCGGGCCCTCGAAGAACACGAACGGGCGCGCGCCGGTGGCCCGCATGCGCTCCTGCGAGCGCGCGAGGGAGGCGCGGAAGGTGTCCTCGGCCTGCCAGCGGGCCAGGACGTCGTCCTCCAGCTCGCCGGTGGTCTTGGGAAGCTCGGGGTACTTTCTCATCTATCCGTCACACAGCTGCAGATCGTCGGTTCGCGCGGGGAGCCGGGAAGAATCGGCAAATATAACGGGCGCGGCAACCCGCCGCGCCCATGGCCCTTGCTCGATCGTTCGGTCCCGCCGACCGGTGGGTCCAGTCTCGCTCGCGGCCTTCGCGCGCGAAGCGACGATCTCGTCCACGCCGATCCCGCATCGACGCCGCTCACAGCCATGGCGACCGGGTCTCGGCGGCTGGCTCGGGCACGAAGCGCTTCCCCTCACGGCGGTAGATGCGGAACGGTCGGAGAACGATACCATCGTAGTGCGATCCGCGTATCTGCGCACCTTTCCAGTGCAGCGGACGACGGCCGGCACGCGCTCGCAATCATGCGCAAACGACTTGCTCGCAACGCCTTGCGCGTGGAGATACATCTGGCGCGAGGCGTGCTCTTGGCGCGCTCCAGATTCCGCACGATCCTCATCCCCACCGGCCGGCTTCCCGGCTAACGGAGGCGCTTTCCCCATGCGATTCACTCGAAACCTCGCCGTCGTCGCCACCATCGGCCTCGCGGCCGCGGCGTGCAGCGAGCCCACCACCGCGCCTGCGCGCACGTCCGACGCGGCGCGGCACATCGTCAACGGCACCTTCACGGGGTCGAGCTTCGGCAACGTGGGCGCGCTGCTGGTCGACTTCAACGGCAACGGCAGGGTGGACGGCGACGACGAGGACTGCACCGGCAGCCTCATCTCGCCCACGGTGTTCCTCACCGCCGCCCACTGCGTGGAGTTCCTGGCGCCCAGCACGCAGCTGTACGTGAGCTTCGAGCCGCGTCTCTACCCGGCCCCGAAGACGTACATCGCCGCCACCAGCTGGACGTACGACCCGCAGTACGGGCACGACCAGGCCAACCTGCACGACCTGGCAGTGGTGATCCTGCCGAAGGGCTCCACGAAGGGGGTCACCCCGCTCAAGCTGCCGCCGGCCGGCTACCTCGACCGGCTGGCCGCGCAGAACGGGCTCAAGAACACGCTGTTCGTCAACGTGGGCTACGGCGTGTCGGCCTCGCGCACGGGCCAACCGTCGTTCGGCTACGACGGGACGCGGCAGATGTCGAAGTCGCCGTTCATGGGGCTGCAGCCGTACTGGCTTGGCCTGCTGATCAACAGCAACGCCACCGGCGAAGGCGGCGACTGCTACGGCGACTCGGGCGGCCCCAAGTTCATCGACGGCCACCCCGACATGGTGGTCGCCACCGTCACCACCGGCGACTACAACTGCCGCGCGACCACCTGGGACTACCGCCTCGACACGCAGTCGGCGCGCGAGTTCCTGGACCGCTTCGTCACGCTGCCGTAGCGCATCCAGCGACGGACACGAAGAAGGGCGAGGGAGCCGGTCCCTCGCCCTTCTTCTGTTTCCCCGGTCGCCACACGTCTGGGATTATTGCGAGCTACGACGGTGAGGATGGTAGGCCGGCTCCTGTCCGGCGGCTGAAGCCGCAGCAACAACTACGAAAAGCCTCGCAAAGTGCGCGAGGCTCCACAGCTGGCGCCTCTCGTCCGATCGCGTCCTCTCATCCTCCATGCTCGTGCGAAGCACGGCGGAAGACTCGAGGTGGACATTTCAGAGGGGGTGATGCGCGGCAACTTCGCGATTCGAGATCACAGCCGGCTGGACGGGCGGACCGTCTGCGGCGTGACCGCGTCCAGGATCATGATCTTCTGCCAGATCTTGTTGGACAGGCTGGCGGCCAGCGTCTCGATGTCGTTCACGGCGCCCAGCACCACGGCGTCGTTGAGGTACTGCACGTGCAGCGCGGCCAGCTTGCTCGACAGCGACAGCAGCTCCGAGCAGTAGTCGAGGTACCGCGCCAGCTCGAAGCGGCTCAGCGTGCGCGTGGGGCTCGAGGCGGTGTCCACGCCGCCCAGCACGTGCTGCGGGTCCTTGGTGAGCTGGTGCATGTCCACGATGTGGACGATGCTGCGCAGCCGGTGCAGCGCGTGCAGCGCCCGCTGCCGCTTCACCCGCTGCTCGATGGACACCAGGAAGAAGACGGCCACGGAAAGGAAGATCACGTCGTTCAGCGCCGCCTCGGAGCCCTGCAGCACCTCCGACAGGTCGCCCAGGTCCACCGACACGCGCAGCAGCAGCGACACCATCCACAGCGCGAAGCCCACCAGCAGCACCACGCCCGCCACCGCCCCGACGCGCAGCGGCCAGATGGGCCGGCGCAGGTGGGCGATGGTGCGCTCCGTCTGCGTGGCGGTGCGGTGCAGCTCGGCGGCCACGCGCGAAAGCCCCGAACCGGGAAAGCGCTCGTCCACGCGCTGCTCCAGCCGCTGCACCGTCGCGATGATCAGCGCCGGCTTCAGCTCGCTGTACGCGCCGCGCGACTCCACGTCTGCGTTCATGGGGATGATGAAGTGCGTCAGGCGCCGCGCTCACCGAGAGATCGAGCCGCGGCGCGGCTACCGCTTCGGCGCGTCGGGGAGACGCCCGCAGATCCGCTCCAGCAGCTCGCGCTCACCCTCGCCGGCGCCGCGAGCGTTGGCCATGCACGACGCGTAGGTCTGCCCGGGGCCGGCGCGGTGCACCGTGTCGCGGTTCTCGACCGGCGGCTCCACGAACTCGGCGTTGTTGCCCTGCGGCGTGTTGGGGCCGGTCTGCGGGGCGGCCTGGTTCTGCGCGGTGGGCGCGGGCTGCTGGCCGGCGGGCTGGGTGGCGGCATCGTCACCGCCCTGCTCGGCGGCGTCGCCCTTGTCGCAGGCGGCCAGCGAGAGCGCCGCCACGGCCAGGGCGACGCGGAAGAACGTGCGGTTCATCGGTTCGGTGGGATCGGGGTGACGGAGATCGGGCGTGCCCGGCCGGCTACATCCGCGCGACCACGCCTTCCACCAGCCGCGTGAGGTTGGGCTCGGCGCGGTTGGCGGTGGCGATGATGGTGGCGATGTCGGCCTCTTCCAGCGCGTCGGGGAGGCAGGCGTCGGTGATGATGGACACGCCCATCACCCGCATCCCGCCGTGCCGCGCCACGATCACCTCGGGCACGGTGCTCATCCCCACCACGTCGGCGCCCATCACGCGCAGCATGCGGTATTCGGCGCGCGTCTCCAGGTTGGGCCCGGGCACGGCCACGTACACGCCGGCGCGCAGCGGGATGCGCGCCTCCAGCGCCACCTCGCGGGCCAGCTGCTGCAGCCCCGCGTCATACACCGCCGACATGTCGGGGAAGCGCGGCCCCAGCGCGTCGTCGTTGGGCCCGGTGAGCGGGTTCTCGCCCAGCAGGTTGATGTGGTCGGCGATCAGCATCAGGTCGCCCGGCGCCCACAGCGGGTTCATCCCCCCGCAGGCGTTGCTGGCGATCAGCGTGTCGGCGCCCAGCGCGCGCATCACCCGCACGGGAAAGGTCACCTGCTGCAGGGTGTAGCCCTCGTAGCGGTGGAAGCGGCCCTGCATGGCCACCACCGCCTTGCCGCCCAGCGTGCCGAACAGCAGCCGCCCGGTGTGCGACTCCACGGTGGAAAGCGGGAAATGCGGGATCTCGGCGTACGGGATTTCGGTCTCCACCTCGATGCGCCCGGCCAGCCCGCCCAGGCCGGTGCCCAGGATGATGCCCACGCGCGGCGCGGCGGCCGTCCGCTGCCGGATGGCCGCCACCGCTTCCGCGATCCGCGCGGCGAGGGACGTGGTCTCCGTGCTCACGATCCGCCCTCCTCCAGCGCCTCGGCGCGGTCCACCTCGGCATCGAGCCGCGAGAGCGACGAGGTGCGCTCTTCCTCCTGCTCCAGCTCGCTCAGCTGCCGCTCCACCAGCGCGCGGAACAGGCGCAGGAAGCGCACGCGCTGCGCCTGCACCCGCCGCAGCGCCTCCAGCGCGAACGTCACCTGGCGCTTGGCGTCGGCCACGATGCGCTCGCCCTCGGCGCGGGCCTCGCGCAGCACCAGGTCGGCCTCGCGCTGGGCCTGCTCGCGCATCCCCTCGCGCAGCTGCTGGGCGCTCACCAGGGCATCGTTCATCGCCCGCTCGCGCTCGCGGTAGTCGGCGATGGCCTCGGTCATCTGGCCCACGCGGCCGTTCACGGCCTGGTGCTCGCGCACCAGCTCTTCCATCCGGGCGACCACCTCGTCCAGGAAGTTGTCCACCGCGTCGGGGTCGTAGCCGCGCATCACCCGGCGGAAGTCGCCCTTCTTCTTGCGAACGTCCAGCGGCGTCAGGTCGATCACGCGTCCCGCTCCCCGAAGATGCTCGATCCCACGCGGACCAGGGTGGCCCCCTCCTCCACGGCGATCTCGAAGTCGTTGCTCATCCCCATCGACAGGTGCTCGGCCCGGAAGCCCGCCACCTGCCGCGCCGCCTCCTCGCACGCCCGGCGCGTGGTGGCGAAGGCGCGGCGCACCACGCCCAGGTCGTCGGTGAAAGGCGCCATCGTCATCATCCCCACCAGCTCCAGCCCCGGCAGCTCCGCCATCCGCCCAACGGCGTCCACCGCCGATTCGGCGCCGAAGCCGCCCTTGCTCTCTTCGCCCACCGAGTTGATCTCCACCAGCGCGCGCACGACCGCGCCGGTCTTCACGGCCTCGGCCGAGAGGGCCTGGGCCAGCCGCTCGGAGTCGAGGGAGTGGATCAGGTCGAAAAGCGGCAGCGCCTTGCCCACCTTGTTGCGCTGGAGGTGGCCGATCAGGTGCCAGCGCACGGCGCCCCGGCCCACGGCGGCGACCTTGGCCTCCAGCTCCTGCACCCGGTTCTCGCCCACGTCGGCCACGCCGGCGCCGATGGCGGCCTGCACCGTCTGGGCCGGATGCGTCTTGGTGACGGCCACCAGCGTCACCTCGCCGGCCCGCCCCGCCCGTTCGCGCGCCTGCTCGATCCGCTCCCGCACCCGCGCCAGCCGCGCGGCGATTCCATCGCTCTCCATGGCGACGGATTGTAAGCCCGGCCGGGGGGTGCGGCAAGCTGGATGGGTCCGTTCCATGCGGCCGAGTGCAAGGGGGTACCCTCCAAAGCCAGGATCGGTTAAACTGGATGAACAGTGTAAACGAACCGCAGGAGAAGCCCAATGGTGCAGACACTCGACGAGCTTGAGGATGTCGTGCGGAGTCTTCCCCGCGCCGCCCGGGTGCGGCTCCGCGAAGTGCTGAATGCGAGCCTCGACGTCGATCCCGAGGTCGAGCAGGCATGGGACCGCGAAATCCGGTGCCGGGTCGCCGCGATGAAGGCGGGACGAGCGGAGATGATCGAGGGTGAAGCGTTCGACCTCGAGCTCGACAGCCTTTTGAAATGATGCGCTATCGCCTGAATGCTCGGGCGAGAGCCGAAATCCGGAAGGCGGGGGAGCACTACAAAGGAGAGGGTGATCGGATCAGCTACGCCTTCGCCAAGGCGTTGCGTGGTGCGCTCGACCTGATCACGGCGATTCCCGAGAGTTCGCCCGCCGACGAGTACGGCATCCGCCGCAAACACCTGACCAATTTCCCGTTTACGCTGATCTACTATCTGGAAGATGATGTGGTCGAGATCGTCGCGCTGATGCACCAGAGCCAGAAGCCAGGTTACTGGCGCAACCGGCTGTAAGGCGAAGCCCGCACAGGAAACATGGACGGACCGCAAAGTTTGCGGTCCTTCGTCATTTCGGCCGCCTCCGCGATGGGTGGATATCCAGGAGCTTTACCGCGCAGAAGCCCGCGTCGCGCCGCCCGTCACCACCGCCGCGCTGCCGGGCAGCTCGCCGGCTTCCAGGATTTGCTGCAGGTCGGCGGGGTTCACGCCGCGCTGGAGGCGGCCGCGGTGTGCCACCGAGACGATGCCGGTCTCCTCGCTCACCACGATCACCAGCGCGTCGGTCTCTTCCGACAGGCCCAGGGCGGCGCGGTGGCGGGTGCCCAGCGTGCGGTCGGTCACGGGGAACTGGGTGAGCGGGAGGATGACGCCGGCGGCGATGATCTCGTCGCCGCGCACGATGGCGGCGCCGTCGTGCAGCAGGGAGTAGGGCGTGAAGATGTTCTGCAGTAGCGGGGCCGACACGCGGGCCTGCAGCGGCGTGCCCGTCTCCAGGTACTCGCCCAGGCCGATCTCGCGCTCCACGGCGATGATGGCGCCGACCTTCCCGCGCGACAGGTCTTCCACCGCCTCGGTGATCTCCTCCACCACCTCGCGCACCTGCATGCGGCTGAAGCCGCGGAACACGCGGTTCTGCCCCAGGCTGGCCAGCGCGCTGCGCAGCTCGGGCTGGAACACGATCAGCGCCGCGATCACCCCGAAGTTGAACAGCGTGGTGAGCAGGTACTCGATCAGCGTGAGCCCCAGGATGCGCGACACCACGTAGACCAGCACCAGGGAGAAGAACCCCAGCAGCATCTGGATGGCGCGCGTGCCCACGAACACCAGCAGGATGCGGTAGATGACCACCGCGACGATCAGCACCTCCACCACGTCGCGCCAGCCGGGCGCCAGGAAGGCGATGCGGTCGATCAGCGCCCCCACGCCGCCTCCGTGCGGAAGATCGCGTCGGCCACCTCCAGCGCCTCGCGCGCCGCGCGCACCTCGTGCACGCGGAAGATGCGGACGCCCCGCGCCAGCCCCGCCACGCACGCCCCCACCGTCCCCGCGTCGCGCCCGTCGGCGCCCACGCCACCCAGCAGCGCGCCGATGAACGCCTTGCGCGACGGCCCCAGCAGCACCGGCCGCCCCAGCGCGCCAGCCACGACGTCGATCCGCGCGATCAGCTCCAGGTTCTGCTCCGCCGTCTTGGCGAACCCGATCCCCGGGTCCACCACGATGCGCTCCGCCCCGACCCCCGCCGCCACCGCCATCGCCACCCGCGGCTCCAGCTCGGCCGCGACCTCGGCGGCCACGTCGCCATAGCTCGTGAGCGACTGCATGGTGGCGGGCGTCCCCCGCATGTGCATCAGCACCAGCGCGGCGTCGCTGTCGGCCACCGTGGCCGCCATGTCGGGGTCGCCCAGCGCCGACACGTCGTTGATCACGTCGGCCCCCTCGGCCAGCACCGCGCGGGCGACCGCGGCCTTGCGCGTGTCCACCGACACCAGCACGTCCAGCTCGGCCCTCACCGCGCGCAGCACGGGCAGCACCCGCGCCAGCTCCTCGCTCGCCGAGATCCCGGCAGAGCCGGGCCGCGTGGACTCGCCGCCGATGTCGAGAATGCGCGCGCCGTCGGCCACCAGCTGGCGGGCGCGCGAAAGCGCCGGCTCCGCGCCATGGAACCGTCCCCCGTCGCTGAACGAGTCGGGCGTCACGTTGAGCACGCCCACCAGCACGGGCCGCTCCAGCGAGAGCGGCCGCCCGCGAATGAGCCACGCACCGAGGTTCGCCACAGCCAGCGGCATCGAGCACGCAAGTACGGGAGAGCGGGGCGCCTTGGGGCCCCGCGCCTGGACGGGTGAAGTGGCGAAACTACCGTCCACCCGCCGGTTCCGCCACACGGAGCGAGCAGGGATGCGCGAGGTCCGGCCCTGAAAGCGTTTCACGCGGAGTCAGCGGAGTCAGCGGAGTTCGCGAACCCGTTTCAGTGAACTCCGCTAACTCCGTTGACTCCGTGTGAAACTCCGTTGTTTCAGCAGCGACGTAGAAACGGGGCGGAGGTCTGGCGGAGGCGGAACCCGTCGCACACCCAGGCACCGAGGCATCCCGACATGAAAATGGCGCGACCGCCGTCACAACCGGCGGTCGCGCCACTATCTTTACGTACTTAGTACTCTCGTACTTTCGTACTTCCGTCCCTACGCCAGCCGCGGCTTCAGCTCCACCGGCCCCGCCGGAGCCCGGTCCTTCGCGGCAGCCGGAAGCGGCTCGGGGATCTCGGGCGGGGTGAGGATCGGCTGCGTGGCGCGGAAGGGCGGCAGCTCCTTCCCCTCGGCGATCTGCTCCACGTCCTCGCGGGTCAGCGTCTCGCGCTCGAGGAGCGCGCCGGCCACGCGGTGCAGCAGGTCGAGGTGCTCGGTGAGCACCGACGTGGCCCGGTCGTACGCCTCGCCGATGATGCGCGACACCTCGTTGTCCACCAGCTGCGCGGTGCTCTCGCTGATGCCGCGGCGGGTGCCCAGGTCGCGCCCCAGGAACACCTCGGTCTCGGCCTCGGCCACCAGCACCGGGCCCACCGCGTCGGAGAGGCCCCAGTGCGTCACGTACTTGCGCGCGATGCTGGTGGCCGTCTGGATGTCGCCCTGCGCGCCGGTGGTCACCCGCTCGCGGCCGAACACCAGCTCCTCGGCCACGCGGCCGCCGTACGCCATCACCAGGCGCGCCTCGATCTGCTGGCGCGTCATGCTCACGCGGTCGTCCTCGGGGAGCGTGTAGGCCACGCCCAGGGTGCGGCCGCGCGGGATGATGGTCACTTTGTGCAGCGGATCGTTGCCCGCCACCTTCACCGCGCAGATCACGTGGCCCGCCTCGTGGTAGGCGGTCAGGCGGCGCTCCTCCTCCTTCATCACCAGCGAGCGGCGCTCGGCGCCCAGCATCACCTTGTCCTTGGCGTCTTCCAGGTCGGTCATGTAGACCAGGTCCTTGTTGCGCCGGGCCGCCAGGAGCGCGCCTTCGTTGACCAGGTTGGCCAGGTCGGCGCCGCTCATCCCGGGCGTGCTGCGGGCCAGCACGGGCACGCTCACGTCCACGGCGGTGGGCACCTTCTTCAGGTGCACCTTGAGGATCCCCTCGCGCCCCTTCACGTCGGGCGAGTCCACGATGATCTGGCGGTCGAAGCGGCCCGGGCGCAGCAGCGCCGGGTCGAGCACGTCGGGTCGGTTGGTGGCGGCCACCAGGATCACCCCGTCGTTGCCCTCGAAGCCGTCCATCTCCACCAGGAGCTGGTTCAGCGTCTGCTCGCGCTCGTCGTGGCCGCCGCCCAGCCCGGCGCCGCGGTGCCGGCCCACGGCGTCGATCTCGTCGA
>Ga0070686_100001126_pt1 | contig 15355 bp, 15 predicted proteins | sample KBSS23LmetaG_FD_65654 | JGI IMG/M metagenome (GOLD analysis project Ga0070686, IMG submission 65654) | Switchgrass rhizosphere microbial communities from Kellogg Biological Station, Michigan, USA - KBS S2-3L metaG | ecosystem: Host-associated > Plants > Roots > Rhizosphere ... | reverse complement strand
CTCGACACGATCAATTCGCTGTACGGATTGAACCTCACCTCGCAGGAAGTGGAAAAATTCTTCGAATCCGTCGCCGAACCATGCGATCAGATTTTGACCTCCGAAGATGTCGTGGTCAGCAAAGTGGGCCGCGAATTGTATGAAAAATTCTTCCGCGGCTACACCAATAAGCAATGGGGACTTGATCCTTCGCAACTCGACGCCGCCGTGACCGCGCGCGTGCCGACGCGAACCAATCGCGACGGCCGCTATTTTACGGACTCGTATCAGGCCATGCCGCTGCATGGTTTCACGCGGATGTTCGAGAACATGCTCGATCATCCAAACATCAAAATTCTGCTCAACTGCGATTATCGCGAGGTGATCGAACACATTCCGTATCGCAAAATGATTTACTCGGGGCCGGTCGATGAGTTCTTCGATTATCGTTATGGCAAGCTGCCGTACCGGTCGTTGCGCTTCGAATTCGAGACGCACAATGTCAGCAGGTATCAGCCGGCGGCGGTCATCAATTATCCGAACGATTACGCCTACACGCGCGTGACGGAGTTCAAATATCTGACCGGCCAGGAACATCCGCAAACGAGCATCGTTTACGAATACCCCCAGGACGAGGGCGATCCGTATTACCCGGTGCCGCGCGCGGAGAACGCCGAGTTGTACAAAAAATACCAGGCCCTCGCGGAGGCGCGGACCGACGTGCATTTCGCGGGGCGATTGGCGACATATAAATACTACAACATGGACCAGGTCGTGGCCCAGGCGCTCGCGTTGTTCACGAAAATTTCGAACACGCAGGATCCGGTTATCGAAACGGGCGCGCCCACACCCAGCCGGCCCGCGATTCAAAACGGGAACGGCGTTGCGCGCTCGAAGCGCCGGCGCATGGAAGACATCATCAAGTCGTGAAGCGGGAGTCTTTGGGATCCGTGGCGGCGATGCTGTTGCCGATTGAAAAATTGAAGCAACGATCGCCGCGCGGCATTCCCTTCGAACACGAAATTCACGATTTTCTCTCCACCAATTTAAGCGGCTACACCGTCGCCTCCGGAAATATTTCGGGGCACTGGAAAGACCAGGCCGGCGTGGATTACTATGGCGAACATCGCGAATATCGCGTCGCGCTGCCACCTTCGCCCACCGCCCAGGAAACGCTTGAAGTGTTTCTCGCCACGCTTGCGCACGAAATGCGCGAAGCCTGTATCTACCTCGAACACCGCGGCGAATCCTTCCTGATTTACGCCGCGCCTGATTCGATCAAAGCCGATTGATGCGAACATTCCGGAACCAAACTTCATCGCCGTGATGTTGCAAGGCGATGTAGCCGTTGCGGTCCTTCATGAAATGCGGCGCGGTGGCAAATTTGCTTTTCGCGATCAACTCGCGCGTGGCCCGGCTGTCCCAATCGTATTCCAAAATTTTCACCGCGTTCAGCCAATGCTCGACATGTCCTTTGCGGCTGATGATGCGCAAGTGATTGTATTCGCCGGTGCGAAATAATTTCTTCGCTTCGTTGGGCGCGATCAAATCGTAGAGGGCGCCTGCGGAGAATCTCGGCGTGCGGCCGTCAGGATGATTCGGATCGTCGTTGATTTGCATTTCCGGCCCCGACCAATAGGTATCCGTGGTCTCCTCCGAGACGCCGTATAAAACGCCGCTGTTCGCGCCCCGCGTCACTTTCCAATCCAGCTCGAGTTCGAAGTTCTTGAATTTTTCGCGCGTGATCAAATCCGTTCCTGGTCCTTTGACGCTCCGCAAAATTCCATTGTCGCAAATCCAGTTGGTCGGAAACGATTGTTGATGGAATCCGCGAAAGCCGTTCGTGATCGCGTTGCAGCACTTGAATTCGAGCGGAGCTTTCGGTTTGTGCGAAACGCAGCCGGCGATGAAAAGTAAAAATGAAAAGCAAATGACGCGCGTGATGGGCATGGAATTCAATAATACCGATAATTTAATTTGGCAAGAAAACCCAAATAAATTGAAACATTTCGGGCCATTTTGGGTCTATAAGGACATGGGAACAATTCTGATTCTCGAACAGAACGAGGAGAGACGGGAAGCCTTCAAACGGGTCGCGCCGGCTTTGGGGATGCGCATTAAGATGTGGGATGACGCCACGCGCATGCAGGCCGAATGCGAAAAATATTTCGATGACGCCGCGCTGATTTCATTGGAGCAAGACCTCGACGGCCGCCCCGGCGCGAGCGATCCAGGCAGCGGTTTGGATGTCGCGAAATTTCTGGCCGAACGCGCGCCGGTCTGCCCGGTCATCGTGCACACGGGCAACACCGATCGATCCTTCTCCATCTACAACGAATTGCGCTTTGCCAATTGGCTGGTCGATCGCGTCGCGCCCATTTCCGAAAAATGGATCGAACGCTATTGGACGAGCAAAGTGAAAGAACTTCTCAACGTCCACAACGGCCCGCGGCCCGCGATGGCCGCGTGACGTCGCTTCAGACTTGTTTGCTCCACTGCGGGGATTACTCTCGGCGCATGAACATACTTTTTTCTGGGAGGTTGTTTTTATTTTCCGCGCTGGCCATTTCGGCGGTCGCCGCTGAGGAAGCGAATCTCATCGCGCCGGGCGCCAAGGTCGAGGTTCTGGGCGAAGGCTATTCTTTTACCGAAGGTCCGGCGGTCGATAAGGAGGGAAACATTTTCTTCACCGATCAACCGAATGATCGAATCGTGAAATGGAATGCGGCGGATGGCGTGCTCACGGACTGGCTGAAGCCGGCGGGGCGCAGCAACGGAACGTATTTCGACAAGGACGGCAACCTGCTGACCTGCGCGGACGAGAAGAACGAGCTGTGGTCGATTTCGGTGACTAAGCAGGTCACGGTGTTGGTCAAGGATTTCGGCGGGAAGCTGCTGAACGGTCCCAACGATCTTTGGATTCGCCCGGATGGGAATTTGTATTTCACCGATCCTTTGTATCCGCGCGATTATTGGAAGCGCGACAAAGCGATGCAGCAGCCGGGGCAATACGTTTATTTCTTCGACCTGAATGCGAAGAAGGCGACGCCGGTCGCGACGGATTTGAAGCAGCCGAATGGAATCATCGGCACGCCGGATGGGAAAATGGTTTACGTGGCGGACATCGGCGCGGGCAAAACATATTCGTACAGCGTCACGGCGGCCGGGCCGCTGGAAAATAAAAAGCTGTTTTGCGAATTGGGTTCGGACGGCATGACGATCGACGCGGACGGGAATGTTTATCTCACCGGGAGAGGCGTCACGATTTTTGACAAGACAGGCAAGAAGTTGATGAATATTCCGATCGCGGAGCCATGGACCGCGAATGTGACCTTCGGCGGCAAGGATCGGGATCTGCTTTTTATCACGGCGAGCAAGAAGGTTTACGGGGTGAAAATGCGCGTCAAAGGCGCGTACTGAAAGGTTCGGCGTGAAGTCCTTTTCGATTTGCTTGGCGGCGTTTTGCCTGGGCGTCGCGACGTTGGCGCGCGGCGGGGAACAGCATGTGATCCTGATCACAATCGATGGATTTCCCGCGCGGATGTTGGAGGATCCGAAAACCTCCGTGCCGAATATTCGCGCGCTGGCGGCGGATGGCGTGCAGGCGAAAGCGATGAAAGTCGCGACACCTTCGGTGACGTGGCCGAATCATACGACGCTCGTTTCGGGCGTGTATCCGCGCAAACATTCCGTGCTGTTCAATGGCGTGTTGGTGCGCGGCGGCGCGGGCGGGCAGGTCAAGATCGATCCCAATAAACTGGCGAGCGAATTGGTCGCGGCGCCGACGATTTTCGATTTGTTGCGTAACGCCGGACATACCACCGCAGGCGTGAATTGGCCCTGCACGCGGTTGTCGAAATCGCTCGACGACGATTTTCCGGATTCGCCGAACATGGTCGATTTCACGACGCCGCGACTGCGCGCGGAATTGGCGGCGGCGGGAATTATCCCAAGCGAGAAACAGGAAGATTGGGCGAAACTGCGCCAACCGCAACAGGACGAAGCGTGGACGCGGACGGCCTGCTATTTGATTCGCACTCGGATGCCGGAATTCATGGCGGTGCATTTGTTAAACACGGATTCGACGCATCACAAATACGGTCCGGAATCGATGGCGAGTTACAGCGCGCTGGCGTTGGCGGATCGATTCGTTGGCGACATCGTCAACGCGGTGAATGCGGCGGGGAAACGGGGATCGACCACGTTCATCGTGACGGCCGATCACGGGTTTGCGACCGCGACGAATGTTTTGCAACCGAACTTGCTTTTGCGCCAGGCCGGGCTTCTTCAATACTCGAATGCCACGACGATTACATCCGCGCGCGTGCAGGTCGTGCCCGAGGGCGGAAGCGGATTCATTTATTTGAATGACCCGGCGAGCCGCGACGCGGATCGCAAAACGGTCACTGAATTGTTCGCTGGCAAGGAAGGCGTGGCTGAATTGATCGGCCCGGAACGTTTTGCGGAGTTGGGAATTCCAGACGCAGGGACGGGCGGTTCGCCGGATTTAATTTTGCGTCCTAAGATGGGCTATGGGGTGGTCGGGACCGCGACCGGCGCGGATTTTGTCGTGCCGGTGACGCCCGCGATCAGCTCAGGCTACCATGGATATGTGGCGGATGAACCGAATATGGACGCGATTTTTGTGGCGAGCGGACGCGGGATCAAACGCGGCGCGAATCTCGAAACCATTCGCAATGTCGATGTCGCTCCCACCGTTATGAAATTGCTCGGCCAGGAACTTCCGAACAGCGACGGCAAAGTGTTGAACGAAATTCTCGGGCGCAACGTGGCCATCATCGCGCATCGCGGCGGATCGTACGACGCGCCGGAAAACACGCTTGCGTCGTTTCGTCTCGGTTATGAACACGGCGCGGACGGCGATGAACTCGACATTCACCTGACCAAGGATAACCAGGTCGTGGTGATGCACGATTACGACACCGAACGCGTTGGCGGTTCGAAAAAGAAAATCGCCGATTCGACGCTCGCCGAATTGCAGCAGTTCAATATCGGCGCGTGGGGCAAATGGACGAACCATCCGTTCAACGAAAAAATTCCGACGCTGGCCCAGGCGCTGGCGACCGTTCCGGCGGGGAAGAAAATGTTCATCGAGATCAAGACCGGCCCGGAAATTATTCCGGCGCTCGAAAAGGTGTTGGCGGAAACCAAACTGACGCCCGAACAAACGATCATCATCACCTTCAATTACGACAGCGCCATCGCCGCGAAAAAGACGTTTCCGAATCGGAAGACCTATTGGCTGGTTGGTTACGCCAAAGACAAAACGACCGGAAAATTTCCTGAACTCGCCGAGACGATTCAAAAAGCGAACGCGGCGCACGTCGATGGACTGGACTTAAATTTTAACTGGCCTCTCACAAAAGAAACGGTCGGCCAAATCAAGGCGGCCGGTTTGGAGTGTCACGTTTGGACGGTGGATGAACCGGACAAAGCGCGTGAGATGGTCGAAGCCGGCGTGGACAGCATCACGACCAATCGCCCGAAATTCCTGCGCGAACAATTGGGGCTTTAACGCTTTGGGGAACCCATGGTATATTCGAGATATGGTTGCCGAGAAAACAGTGCCTGATTCGATGGCGGAGATTTTGAGTCGAGCCTTCGATTCGTCTGCGGCGATGCCGGCCGCTGCCGCCGAGTTGGTTCTGAAAGCGCGTTTTCCCGAAATGGATTTGAAGCGCGTGGATGCGCTCCTTGAGAAAAAGCGGGATTCCGGTCTGAGTTCCGATGAGGAAGAATTGCTTCGCGACTATCTTAATGCGGATTCTGTTTTGACCGTTCTGAAATCGCGGGCTCGGCGCGATTTACAAAACGCCAAAGCGTAAAGAGATGGCACATCGGCGCCACGAGGTTGTCGCTCGCCGTGCCGGCCATCGCTGTGAGTATTGCCACCTTCCGTCGATTTATTCGCAGCTTCGATTTGTTTGCGATCACATTATCGCGAAAAAGCACGGAGGTTCCGATGAATTGGAAAACCTCGCGTTGTCCTGTCCTCACTGCAACAGCCACAAGCTCGATAATATCGCCGGTTTGGATTTTGCGCTGGATGCGCCGATCCGTTTGTTTAACCCACGGCGGGATTTGTGGTTTGAGCATTTTCAATTGGAGTCTGGCCATATCGCAGGTCGCACATCGATCGGCCGAGCAACAGTGAAAGTGCTGGCGATCAATTCGATGGATCGAGTTCGCTCAAGGCGCGCCCTGTTGGCCGAAGGTGTTGTCTTCGACTAGAGTTTTCCGAGGCGGCCGCCGTCAACAGTGAGGGAGGCGCCGCGGATGAAGGCGGAGTCGTCGGAGGCGAGGAAGGCGATGACGTTTGCGATGTCTTCGGGTTTGCCGACCATGCCGCGGTCGATTTGTTCGAGGCCGGATCTGACGTTGGGATTTTCCCAGAGCATCGGGGTGTCGATGGCGCCGGGGAGGATGGCGTTGACGCGAATTTTCCGCGCGGTTCCTTCCATGGAAGCGGAGCGGGTCAACGAGACGAGAGCGGCTTTGGCGGCGGCATAAGTGGAAACGAGCGGTGTGGTTTCGACCGCATGGATGCTGGCGATATTGATGATGGAGCCGCCGGGACGCATTTTGAGAAAGGCCTGCTTGATGAAGGAAAACGCGCCCATGAGATCGACGTCGAACACGCTGCGCCAATCTTCGAGCGTGAGTTGTTCGAGCGGTTTGAAAATCATAACGCCGGCGTTGTTCACGATGATGTCCAATCCGCCGAATTTTTGGATCGCGAGATCGACGGCGCCAATGACTTCCGTTTCGGAAGCGACATTGCAGCCGAGCCCGATGGCATCGTGACCCACTTCAGTGGCGGCTTTTTTGGCTTTGTCGCCGTGCAGGCCGATCATCAAAAGGCGCGCCCCTTCCTCGGCCAGTTTTTTCGAAGCGGCGAGGCCGATGCCGCTCGAAGCGCCGCTGATGATGGCGACTTTGTCCTTCAATTTCATATCAATGTTCGTGATTGGCCACGGCCGGATCGGGCGGCGGTTCGGCGGCGCGAGCTTGTTGCTGGCGTTCGCGGGCGTGTTTCTCTTCCTGCTGGCTGGGCAGATCAATGGGCACGCGCAGGCAGACGCTTTGGGTGGGCAGGACATCGCGCCAATCAGCGATCAATTGCTTGTAAGCTTTGCCGACGGCGCGAATGTTTCGGTTGAGATCGTAGAGCCCGAGGGGATTCACCGTGCCGCGATTTTCGCGCAAGGCAATATCCCAATCGACCTGGTCGGTAATCGAATACCACGTGAAGCCGACGATCGGCACGCCGTTGTTGCGGACGCGGAGGACGTTGGCCCATTCTTTCCAAAGCCAATAAACACCTTCATCGCCGCGCGGACCTTCGTTGAGGTTGGTTTCGGTGTGCATCACCGGGAGCAGGTAGCGATCGTAATATTGCCGCGTGATTTCGTCGTAGCCGAAGACTTCGCCCGAAGGATAAGTCGAACCATCGGCCGCGACGCGATGCTCGTTCGTGACATAGTAATCATTGCCCATGATGCAATGATGTTTGAGATTGTGATGGAGGAAAAAATGGTATTCCTCCCGAGACATGCCGTTGTCCATCAGGAATTCATACATTTCCGAATCGACGCGGCGTCCGTAATTCAAATCGAGCGAAAGGAAGCGTTTCGCGTTCATGATTTCGGCGGGCTTGATCGCTTTGGGATTTTCGGCGTGAAAATATTCGGACGATTCGCTCTGGATGAAAATGGCGTCAGGCCGAAGTTTGAGGATCGCTTCCATCGCGAGAATATTCGCTTTGACCAGATGCTTGAGAGCAGTGACGAAGGCGCGATCAGAGCGCAATTGCTCGTTCCACCAACCGTATGACGCGGAGAAAGTCGCGCAGATGTACATTTCGTTGACGGGAGTGTAGAGCTGAATCCACGGGTAACGTTGCGCGAAGGCATGGGCGTAGCGTGCGAATTGATAGGGAAAATCGGGATTTTGAAAATTGCCGATCCAGTCAGGCGCGCCGAAGTGGCAAAGATCGACGATGGGAGTGATGTTCCGGCGGCAACATTCCTTGTAAACGAGATCGCTGAATTCCCAATCGAAATGGTCCGGGGCGAGGTGGACTTTATAGTAGGGCACGCCGTAGCGAAGGAATTGGATGCCGAGATCCTGGACGAGATCCAGATCGGTGCGCCAATGTTTGTAATGGCCGCACTTCTCCATTTCGTCGATGCGCAGTTTGCCGGCGTTCAAAGTGGGGCTGCTGTTCTCCACCCCCGTGGCAAACATGAAGGCCGGCGTCATGCCCGACGGTTGCATCGCGCTGCGGCGCAAGGAATAGGGGAAAACCGCAATTGCCATTTCAAATCATTTCTTTGATGATGCGCGGCCTCAATGAGAGCGTTCAGTTTAAAGCGAGTTCTGGCCCTCCTCTGCCTTTGTTTTTTATGCGCGCCGGCGCGGGCGCAACTCTCGGTGACGTCAACCGCCACCTCGAGCACGATCAACGTGAACGAGACCGTGACGTTCAATATTACGGTGCAAAATCCGACCGCGATCGAAGCGGATAACGCCGTTATTCAAAGCCGATTTCCGACCACGGCGGTGATCGTCAGCGAGACGACCAGTTCGCCGAGCGCGCTGGTCACCAGCCAGGTTACGACCAATGCGGGCGCGGTGAATGTGGCATTGTCCGGAATCCCGGGGAGTTCGGCGGCCACGATTTCGATCGCGCTGCGGCCGACGCGCGCGGGGGCGTTTACGAATACGATCGTCGTCGCGGCGGAGGGATTTGTGGCGGTGACCAACAAGCTGGTGGTCACGGTGAATGGATTGAACGCCGATTTGACGCTGACATTCGCAGGCGTGCCAACGACGGCGATCGCGAACGATTGGGCGACGTACTCCGCGACGGTGACGAATCGCGGGCCGGAAACCGCGAACGGCGTTACGGTCACGAGCACGCTTCCGACCAATGTGACGTTGATCGCGGTGAGTCCCGCGGGCCATCACACGCTGGTGAATCGTTCGCTGGTGTTGAACATGGGGACGCTGACCAACGGCCAGTCTTCACAGTTTCTCGTGACGGTCCAATTGGGCGCGGTGGGAACGAACGCTTTTGTAAATACGGTGCAATCGACCGACACAAACGATCCGAGTTCCGCGAACAACACCACCACGACCACCGTGATCGTCGCGCCCTATGTGCCACAAAATATCCGAATCGTGGCGCTCTCGGATTTTGTTTATGACCAGAACGTCTCGTTGTTCAACCAGGTCGTGACGATTCAAAACGTGAGCACGTCCGCGCTCGCCAACATTCATTTGATTGTGACGAATCTTACCGTGACGAACAAACTCTGGGTGATTTCCGGGACGAACGCCGCGCATCCGTTTTTGATGCTGACCAACATATTGATTCCGGGCGAAACCCAGGATGTGAACATGCAATTCTTCTTCGCGAAACGACAACCGGTGTCGGTCGATTATGTTGCGGCAGGCATTGTGACGAAGATCGTGTTGACCAACACTTTTTCGGTGGCCACCAATGGCACGCTGGCGTTTCGCTTGAACTCGATCAGCAATCGCAATTACTCGGTGATTTATGGGACGAACGTGACGGACCTGATTGCGCCCGCGACCAATGCGGTGCGGACGACGGCGGTGGTCGCGACCAACGGCACGTTGACGCTCGTGGCGCCGGCCCCCCCGTTGCCCGAAGGGACCAACACCACGTCGACCCGCTTTTTCCAGGTGATTCAAAATCCGTAAAACTTCTATGGCGCTCTCGACTTCGAAGCATTTGGGCCGGCTCTCATGGGTATCGCTGTTCGCTTTGGGCGCGGCAGCGCAAACGCGCGGGCAGGAATCGGATTGGCTGCGCCACTTTCGCATCGGCGCATCCGCTGGGCTGAATATCAAAACGGACTTTCGCAGTTCCGGGACCTTTCCCGTCACCGGCAGCAATCCCGGCGCGGCGGTCGCGGGGATCAATCACATTTACGACAATGGCTACGTGAAGCTCGATGCGACCTGCGACGCAGCGCCTCCGGGCGGTCCGACGCAGACGACCAATTTTTCCTACACCGACCCGACGCAATACGACGCGGGAGCGAACACGCTGAGCTACCAGGGGACGAAATCGTTTACGTTGAATGGCGTCACCGAAAATAAACTCAACGATCAACCGGACCTGGGCTTCGATCTCGCGTACGGTTCGACAATTCGTGTTTGGTCACACGTCGCGCTCGGCTGGGAATTCGGCTTCAACATGAACATCCTCGGGCCGACCGATCATACGCCGATGAGCGGGAGCGCGCTGGTCGCACGCCATCAATATGACACGTCCGGCGTCGATCCCGCGAATTTTCCGCCGGCGAACACGCCCGGAAATTCGACCGGAGGAGGCAGTCCCTCCATCAACGACACTCCGACGGATCTGGGCGACGTTAGCTCCAATGGAACGGTTACTGGTTCGCGCAGCCTGGATGCGACGCTCTATAATTTTCGGTTGGGCCCGCAATTGCGCTGGGAATTTTTTCCGCGCTGGACCTTGAACGCGAGCGCCGGCGTGGCCTTCAGCATTTTGGATGCGCAATACACGTTTAACGAACAACTCGCGCTCGCAAATGGAACGACCGCGCGCAATCGCGGGAAATTTGGCGCGACGGAATTCAGCGTGGGCGGCTTCGCCGGCGTCGTGTTCATGTATGACACCGGGAATAACTGGGAGCCGTACCTGGGCGCTCATTTCATGTCCATGCAGGACATGAAAGCGGCCAAGGCGGGACGTTCCGCGAATCTCGACGTGAGTTCGACGGTCTTAATTTCGGCCGGCATTAATTGGACGTTTTAGGCCGATTTCAGGCCCGCCCCAACGCGTTCCACAGGGTTCTCCCGCATTGCCGCGCCATCGCCAGTGGATAGTTTGAAGGCGAATGGGAGGGCCAATGAACGGATATGCGACAAAGACCGGAGAGCTGGGCGGTCAACGATTTTTCTCACTGCTGGGGACGCTGCGCGAGCACGTGACGGAAATGTTCCAAAAGGAAATCAACCTGCTGAAAACCGAGCTGGGCGAAAAGTGTTCGGCGATGGGCAAGCAGGGAGTCCTGATCGCGGCCGGAGGATTGGTCGCGTACACGGGCGCTGTTTTCATGCTGATCGGGCTGTGCGCGCTGATCGTTTTTGCGCTGGAGAAAGCGGGACTTTCGGCGGTAATGGCGACGTGGATCGCGTTCCTCGCGTTTGGCCTCGTCATCGCCGGCGCGGGGTTTTTCACGCTCCAAGCGGGTCTCGGGAAATTGAAAAAGACTTCCATCGCGCCGAAGGAAACGCTGTTCACCGTGAAAGAATTCCGCGATCCCGAGAAGCTCCGGGTGGGACCGAGCGACGCGGAGAAATCGGATTCCGGGAAGATTCACGTGGCACGCGTTTCGGCGGAGAAAAAAATCGAGCAGGTCCAGGCCGATTTGGCGGAAGTGCGGTCGCGTCTAAAACCGCAATATCTGTGGGCCGCAACCTGCACCGCAGTGAAGCGACGCCCGAAGATCAGCGCTTCCGTCGGCGCGGCCGTTATGGGCTTGGGGTACTTGATGATCCGTCGGCGCCGGGCGCCCGTCCTTCGAGTGCGTTAAGGTCGCTGTGCGCGCTGAAGCGGTTCACTTTTTGAAATTGAGCTTACAGCCATCGACACGTTTCGCAACGGCGTGATCGTTGTGGGCTCTTTTCCGCCAAGGGTCGGGCGGAGTCTTCATTGGCCTCAATAGACCTCGTCGTGGGAGCCGACGGCTTCGAGTAAAATCGCATCGGCATCTATCTGCGTCGGTAAGAGTTTTCGCTTCACTCCAGGATCTGGCGCATGATTTCGTCCGGAGTGGCTGGCACGCAGTTGCCGGATGCAAACTCACGCCGGGCTTCGTGGACGTCCGCGACAAGCTGGGCCCGCCGCTCATCACGCAGCCTTGATTCGAGGATCTGGATTAAGTTCTCGCGTTCATCCTGGCTCATCGAATCTGCCAGGGTGAGAACTTCGTCGAACCGATTCATAAGTGAAGATTAGGCCACAAGAGTCAGACCGACAAGGCCAACTTGGATGAGTGGCCCTGTCAATGTTGATCGTGTTAAGGTTCAAAGCAGGAACAGGGCACCACACCAAAGCAGCAAAACCAAAATAATGAAGATCGCCAGGAAAGCCTGAAAAAGGTGTCACGTTTTCGATAGGGACCTTGGTGTTGCAGTCGAGGACGCCGACGCCGAATTAGGGCGCTTGGTTGATTTGGAAAATCAAGCCGTCGATCGTCAGCGCGTAAAGTTCACCGTCCGCATCCTGCGCGAAGCTCGTGAGGTTCTTGGGCTGTGAAAGCAGGATCGCCTGGTCGGTGACCTTTCCATTTTCGTAGCGCAACCCGAAAACCGTTCCGAGCGCGTAATCGCCGTAGATATAAAGTCCGCGCAGCGCGGGATTCTTTTTGCCGCGATAGACGTAGCCGCCGGTGATCGAGAGACCGAAGCCTTCGTGTGGGAATGGCGATTGCACGGCGATCTGCGGGTTGTGCGGATATTCGGCAATCGGTTCGTCGAAGGTGGCTCCGCGCGCGCCGGGTTTGAAGGGATGAAACGCCTCGCGTACGCACCAGCCGTAGTTGCCGCCTTTCTTAATGATGTTCACTTCCTCCCAAAGATTCTGGCCCACCTCGCCGGCCCAAAGCTCGCCCGTTTCGCGATCCCAGCTGAAGCGCCAGACGTTCCGCAACCCGCACGCCCAGATTTCGCCGCGCACTCCGTACGGCACATTCACGAACGGATTGTCCTTGGGAATTCCGTACCCGAGCGTTTTCTTGTCGATCGTCGCGCGCGTGTTGACGTCGATGCGCAAAATTTTGCCGAGCAGCGCGGCCATGTTTTGGCCGTTGTTGTGCGGATCGTTCCCCGCGCCGCCATCGCCGAGCGTGATGTAAAAAAATCCATCCGGCCCGAACGCCACTTCGCCGCCGTTATGATTTCCATACGGTTGCGGAACCTCGAGCACGACCCGTTCCGAAGCGAGATCGGCCTTGTCGACGGCGTCGTTCGCTTTGAATTCGCTGATCACGCTGCGGCGCGGATCGTGGCCCGTGTAATAAACGTAAAAAAGATGGTTCGTGGCGAAACCGGGATGAAACGCGAACCCCAACAGCCCTTCTTCATTATCCACGTAAGGCTTCCGATCGACGATATTGAAGAACTCCTTCGCGTCGTTCCCACCGCCATTTTTTCCCACCACCGAAATAATCCCGCGCTGTTCCACGACAAAAAACCTACCATCATGCTCCTCCAACCAGACCGGTCGATCGACTTTAAGCTGATTGAGAACCTGCTTAAACTCAACCTTTGGCAATTGGCGCGGAAACGTTTTCTCCTGCGCGTTCACGAACACGAACGAGAAAAGAAAACTCATCAGGACAAGAACACGAACTCGCTTGAACATCATCAACATGGCGCCGCGAATTTTTCCCGCCCGCGAAAGAATGGCAATCCTCGAATTGGGAAAATTATGAGACGGCGCCGAAAGCATCGGAACAGCTTTCCTCTAACGGTCGCCCGCGTCTCCTGGTTTAAATCAAAGTCGGCCCAGGCGAATTGGGCCGACCCCGCTACTACAGTGAGACCCCGCTTTGGGGTCCGCTGAAACCTAAGCCTTGTTCGGCTCGTATTCGTGCTTGCCGATCTGGCCGGGCATCGGGATCGGGTAACGGCCATTGGCGTCCGCGGTCAACGGAGCCAGGCCGTCCATCGTCATTTTGTCCGCGTTCGGCGCGTAGGCCTGCTCGTGATTAAGCATTTCGTCGTAGGTCACTTCCATGCCGCTGTGCGCCGCCAGGCGTCCCAGGGACGTCGTAACGCTCGCCGCCACGCCGCGCGGCACCTCATTGTACGGCTTGTCGTTGCGGATCGCATCGATCAAGTCCCGCCATTCGTTCACATAAGGATCGTGCTCTTCCGGCTTCACGAGATCATCGGAGGTCCAAATGCGCTTGGTCGAATCGACCGTCTGGCTCGTATAAAGACTCGAGGGCCGTCCGCAGTCATTGGCTTTGGAAACCACCGCCATGCCTTTGCTGCCGTGGGCCCAACTATTGTAGATCGGCGTGGTGCCGACCATGCAACGGCCATCCATATACATCTTCGTCCCGTCCGCGAACGTGTATTCGACGGAATACGAATCGAAGTTTTGATCGACGTAATCGTTGCCGTTCGGATCCTTCCGATAGTGCCGTCCGCCAACGCCCTGCGCTTTGACCGGCCAGGCGCCCTTCATCCAGCAGAGATGATCGATGTGATGAATGTAGAAGTCGCTGTAGCAACCACCCGAGGCCCAAATGAAGCTGTGGAAACGGCGAATCTGGAACTCGACCTCCGTCATGTTCGCCGGCTTCTTCTGCGACGCCATCGAACCGACCGGACCGTGCATGCGATAACCGCGCAGCAAAATAATGTCACCGATCGCCCCGTCGCGCAGTTTCTGTTCGAGCAACTGGAGATCGCGGCTGTGGCGCGACATCAGTCCGACGCCGACCTTCAGATTCTTCGCCGACGCTTCCTCGGCCAGCTTAAGCATCTTGCGCGAGCTCGGCCCATCGGAAGTCAGCGGCTTTTCCATGAAGACATTCAGCCCTTTGGAAATCGCATATTCGAAATGCACCCAGCGAAACGCCAGCGGCGTCGTGAAAATCGCCACATCACCCTTCTTGAGCGTGTCCATCGCCTTCTTGAACGCGTCGAACCCAATGAACTTCGTGTCGTCCGTCACGTCCACGTCCGCGCCAACGTCCTTGCTGTTCTTGAGCGCATTGAAGCTGGTGCGCATACGATCCTCGAAAACGTCCGCCATCGCCGCGAGCTTGATCGAGCCTTTCTTGACCGTGAGCGCATTGGCCGCCGCGCCGCCGCCGCGTCCGCCGCAACCGACGAGAGCCACCCGGATCACGTCACTGCCCTGGGCGTGCACATGTGGAAGCGCGACGCCCGCGAGAGCGCCCGCCGCGACGATTTTGCCGGACGTTTTGATAAATTCGCGACGAGAAGTCCCCTGGCTCGCCGGTTCTGAAGGATTGGTCATATCTGGTAATCTTCAAATCCCGACGCCGCCGTGTCAAAAAAATTCAAGCGAAGTTGAAGAACTAGGCGCTGTGACCAAAAATGGTCACACCCCGATTATGAAAATCAGGTGGAGAAGATTGAACGATTGTGTTAAATAACGCTCAAATCTTCCGATAACCTCGGTAATGACAACGATTGCAAGCAGAACGCGCGTTGAAAACACTGAGGAAAACTTTTCTCCCGCGCCGCTGGCGCTCTTCCCGCTTAACAGTTTTTTCGAAGAAAGGAATAGTACTATGGCGAAATCGTTGGATTC
>Ga0070686_100001125_pt1 | contig 15365 bp, 11 predicted proteins | sample KBSS23LmetaG_FD_65654 | JGI IMG/M metagenome (GOLD analysis project Ga0070686, IMG submission 65654) | Switchgrass rhizosphere microbial communities from Kellogg Biological Station, Michigan, USA - KBS S2-3L metaG | ecosystem: Host-associated > Plants > Roots > Rhizosphere ... | reverse complement strand
CGCACTGCTCGGCCTCGTCCATGTAGTGCGTGGTGACGAGCACAGTCATCCGCCGCGCCGCAGCAAGCTCGTAGATCAGATCCCAGAAGATCCGCCGGCCGCGCGGATCGACACCGCCGGTCGGCTCGTCGAGGAACAGCAGCTCCGGCTCGTGCAGCAGCGCCGCGGCGAGCGCGACGCGCTGCCGCTGTCCGGTCGAGAGCGCACGCGTCATGTGGCTGACGAGCGGCTCGAACTTCAGGCGCCTCGACAGCTCGCCGATCCGATCGCGCAGCTGCGCCTTCCCTAGCCCGTAGATCGATCCGAAAAATCGCAGGTTCTCTTCGACCGTCAGATCGAGGTACAGAGAGAACTTCTGGCTCATGTAGCCCATGCGATGCTTCCAGCGCTCGGTGTCGGTGGCGACGTCGAGGCCGTCGAAGCCGGTGATGCGGCCGCTCGTCGGCGCGAGCAGGCCGGCGAGCATCCGGATCGTGGTCGACTTGCCGGAGCCGTTGGGGCCGAGGAAGCCGAAGATCTTGCCGCGCGGGACGTCGAAGCTGACGCGATCGGCAGCGGCGAACGCGCCAAACATTCGCGTCACCTCGTGCACCTGGATGAGGGAGTCCATCACGCGGCCTCGCCGTGGAGCACGAACACGTCCTCGAGCGACGGCTCGATCGGCGCGACGTCGTCATCGCGGACGAGGCCGTCGAGCGCGCTGCGGACCATGGCGGCGAGCGCCGGCGGGGCAATGTCGCGGCCGCGAACGTGCAGGCGCGTCCCGAACAGCGAGACGTCGTCGATCGCGGCGATGCCCTCGAGCCGCGCCCGGACCGCGAACCGATCCGCCGAGCGGACCTCGATCAACGCCCGCGGATAGCGGGCGATAATCTCGGCGCGCGTGCCGACGTCGAGCAGCCGGCCTTCATGAAGGAAGGCGACCCGGCTCGCGTACTCGGCTTCGTCCATGTACGGCGTCGAGACGACGATCGTCAGCCCTTCGCGGTGCAGCTGGTGGAGCATCGTCCAGAACTCGCGGCGCGAAATCGGATCGACGCCGGTGGTCGGCTCGTCGAGCAGCAGCAGATCGGGGGTTGTGAGCAGCGCCGAGACGAGGGCCAGCTTCTGCTTCATGCCGCCCGAGAGATTCCCGGCCAGCCGCGCCCCGAAGCGGCCGAGGCCGACGCGCGTCATCAGATCGGCGGCGCGCGCCCGCGCCGCCGCCGGGGCGAGACCGAAGAGCCGGGCGCGCAGCGCCAGGTTCTCGTCGCACGACAGATCCGGATAGAGCGAGAATCGCTGCGGAACGAACCCGAAAGCGCGATGGCCGCCGGTGTCGATCGAGCCGCCAGTCGGACGCAGCAGCTTCGCGACGATCCGGAAGAACGTCGTCTTGCCGGCGCCGTCGGGACCGATCAACGCGAACATCTCGCCGGTGTCGATCGACAGCGTCAGCTCGCGCAGCGCGACGGTGGTTCCGAAGCGATGCGAGATGGCGTGCGCGGCGATCATGTCAGCGCCTCGCCGTCGCCGGCGGCGCCGGAGGCATCAGCGTCACGCGCACTTCAGCCGGCTGGCCGGGCACGAGCCGGGCCGACCAGCCTTCGTCGAGATCGACCTTGGCCCCGTAGACCAGGTTGATCCGTTCGGCTTTGGTCTCGACGGCCTTCGGCGTGTACTCCGCGTCCGGCGAGATCTCGGTGACGACGGCGGCAAAGGTGTCTTTCGGGAAGGCATCGACCGAGACGCTCGCGACCTGACCGGCGTGGACGAGGCCGAGCTTCGTTTCCGGCACGAACGTGCGTACGTAGAGCCGGTGGGTCAGCGCCAGGGTCATGCCGCTGCGGCCGGCGGCGAGCAGCTGGCCGGGTTCGACCAGGCGGTGGGTCACGATCGCGTCCGAGGGGGCGCGGATCTCGCTCTCGCGCGCGACCGTTTCCGACTGCCGCAGCTGCGACTGCGCCCGCTCGACGTCGGATCGCGCCTGTGCCGTCTGCCACTTGCGGAAGCCGTCGAGCGTCAGCGCCAGCTTTTCCTCGGCGATGCGGACGGCGGCGGCGGCGCGATCGCGCTCGGTCTTGGCGCGGTCGTAGTCGCGCTCGATGCCGACGTTTCTCGCGATCAGGAACTCCTGGCGCTGCACCTCGCGATCGGCGAGCGCGACTGCTGCTTTGCGGTCGGCCAGCTCCGCTTCGGCGGTCGCCACTTCCTGACGGCGGCTGCCGTCGGCGAGGTCCTGCAGCCGCGCCCGTGCCGACTCGACGCCGTGGCGGTCACGCTCGACGGCGATGGTGGTGTCGCCGAGATCGAGCTCGATCAGCAGGTCGCCGGCCTTGACGCGATCGCCCTCGCGGACGTGCACGGCGGTGACGCGGCCGCTCACTTTCGGCGCCAGGTCGACGAGCGGCGCTTCGATGCGGCCGTTCAAGTTCACCGTCGGCGGGCCCGGTGTGGCGCTGCAGGCGCCAGCGGCCACCGCGAACGCGAGCCAGACGCCGTAGCGCGAAGCCTTCAGGCGAGCGATCAGCGACCGGCGCTCGGCTGAAGCCTTCGCGCGACGTCGAAGGATGGACAGCTTCGCGCGACGTCGAAGAGTGGCTCTCATGTGATGTCCTCTCGTTATTCGAGGTGAATGCCGCGATCGCGCAGCAGCGTGCCGGTGGCGCGGGCGAGCTCGGTCTCGGCGCGGCGGTAGTCGGCGAGCGCGGCGATGTCGGCGAGCTGTGCGAGGGCGAGATCGTTCTGCCGGGTCAGCACGAAAAAGCTGGTGGTCAGGCCGGCGCTGAAGCGGTCCTGCTCGGCCTGCAGCTGGATCTGCGCCGCCGCGAGGCCGGCCTTCGCCGCGTCGATGCGGCCGGCCGCGGTCTCGAGCGCCGTCGCGGCGTTGCGGACGTCGACGGCGATGCGTTGTTCGGTGGCCGCGAGCGCGAGCGCCGCCTGGCGCTGCTGCGCCGCCGCCGCACCGAGCTCGCCGCGCGCCGCGCGTCCGCCAAGCGGCAGCTCGAAGGCGATGCCGACAGTGGCATCGGGAAATGTCTGCGTGGCGAGGTTCTGCCACGACGTCGGCGAACCGCCCTCGAGCGACGGCGGCATCACCACCGGGAGACCGCCGATCGACACCGCGCCGGTGTTCCTGCTGCCGGCCAGCCCGCGCATCGTGTAGCCGCCCACGAGATCGAGCCGCGGCTTGACCGCGTTGCGGGCCAGCGTCGCCGCGATGTCCTGCTGCGCGACCAGCGCCCGCGCCTCGGCAATCTCCGGCCGCAGGCGCAGCGCGTCGCCAATCGCCGCGCCGATGTCGACGCGCAGGCGTGCCGCATCGGGCGCGTCGGTGAGCTGCAGTTCGGCGTCCCACAGCGGGTCGGTCGCCGAGTCGAGCATCAGCTGCTTCAACGCGCGGTCGGCACGGGCCGCCGCCTCACGCGCCGCGAACAGATCGCCGCGGCGGCGTTCGAGCTCCGCCGCCGGCTGCGCCAACTCCGCCGGCGAAGCCGTTCCGGCCGAAATCCGCACCTGCGTGTCGCTGCGCAGCTGGTCGGCGAGGCCGACGCTGTCGCGCCGCACCTCCACCTCGCGCCGCGACGCGACGAGCGTCCAGTACGCCGCCTCCACCTCCGCCACCGTCGCGAGCAGCTGCCGATCGACAGCGGCGCCCGACCGATCGCGGTCGAGCGCCGTGGCACGGAGGGCTGCGCGGGCGGGATCGATGGCGCGATTCCTGAGCAAGGGCTGCCGCAGGTCGACGCCAAGGGAGGTCAGGTAGGCGGGCTGAAACAGGATCAAATTGTTGTTGGTGCCCTCGCGCGAGATCGACGTCCACAGCGACGCCGTCGCGCCCGACGTGAACAGCTGCGTGATCGCGAACGACGAGCCGACGCTGCTGTTGCTGGCGGCGACCTCGCCGGCCGGCGCGCCCGAGAACAGCGACGTGTTCACGTCGCGCCAGCGGCGGCCGGTGACGTCGAATCGCAGCAGCGGGTCGTATTCGCCGTGCGCCCCCGACATCCGCGCTTCGGCGGCGGCCAGCGATTCGCGCTCGAGGCGAATCGCAGGGTTCTTCGCCAGCGCCCGCGCCGTCGCCTCGGCGACCGTCAGCGGCTCCTGCGCCGCGGCGCCGGTGGCGGCCGCGAGCAGGCACACGGATATCGACAGCAGTCGGCGGGACAACATCGTCGTGACTCCGAAAAAGTTGCAGGCCTGAAGGCCTGCGCTACAGGCGACTCACGTCGCGCAGCCCTTCAGGGCTGCGCAGTGAGGCTGACTTTCTGCAGCCGTGGATCGATTTGCTCGGCGACGCGGCCCCACAGCGCGTGGTCGGTCGCGATGAGCGCTGCGATCTCAGCGTGGGTCAGGTGCAGGCCGCGTTCGAGGAGCTCACTGAGCGCGCGATGCGGATCGCTCTGAAACGTCTCGCGGAAGCTCTCGTCGGTCAGCAGCCGGCCAATCACCATCTCGATGCAGCGTTGCGTCACCCTCGTTCCTCCGTGCCGGCATATCGCAAGGCGGCCGCCAGCGCCGCGCTGGCCCAAATTGCACACGCTAAGTACTTGATTGCAGGGATGTTGTTACGCACGAGCCGGCCGAGGTTCGATCGCGGCCCGTTTTCGCGTTACTGCACATAAATCGACACCTTGCGGATCCGCGCCCAGACTGGCGGCGTTGCCTCCCCGAGCCGATAGGAGTTGTGGTGACAGACGTTGAATTTCCGGTCGGTGTCGAAGCGGCCTTCCGTTTGCTGGGTGATTTGGCAGGAAGAGAGGCGCCGACAATGATGCAGGCTGACACGCTCCCGACCCGGGCGAACACCTCGAAGACGGTCCGCACCCTGATGGTCGTCGGCCGCGAGCCGGACGAGCGGGTGCTCGAGACCGTGACCGAGACGGGCGGCTACGACGTCATCCTCGTCGAGCCGACGGCCACCGCCTACTCGCGGATCAAGCGGCTGGCGCCCTCGGTCGTCGTGTTGACGATGGCGGTGGACGATCTCGAGGCGTGCCAGCTGATGTCGATGCTGAAGCTCGATCGCGCAACGTCGCAGATCCCGGTCTTCACCTGCCTACTCGAGCCCGTGCCGGCGCATTCGGACGTATAGCTGCGCGCGCGTCAACCCCAACGCGGCCGCGGCGCGCGACTTGTTGAAGCGCGCCTTCTGCAGCGCCTCCTCGATCATCGCCCGCTCCATCGCATGAAGATCGCCGACTGCCGCCGCTGGCGGCACGCCGAGGCGTGCCATGTCGCGTTCCTCACCGCGCCCGGCGGGTTCCGGCGCCACTGACGGTGCCGGCGGCGGCGCCGCCGTCAGCGCCAGGTGCTCTGCGGTGATCAGCCCGCCGTCGCAGAGAATCGCCGCCCGCTCCAGAATGTTCCGCAGCTCGCGGACGTTCCCGGGCCAGTGGTACGCGATCAACCGCGCGCGCGCGTCTTTGGAGATCCCGGCCGGGGGATGCGCCAGGCTGCGGCCGTACTCGGCGAGAAACGCCTCGCTCAACGGCAGGATGTCGTCAACCCGCTCGCGCAGCGGCGGCAGGCCGATCGCGAACACGTGCAGCCGGTAGTACAGATCTTCGCGGAACTGTCCTCGGGCGATCGCCTGCTGCAGATCGCGGTTCGTGGCGGCGACGATGCGCGCATCGGTCTTCAGCACGCGTGTCCCGCCGAGCCGCTGGAATTCCTTCTCCTGCAGCACGCGCAGGAACTTCGCCTGCACCTGCGGGCTCATCTCGCCCACTTCGTCGAGGAACAACGTGCCGCCGCTCGCCTGTTCGAGCTGTCCCGGCTTGCTTTGCGCCGCGCCGGTGAAGGCGCCGCGTTCGTAGCCGAACAGCTCCGCCTCGAGCAGCTGCTCGGGCAGCGCGGCACAGTTCAGCGCCACGAACGGCCCTTTCGATCGCGCCGACGCGCGATGCACGAACCGCGCGACCACCTCTTTGCCGGTGCCAGACTCGCCGAGCAGCAGCACCGTCGTGTCGGTCGCCGCCACCTGCGTGGCCTGCGTCAGGACGTGTTTCCACGACGCCGACGCGCCGACGACGCGCCGATATCCGGTCCGCGCGTCGAGCTCCTCGGTCAACGCGCTGACCCGCGCTTCGAGCTGCGCGGCGCGCGCATCCGCTTCGTCGGCGCGCATCGCTTCGGCCATGCCGCGCTCGCGCCGCAACGACAGCGCGATGCGATCGGCAATGCGGCGGGCGATCAGCACGTCGTTCGCCGTGTAGGCGCGCGGGGTTCGCGACAGGAACGAGAAGCCGGCCGCAAAGCGGCCGTCGAGGCGGATCGGCAGCCGCAGGATCGAGCGGAACCCGAAGCGCGCGACCAGCACGTTGTGGGCCTCGGTGCGCCCTTCCAGGTCGTCGACGATGTCGTATTCGAAGTCGGGCGACTTGAAGACCTCGGGGACGGGAATGATGCGCGGCGCATCGCCGAGATCCCAGCCGGCATTCACGTACCGGCTGGCGCGCTCGCCGTCGGGCAGGACGACGACCAGCGACAGGCCGTCGTGCGGCAGGACCTGTCCGGCGATCGACGAAATGCCGTCGAAGGTTTCGCGCACCTCGGCCGATTCGGTGAATGCGGCGAGCAGATCGTCGACCAGCGCGAGCTTCGCCTCGACCGCTTCGAACTCGGCGCGCTGCCGCGCCGCATCGGCAAGCCGCTGATGCGACAGGGCGAGCGCGAGGTGATCGGCGATGCGCCGGCCGACGGCGACATCCTCCTGCGTGAACGCGCCGAGCTGGCGCGAATAGAAATTCACGCCGTGTTTCAACCGGCCGTCGACGCGGATCGGCAGGCCGAGCACCGATCGCATGCCGGCGGCGACGGTTGGCGAGCTCGCATAGCGCGGATCGGCGGCGAGGTCGTCGATGATCCGGAAGTCCCAGGGCTCGGTGATCAGGCTCGGCTCGGGCAGCGGCGCGTCGACGAACGCCGGAAAATCGGTGAAGCCGCTGACCGCATGAATTCTCAGCCGCCGCTCCTCCTCGTAGACGGTGGTCACGGCGAGCGCATCATGGGTCAGCGCCGTTTTCGCGATCACCGACACGCGGTCGAAGACGTCGCGCAGATCGAGCGCACCGGTGAGGGTCGCCAGCAGGTCGTCGAGCTCGAACAGATGGTCGGCGCGGACCCGCAGCACGGCGGCGCGGCGCGCCTGGCGGGCCATCCGCTCGTGCGCGACGGCGAGCGCGACGTACTCGGCAATCCGCCGCGCGACGCCGCTGTCGGTCTCGCGAAACGCGGCCATCCGCCGGGAACTGAATTCGAGCGCGCCGCCGACGGCGCCGTCGAAGAACAGCGGCACGCGGATGGCGGATCGCATTCCCGCCTTTGCCGCCGGCCGGTCGCGCTCGGCCGGGTTGCCGAGCAGGTCGTCGTGGATCGAAAACTGGAAGTGGCGGTTGAAGACGGCGTCGTAGTTGGTCGGGAATGCCTCGCAGACGCCGTCGTCGAGGGTGATGCCGTCGAGCGCGTACATGCGCGCGCGCGACAGGTCGGGATCGAGCAGCTGGATCGTCGCCGCGTCGTGCGGCAGCGCCGCGCGCATCACCTCGGACAGGCGGTCGAACACCTCGCGAATGTCGAGCGCGCCGGCAATCACCGGCAGCATCTCGTCGACGCGATCGATCGCCTCGAGGCGCGAGACGCGGACTTCGGGCGGCTCGACGGCAGTGCTCTGCGCGCGGGCGATCGCCGCCGCCCAGCTCTCCAGCGTGGCCACCTGAGCGGCGCTGAACCCGGCCTCGCCATGCAGCCCGCCCCACCACAGGCCGGCGCGCCCGGGCAGCGGGACGACCAGCAGCCAGTCGATCCCGTAATCGAGCAGACGCGCCACCATCGGCTGCGCCGCGTCGAGATCGCCCGGCAGCCGGGTGACGACCGGCGACGGCGGCGTCGCCGCGAGCAGCGGCGGCAGGGCGGCGATCGGCAGCAGATGCGCGGCAACGCCGACGCGGTGCTTCGTCACCATCTGCGCCATGGCGTCGGGACGCCAGATGATCGCGCCGAAGGCTTCGACGTCGGCGACCGCAGCCACCGCCGAGGCGAGGTCGGAAATCACCATTACTCGAGCCCGTGGCGGCGCATGCGCACGTAGAGCTGCGCCCGTGTGATGCCGAGGGTTTTCGCCGCTTTGGATTTGTTGAACCGGGCTTCCTGCAGCGCCTGCTCGACGAGCGTGCGCTCCATCGTCTGCAGGTCGCCGGCTGACGCCGGCCGCGCCGGCGCGGCCGGTTCACGGAGTGGATGCTCGGCGGGATGACCTGCCGTCGCCGGCAGCAAGGGCTCCACCGGGGCGCGGCGCGTCGGCGCGGGCAGGAGCGACAGGTGCTCAGACGTGATCAACCCGCCTTCGCAGAGGATCGCGGCGCGCTCGAGGGTGTTGCGCAGCTCGCGGACGTTGCCCGGCCAGTGATAGCCGCGCAGCCGCTCGCGCGCATCGCGCGAGATCCCGGCCGGCGGCCTGCCCAGCGTGCCGCCGTATTCAGCCAGGAACGCATCGGCGAGCGGCAGCACGTCGTCGGATCGATCGCGGAGTGCCGGCAGCGGGATCGCGAACACGTTGAGCCGGTAGTACAGGTCCTCGCGGAATCCGCCCTGGGCGATCGCCTTCTGCAGATCGCGGTTGGTCGCCGCGATGATGCGCGCGTTGCTCTTGAGGACGCGGGTGCCGCCGAGGCGCTGGAACTCGCGCTCCTGCAGGACGCGCAGGAACTTGGCCTGGGCCGGCAGGCTCATCTCGCCGACTTCGTCGAGGAACAGCGTGCCGCCGGACGCCTGTTCGAGCTGGCCCGGCTTGCTCTGTGTGGCGCCGGTGAAGGCGCCGCGCTCGTAGCCGAAGAGCTCCGCCTCGAGCAGCTGTTCGGGAAGCGCCGCGCAATTGAGCGCGACGAACGGGCCGTTCGGCCGCGACGAGGCGCGGTGCAGGAAGCGCGCGATCACTTCCTTGCCGGTTCCCGATTCGCCGAGCAGCAGCACCGTCGTGTCGGTCGCCGCCACCTGCGTCGCCTGGGTCAGCACCTGCCGCCACGGCGCCGAGGCGCCGATCACGCGGCGATAGCCGGTGCGCGCGTCGAGTTCGTCGGTCAGCTCGCGGACCCGCGCTTCGAGCTGCAGCGCCCGGGCCGACGCTTCGTCGGCGCGCCGCGCCGCCGCGGCGCCGCGATCGCGGGCGAGCAGCAGCGCGACCCGATCGGCGATTCGGCGGGCGACCGGCACGTCCTGAACAGAAAAACGGTTCGGCTCGAAGGCGAGGAACGACAGCGCGGCGACGAATTTCCGCTCGAGCCGGATCGGCACGCGCAGCGCCGAGCGGTAGCCGAAGCGGACGGCGAGCGCGTTGCGGCGGGTGGTCTCCGCCTGGATGTCGCCGAACAGGTCGTATTCCCAGTCGTCGTTGCCGATGTACTCGGGCGGCACCGCGGCAATCTCCGGCACGGTCAGCGGCATGCCGGCGCACGCATAGATCCGCGCCCGCTCGCCGTCGGGCAGCAGCACCGGCAGCAGCAGCGCGTCGTGCGGCAGGACCCGGTTGGCGGTGCCGGAAATCTTCTCGAAGATCCCACCGAGATCGGCGGTGTCGCCGATCGTGGCGAGCACCTGGTCGAGCAGCTCGAGGTTGGCCGCGCGCGCCTGCAGATGGACCGTGCGCCGTTCGGCGGCGGCGAGCCGCTCGTGCGACAGCGCCAGCGCGACGTGGTCGGCGATGCGGCGGCCGACGAGGACATCGTCGCGAGTGAACGCGCCCCTGGCGCGGGAGAAGAAGTTGACCGCCGCCGGGAACTGACCCTCGTCCGGGATCGGCAGGCTGAGCATCGAGGTCAGGCCGGAGCGGGCCGACGGCGTATCAGCAAAGCCCGGCTCGCTGTGGAGATCGTCGACCAGGACGAACTCCCATGGCCGCTCGCGCAGGCCCGACATCGGATTCGGCATCTCGTACGGCGTCTGCACATGCGCGAGCACGCCGGTGGTGACGTGGACCGTGATACGCCGCCCGTCGGCACTCGGCCGGGTGATCGACATCGCGTCGTGGTTCATCACCTTCTCGCTGATTTGCGAGATCCGATCGAACACCTCGCGGATGTCGAGCACGGTGGCCAGCGTCTTGAGCAGGCCGTCGAGCATTTCGAGGTTGGCGGCGCGGGCGTGGACCGCGGCGCCGTCGCGCGCGTCATCGGCCAGCCGCTGGTGCGACAGGGCGAGCGTGACGTAATCGGCGACGCGCCGCGCGACGATCACGTCGGCCTGGGTGTAGAGGTTGGGCGCGTAGCTGTTGAAGGTGAGGACGCCGGCATTGCGGCCATCGATGCGAATCGGCAGCCGCATCGCCGACCGCATGCCGAGCCGGGCCATCGGCCAGTTGCGCTCGATCGGGTTCGCAGCCAGATCGTGGTGCAGCGCGAATTCCCACGTGCTGTGCAGCGCGTTCGGGTACGGGCTGGTCATCACCGCCGGCATCGTCCAGCCATCGGGCGCGCTCAGCGCGTAGGGCCGGATCGTGCTGCCGTCGCCTTCGAACATGCCGACGACCGCGGTGTCGTGCGGCAGGATCGCGCGGGTCAGCGTCGAGAGCCGGCCGAAGATGTCGCGGATGTCGAGCGCCGTGCCGAGCGCCGACAGCACAGTCGACAGCGCGTCGTAGCGAAGCAGGCGCCGTTCGCGGACGTCCAGCGGCTCACCGGCGGCGGCGAGCTGGTCGACGCGGCGGGCAAAGGCAGCAACGGCGCCAATCTCGTCGTCGGTGAACGGCCGCTCCTCGCTCATCGCGGCGAACATCGTCGCCGCCGGATGACCGGGGCCAAGCGGCATCGTCACCACTGAATCGAGGCTGCCGAACGACATCACCCGATCGATGGGCCGCGACGTGTCGGCGTCGACCGTGAGGCGCGAGGCGGTGATTCCGGTCGCCGGCGCGCGCAGCGCCGGCGGCATGTCGGCGGGACGGACCTCGTTCGCCGTCGCCACCTGCCTGGTACGCATCTCGAAACGCACGCCGCCGTCGGCGGCGGGCAGCGCGAGGCCGACCGCCGCAAACGGCGTCGTGGACCAGACATCGGGTTCGACGACGGCGAGGGCCGTCGTCAGCGACCAGGGCTTCATCGGATTTTCATAAAGTCTATGGCATCTGTTTCTGCTTCGGCGGGTAGTTCTTGAACAGCTTCTCCGTACCGCGGGCGATGTTTTTCTCGCGTTTTTCCGGCGTGACGTCGGGATCGAGCTCCTTGGTTGCGATGCCGCGCCAGACGATCGAGCCGGTGCGCGCGTCGATCAGTTCGACCGCGAGCGCGCCGGTGACGATCGGCTCGACGCGCGCCGAACCGCCGCCAAACCGGTACGGTCCGGCGCTCATACCCGTGATCTGCAGGTTGCTGTCGAACGCCGCGTGATACGCGACGAGCAGATCGGGTTCGCCGTTGGCGGCGACGCGGCTGAGTCCCTTGCCGGCCAGCTGCGTGTCGACGGCGTTGACGATCCGCTTGTGGTTCAACTCGTCGGCCAGCTCGGTGCCGCGCACCCACGCGTAGCTGTGGTAGCTGGCGAAGTTCGCCGCGCGGTCGAAGTCGTAGGTCACGTCCTGCGCGAACGCGACCGCGCCCAGCATCGCCAGGCCCACCGTGGTCATGAACATCCTTCTGTGCATCTCTCTGTTCTCCTCTCTCAAATCCACGGAGAGAGGTCAGGCAACTTCGACACCGTAACGCGCCATCGCGACGAAAAGTCCGCAACCGGCGTATTTACGGGCGGATCCGTCGACGAAACGGGGCTCACGCCCCGATCCGCCGTCTGGCGATCGATCCGCAATGTGCAGAAATTTCCGCGATTCGTCGGGTGATCCCCGTCGTGTGCGGCTTTAGTTGGGCCGCCGCTGTCGATCCCATGCCGTCCCGTTCGACCAGTGGGCAGGAGGGATGTGATGACGAGACAACGGGCCGAAACGACGGCGTTCTGGGCGACGACGATCCTGGGGCCGACCAGCTTCGTGATCGGCGGGGTTCTCGGGTTGCTCGGCGGGCCGGAGGTCGTCGAGGGAGCGCGCCACCTGGGTTATCCGCTCTACTTCGTGACGATCCTCAGCGCCTGGAAGCTCCTCGGCGCGATCGCGATCACCGCGCCCGGGCTGCCGCGCGTCAAGGAGTGGGCCTACGCGGGATTCTTCTTCGACCTGACCGCAGCCGCTGTATCGCACGCCGCCGTCGGCGACAGCGCCGGCGACATCGTCGCGCCGCTCGTGTTCCTGGCGCTGGTCGCGGCTTCCTATGTGCTCCGTCCGGCGGGTCGCAGGCTCGCCGGCGCCACGGCGCCGCGCGCGTCCGCCGACGTTCACTCGGCGACCGGCTCCGACGCGGGGCTGCGCGTGCGCACCGCCGCGTGAAGCCACTCCTTCACCTTGCCCTGGCACGGCGGCAGCGGATCGACCGCGAGCAGGTAGAGCAACACCGTCGTCAACGCGATGAGCAGGTAGCTGAGCACCAGCAGGTGGAGGCGCAGCCGGACGTAGGCGAACACGACCGGATACGCCAGCAGCAGGCCGAGCGTGAGATACCACAGCACGGCGAGCATGAGGAACGACATCCGCAGCGGCGCGTCGCGAAGGCGGCGCGGGTTTCTCAATCCTTTGGCGACGCGGCGGAACGCGCTGTTCTCGTATTCCTCGATCGAGACCTTGAAGATCGTCTTCGTGAGCGCGTAGAGCAGCACGCCGCAGAAGACGCCGACGAAGGTGCGCACGGTGCTGTCGGTGTTCCAGAAATAGAGCGCCGCCCACACGAAGTAGACGATGATGCTGATGTTGGTGAGCTGCATCGCCAGCCACACGTTGGTCCGGCCGGTCAGCAGCTGAAACCTGCGGCACACCCGTTCGGTCGCGTCGAGGATCAGCGAGTCGAGAAAGAACACCGGGTTCAGCGAGGCGGGGTCTTGGCCGCTTCGCGCTCTTCGAAGCGGTGCCCGCGCAACATGTCGGGGATCGCCTCGTTGCCTTCGTGGCAGGCGTATTCGAAGATCTGTTCGTTCTTGAGGCGCAGCGGAATCATCGCCGTCCACTTCGCCGTCCAGGTCGTCGGATCGTCGACGGTGAACTCGTAATTGAGGACCTCGCGGCTGCCGCGGCTGATCCGCTCGGTGAGGTGCAGGTTCTCGTGCGAGCCCATGAAGTCGCTCTTCGCCGAGAAGTTGGTGGTGTCGATCACCAGCGTGTCGCCCTCCCAGTGCCCGCGCGAATCGCCGTTCCAGACGCGGATGCGCGGATCGAGGTGCGGCCGGCCGTCGAGCGGGATCACGCGCGCGTCGTGCGCCATCTCGTTCATGATCATCACGTAGTTCGGCGCCTGCACGATCTGCAGGTAGCTGTTGTAGGCCGCCTGCAGCCGGGGCACGCCGAAGTTCACGCAGCGCTCGCCGAGCGGGAACACTTCCGGATCCTCGAACGCGTGCGCCTTGCGGTGCTCGAGCTCCGCCGCGCGCCGCTTCTGCGCGTCGGGCGTCATCGGCGGGATCTTGCCGTCGGCCGGATCGGTGATGAGCGAGGTGCGGCGGTCGTGCCAGTCGCGCTCGACGATCCAGAACTGGTTGTAGTTGCCGGTGCCGGGGTCGTACGAGATCGGCTTGGCGATCTTGTTCAAGACCGCGAGGATGAAGCCGTCGCCGAACTGGGCGTCGCCGTCGTTCTCGCCGATCTGCGCGGCGAACTTCTGCAGGTCGGCGACCTCGGCGTCGGTCAGCCGCGTCTTGCCTTCCCACTGTTTCGGCCGCTGCAGCGGCGTGACGGTGTTGTTCGCCCAGACGCCCTGAAAATTCGGGTGGCCATCGGCCATGCGCTCGAGCGTCCAGCCGCCGGCCGCCGCGGCGTTCGCATGCGATTGCGCCGACACACCGGCGACCGCGGCCAACGCGACCCCGGCAACCACGAGCATGCAGGCAAACCGATATCGCAGAGCCATATCACGCCCTTTCAGTGGTTCGACAACGTCTGTCTTACTTTGTTCCCGTCCTGGCACCGTTGTCGATGAGAAACCGGGCAACGGACTCGTACTTCGCCGCTTTCGCGGCATCCAGCGCGGTCCGGCCGTCGAGGTTCGCGGCATTGACGTCGATGCCGAGCTCGGCCGCGAACCGGACCGCTTCGAGAGCCAGCGCTTCCCGCTCGGGGCGTTCGAGCTGAACCCACGGTTCGCCGCCGCCCATCCCGACCGCCGCCATCAAGGCCGTCGTCACGTCGATGCGATGCTGAAATCCGCTGCCGCCGCGGCCTTCGACGACGTGGTCGCCGCGATGCACGACCCAGGGATCGGCGCCGTGCTCGACCAGCAGCCGCATGATCGCCGGCGCGCCGAAGCGCGCCGCCAGCCAGAACGGCGTCGCCCCGACCAGCTCGGGGCTGAAATGAAAGTCCCGCGACGACCGGCGCGTCGGCGTCCAGCTGGTGACGCGGAAGTTCACGTCGGCGCCGTGGGCGACGAGCGCGCGGACCATCGCCTCGTCGCGCCGCATGATCGCCGCATGCAGCGGCGAGAATCCGGCGCGGGCCGCGTTGGCGTTGGCGCCGTGCTCGAGGAGCAGGACGACGAGGTCGCGGTGGCCGGCGTGCGCGGCCATGGCCGTCGCACTCACGCCCCACGCGTCTTCGTCGTTGACGCCGGCGCCGGCGGCGATGAGGAGCGTCGCCGACGCGACGTCGCCGGCGCGTACGGCAAACAGCAGCGCCGTATCGCTGCCGTGCGGGATCGCGCGGTTGTAATCGAGGTAGCCGTGCGGCGACACCGCCATCACCTCGTTCCACGTTTCCGACCGGGCCTGCAGATCGGCGCCGTGGGCGAGCAGCACCTTGACGACCTCGGGATGTTTCTGTGCGGCGGCCCACATCAGCGCGGTCTGCTGCCGGGCGCCGCGCGCGTTCACGTCGGCGCCTTTCGCGATCAGCTGCTCGACGACCGCCGCGTAGCCGCCGCGCGCCGCCGCCATCACCGACGTCTCGCCGCTCGGCAACGCGGCGTTCGGGTTGGCGCCGGCCTGCAGCAGGCGCTTCACCATCGCCTCGCTGCCGTTGAGGCTCGCGTTCCAGAGCGGCGTCACGCCGAGATCGGTGGCCGCGTTGACGCGCGCGCCCGCTTTGATCAGCAGGTCCGCCGTGGCGACATCGTCGTGGTAACTCGCCCAGTGCAACGCCGTCGTCCCGTCGGGGTCGGCGGCGTTGACGTCGGTGTGCTTGTCGACGAGCGCGCGAATCGTGTTGATGTCGCTGTTCTTCGCCGCATCGACGAGGGTCGGCCCTGCCGCGCCGAGCACCGCCGCCGCCGCGAGAATGAACCACAGAGACACGGAGACACGGAGACCGACGGTTCGGCGGGCGCCGCGAAGCGACGCGCGCGGACGTCGGATCGTTTCTGTCAGAC
>Ga0070686_100001120_pt1 | contig 15412 bp, 15 predicted proteins | sample KBSS23LmetaG_FD_65654 | JGI IMG/M metagenome (GOLD analysis project Ga0070686, IMG submission 65654) | Switchgrass rhizosphere microbial communities from Kellogg Biological Station, Michigan, USA - KBS S2-3L metaG | ecosystem: Host-associated > Plants > Roots > Rhizosphere ... | reverse complement strand
ATGGTCACATACCCCACCGCATTCGCCGCTTCGACCAGTGGATACCGCATAGAGATGGGCGCGCGACAATTCCGGCAACGACCGAACAGCGCCAGGTAGCTCACGACCGGCACATTGTCGTGCCAGGCAATCGACGCTCCGCACGAGGGACAATGCGAGCCGGGCCAGACAATCGATTCCCCTCGGGGCAGCCGATAGATGCAGACATTCAAAAAGCTGCCGATCAAGGCGCCGAATGCCGCTGCAACAATATACCAATGCGCATCGACCATTTATGAAGGTCCATGACTTGCCCGTACCGGCGAATCCGTACGGTCAATGCTTGAGTAAGTAGTTACACTAGGGCCATTTTGCATTGGTTTACATGACCTAGAGGACTTTCTATAATTTCTCACAGCGCTCCGCGAACGTTCTCCGGGAGGTGGCCCTGGATGCAGTATAGCGCAATCGATCCGCGATCAAAGGAGAACCAGAAACATGGCACGAACCGCAAGACTGAGATCTCGGACTTCATTGTCCGATCTCTCCCCCCCGCCGCGCAAGAAGCGCCCAGAATCATTGACCAGTCGTGAGCAGGAAATCCTTGAACTGATCTGGGCCGGATTCAAAAACAAGGAAATCGGCCAGCGGCTGAAAATCAGCGTCAAAACCGTCGAAGCGCATCGGGCCAACATGATGAAAAAGATGCGGGTGTCGAATACGGCGCAATTGCTCAAGACGGCGATTCAAGGGAACATGATCCGCGTCCGCTGAAGCTTCGACCCTTAACGCCTTCGTTGCCGGACACCCTCGAAGAGCGTTACCGCGACGGCAGCAGAGACGTTCAACGATTCGACTTTCCCCCTCATGGGGATCCTCACGAGCCCGTCACATTCCTGGGCGATCCCTGGACGGATGCCACCACCCTCTCCTCCGAACACAAAGGTGATCGGTCCGGTCATATCGATGGCCGTGAAATCGGCAGCCCCGGCTGGATCCACGCCGTAAATCCACATGCCGGCCTTTTTCAACTCCTCGATTAACCGGGAAAGGTTGATGACGCGCGCGACCGGCATATGCTCAAGGGCCCCGGCAGAGGTTTTTGCGACGACAGCGGTCAAGCCGGCTGCCCGGCGTTCCGGGATGAAGATGCCGTGGACTCCGGCCGCCTCAGCGGTTCTAATAATCGCGCCAAGATTGTGGGGGTCCTCAACCCCGTCGAGTATGACAAGAAACGGTGCCTCGCCTTTTTGACGGGCCAGGGCAAGGATGTCTTCCGTATTGTGATACGCCTTGGCCGCGACAAAGGCGATGATCCCTTGATGGTTGCCTTCGGGGACCAGGCGATCGAACGCAGGAGGAGGCTCGATATGGACCGGAATCTGCCGGGCCTTGGCTTGCTGTACAATGTCGGCAAACTGCCGATCGGTCCGCTGAACGAGAAGACGTTGAAGCGGTCTGCTGCCGGCACGCAGCGCTTCACGAACGGCATGCAGGCCGTACAGCAAATCCGGCCGACTATCGCTTCCAGCGGCTGGTGCCGTCGGGCTTGTCCTCGATGATGATGCCGTCGGCCGCGAGAAGCTGCCGAATTTCATCGGCCCTTTTGAAGTCTTTCTGTTTTCTGGCTTCATTACGTTCTGCGAGCTTTGCGTCGATTTCATCACCGCTAAGCCTGTACCCTCCCAAGACTGGTCCCGTCGCGTAATCCCACTGGTCTAACTGGAACAATCCCAATACCCGACCAAGCTTCCGAAATTCCTCTCGAGCCCGCATCCTTCCATCAGTAGAGAGCCCGCTTTCGATCAATTTGTTCACATCGCTGCGGAACTTCTGAAGCTCGGCAACCGCCATCGGTGTATTCAAATCATTGTCCATCGCCTTCTTGAACGACTCGTGAGTTCGAGCGATGGATGCATGGAGATCTTTGTCTGCGGTGGACTGGGTTTCTGCCTCACACAGTCGATTGAACAATCCATAAAAACCTTCTAACGCCTGCCTTGCTTCCTGCAAAGCTTGGTCTGAAAAGTCCAGTGGACCATGGTAATGAGTTGAAATGAGAAAGTATCTGAGGACTTCGCCCGTAACCCGCTCTGACCATTTAGATTTTTCAAAAATGTCCCGGATCGTGAAAAAATTCCCCAGGGACTTCGACATCTTCTCTTGATTGATCTGCACGAACCCATTGTGCACCCAGTACCGTGAAAATTCTTTTCCCGTCGCCCCGCACGATTGCGCGATTTCGTTTTCGTGATGAGGGAAAATGAGGTCCATCCCTCCGCCGTGGATATCGAAGGTTACTCCCAAATGCTTAATCGACATCGCCGAACATTCAATATGCCAGCCGGGGCGCCCTGCGCCCCATGGGCTCGGCCAGGACGGCTCACCGGGTTTGCTGCGCTTCCACAGCGCAAAATCCATCGGGTGGCGCTTCCGCTCGTCCACATCGACTCGCGCGCCGGCCTGCAGGTCTTCCAGCTTGCGCTTTGAGAGGCGCCCGTAGTCTTGGTATTTCTCGACCTGGAAGTACACATCACCGTCGATGGAATAGGCCAAGCCTTTGCTGATCAGGGTTTCCGTGATCCTGATGATTTCCGGGATATGCTCGGTCGCTTTCGGCTCTAAGGACGCGGACTTGATGCCTAACTTGCCCATGTCCTCATAGTAGGCGTCGATGTATCGGCTCGTAATCACCTCACAGGACACGTGTTGTTCGTTGGCCCGCTTGATGATCTTGTCGTCGACGTCGGTGAAGTTCTTGACGAAGGTGACCTCGTACCCGCTGTACTCCAGGTACCGGCGAAGCACGTCGAAGACCAGCGCGCTCCTGGCATGACCAATATGGCAATAGTCGTAGACCGTCACACCGCAGACATACATCCGCACCTGCTTGTCGGTGATCGGTTTGAATTCCTCCTGTTTCCCTGAAAGCGTATTAAAGAGTCTCAGCATCGTCCGTCATGAACCCGGTGTGGCTGCCCGTCTGGGCCAATGAGACCAGAGAAAATAGGCTCCCGCGAGCACGAGGCATACCCCGATCACAATGTCGAATTGATGGAAATACTCCCGCAACCCTTCCCACCGTTCGCCCATCGCCACCCCAATATAGGCGAGCAGGTAACACCACGGCAGCGCGCCGATGAAGGTAAAAATCACGAAACGCGGGAAATTCATCCGGGCAATCCCGGCAGGTAGCGAAATAAAGGTCCGGACCACCGGCAACAGCCGGCTAAAAAACACGGCGGCTTCTCCGTATTTGGCAAACCAGCGGTCGGCAGTGTCCAGGTCTCGACGAGACAGGAGTACATACGGCCCGTAGCGCTCGACGAACGGACGCCCGCCCCAGACGCCGGCGTAATAGGCGACGATCGAACCGATCACGTTGCCGACGGCGCCGGCCAGCGTCACGCCGAGCATCGTGAACTGCCCGGTGGTCACCAGGTAGCCGGAAAATGGCATGATGATCTCGCTCGGCAGCGGGATGCACGCACTCTCGATGGCCATGGTCACGAGAATGCCGGTATAGCCGAGCGTCGAAATCGTATTGATGACGAAGCGACTCAGAAGAGTGATGACCGCCTCAATCAGACTACCCATGGTTTACCGCCGTACCCTGCGTGACTTGGGATCCCGGCGCCGACCGCGGATGGAGAGCTCCCAAGTCCGCAATTGATCAAGGGCCCCGTAGTTCGTGCTGTCGAGGTGAAGAGGCGTGAGCGAGACGGCACCCTCCGCAATGGCTTCATGGTCCGCGTCCTTGTTCCTGCTCCACGAGATACGCGTCCCCGCAATCCAAAAGTAGCTCCTGCCATGAGGATCGACCTTCTCGATGATCGGGTTTTCAAATCGTCGCCGGCTTAAACAGGTCACCCGCACACCAGTGACTGTCTCCACCATCCGGTTCGGAATGTTCAGATTGACCAGCGTCTCTTCGGGCAGTCCCTTCGCGAGGATGAGTTTCGCCACACGCACGGCATAGTGCGCGCCGGTCGCAAAGTAGAACTGGTCCCGCCCCTCCTGTGAGACCGCCATTGAGGGAATTCCGAGGATTGTGCCTTCCACGGCGGCCGAAACGGTACCCGAGTACAGCACGTCGTCCCCGAGATTCACGCCCTTATTGATGCCCGACACCAGAAGGTGCGGCCGTTTGGGCAGGATATTCAACAGCGCGAGGTTCACGCAGTCCACGGGCGTCCCGTTAATCGCATAGACGCGTTTGTCCATTTGGTGGATTCTCAATGGCTTGTGCAAGGTGACCGCATGGGCGACTGCGGTACGCTCGCGGTCGGGGGCCACCACCCAGACGTCTCCAATACGGCTCAAAGCCTTGGCGAGAGCAGTTAAGCCGGCCGAGTGGATGCCGTCGTCATTGGTGACGAGAATGCGAGGGCGCGGGTCAGACATAAAAAAAGCTGCTCAGAGGCAGCTCATGAGGCACGGTGTGGGACGGTTAGAATTTGGTCGGGGCGAGCCGATTTGAACGGCCGACCACTCGCACCCCAAGCGAGTACGCTACCGGGCTGCGCCACGCCCCGACGTGTCTGATAGTCCTGTGCTGCGATGCCCATTGTCGCCTCGCAGCCTTCTCGATTGCAACCGTTCCTTACCGACTTCCATCAGGAATGCGACTCAAGAATTTTTAAAATGGCCTGTAAGTTTCCGCGCAACTTCTGCGCTAATTCCTTGGGCTTTATGCGCTGACCCGTCACTCGACCGCGACGAGCCCAGTATCGTTTGACCCCCTCAAGCGTGTGCCCTTCTTCGTAAAGCATCCGCTTGATTTCCAAGACTGTCTCCACATCTTTGCGAACGTACAGTCGTTGATTGCCACGGCTCTTTTTAGGCTTTAAAAACGGGAATTGCGATTCCCAGAACCGAAGGACGTAGGCAGGGAGCTTCGTCACTTGGCTCACTTCGCCGATTTTGTAAAAAACTTTGCTGCCGAGCCGGGGTTCATTCCCCATGGACCGGTCCTCGTGGCGGGAGTTGTTCCGGGTGTGAAACTGTTACGAGTTGACGTATTTCTTGAATACTTGGCTTGGACGGAAGGTCACGACGCGACGAGGCGTAATGCCGATTTCTTCGCCGGTTCGTGGATTCCGGCCCTTCCTGGCGCCCTTGCTTCTGACCACAAAGTTGCCGAAACCGGCGATCTTGACGGAATCTCCCTTTTGTAACACGGCCTTCAACATGTTCAGCACGAGCTCGACGATATCGGCGGCTTCGTTTTTGGAAATACCCACCTGCTTGTATATTTCATTTGCGATATCAGCCTTTCTCATGCTCTCCCCCCCTTGCGCCACTACGCCGTCTCGTCGAAGAGCCCGTCTCTTCCGGATCCGGGAGACAGTTTTACCATAAGTTACGTGAGGTTAGATAGGCTGTCAAGGACAATTGTTGGGGAAGGGGAAATGCGTGTTACCGCTCCGAGGCCAGGAGTTTGTACTCGATACTGTCCGCCAATGCCTGCCAGCTCGCTTCCATGATGTTCTCGGAGACCCCCACGGTCCCCCATTTATCTTTATGGTCGCCAGACTCAATCAATACGCGGACTTTGGACTCCGTCCCCCGATTCGCAGAGAGAACCCGGACCTTATAATCAAGCAGTTTCACCTCACGGAGTTGGGGATAGAATTTTTCCAGCGCCCTGCGCAAGGCATGGTCGAGCGCGCTGACAGGACCCGCGCCGGTTGCCGCGGCCTGTTCGACCGCCTCCCCCACCTTGACCATGACAGTGGCTTCAGAGACAGGACGGCCATCGTCTTGATTTTTATCGACTATCACCCGGAAGCCCAGCAGCTGGAAGGAGGATTTATGCGTTCCCATCGCCTTTCGCATCAGTAATTCAAAGGAGCCTTCCGCCCCTTCGAACTGATACCCTTCATTCTCCCGTTGCTTCAGGGTGGCCATCAATTCCTGAACCTTCGAGTGATTTTTGTCGAGTTTGATTCCATACGCCTCGACTTTTTCCAGCAATCCGCTGCGGCCCGCATGATCCGACACCAGCATCCGCTGACGATTGCCGACGAGCGAAGGCACGACGTGCTCGTAGGTCACGGGATTTTTCAACACGGCATGGATATGGACGCCGCCTTTGTGCGCAAATGCCGAATCCCCGACGTACGGTTGATGCTTGTTCGGCATTAAATTGGCGATTTCGGTGACAAAACCGGACACTTCCTTCAAACGGGTCAGCCGCTCGCCCAATGCCGGCCGTTTCATTTTGAGCTGCAGATTGGGAATGATCGAACACAGGTTCGCGTTGCCGCAGCGTTCACCGATTCCATTGATCGTGCCCTGCACCTGGACGGCCCCCATCTCGATCGCGACCAGAGAGTTGGCCACGGCCATTTCACAATCATTGTGCGCATGAATGCCGAGAGGCGCCTTGCATTCCTGCTGGACGACTCGGCAAATATCCTTGATTTCCCAGGGCATGGTGCCGCCGTTCGTGTCGCACAGAATGACGCGTTCCGCACCGGCTTCCATGGCACGCCTGATGGTTTCAAGCGCATACTCCGGATTGGTCTTGTACCCGTCAAAGAAATGCTCGGCATCGTAAAACACCAGGCGGTGCTTCGATCTGAGATAGGCCACCGAATCAGCGATCAACTCCAGATTGGTGTCCAGCGCAATGCCCAAGGCATCCGTCACGTGGAGCGACCAACTCTTTCCGAATAGCGTAATGACCTTGGTCTCCGCTTGGAGAAGGGCCTGAATATTCGCATCCTTCTGAACGGAATTGCTGGCCTTTCTCGTGGAACCGAACGCGACGACCGTCGCTTGCTTCAAGGGAGTTTCCTTGATCATGCGAAAGAATTCGATGTCCCTGGGGTTGGCTCCAGGCCAGCCGCCTTCAATGAATTGGACGCCCAGTTCGTCGAGCTGCCGTGCGACCATCACTTTGTCATCGGCCGAAAAACTGACGTCTTCGGCCTGGGCACCGTCACGCAACGTGGTGTCGTAGATTTCCAGCTGCGCAGACGGCGCTAATGAAGGCGTGACAGCGGCTTTGGCTGTGGTTTTGCGAGGGGCTCGTGCGCGCGGTTTGTCCATGGCGAAGAGGGTACCAGGACCAGACCGAGCCTGTCGAGGGTCAAATCAGCCGGCTGTTACCGTCCGGCGGGCGCCTGATCCAACCCAAAAGCAGCATGGAGCGCTCGCATGGCCAACTCCATGTACTTCTCATCAATGACGCAGGAGATTTTGATCTCTGACGTGCTGATCATCATGATGTTCACACCTTCATGAGACAATACGTCGAACATCTTGGCGGCGACGCCCGAATGCGAGCGCATCCCGACGCCGACCAGTGAAACCTTGGCGATGGCCTCGGTCACCGACACCGACTTGGCGCCGATATCCGTTGCGGTCGCCTGAATGATCGGCATGGCCTTCCGGACATCGACGCGCGGGATGGTGAAGGAAAAATCGGTCAGCGATTCATGGCTGACGTTCTGAATAATCATGTCGACAAGAATGTTCGCCTTCGCCACCGGCCCAAGCAGACGCGCCGCAATGCCCGGTTTGTCCGGCACACCGACCAGGGTGATTTTCGCCTGATTGCGGTCGCCGGTGATACCGGAGACGGCGACGGCCTCCATGTCTGCGTCTTCGCGTTTCACGAGCGTTCCCTTCCCTTCCTTGAAGCTGGAGTTGACTTCGAGAAGTACATTGTACTTCGCGGCGAATTCGACCGATCGGCTCTGCAGCACCTTGGCGCCAAGACTTGCCATCTCGAGCATCTCCTCATAGGCAATCTTGTCGATCCGTCGCGCCGTCGGCACGATATTGGGGTCGGTGGTGTACACTCCGTCGACATCGGTAAAGATGACGCACCGGTCGGCCTTCAAGGCCCCGGCCAGCGCTACGGCCGTCAGATCGGACCCGCCGCGCCCCAGCGTGGTCACGTCCGAGTGCTCATTGATGCCTTGGAAGCCCGCCACGACCGGTACGACACCGCGCTCGAGCGCTTCGCGAAGCCGCTCAGCCGCCACGCGGGTGATTCGCGCTCTCGTGTGAGCGCTGTCGGTCATGATGCCGACCTGGCGTCCGGTGAACGACCGCGCGTCCACGCCACGTCCCCGGAGCTCCATGGCCAGCAAGGCAATCGTCACGCGTTCCCCGGTCGACAGCAGCATGTCGAGTTCGCGCTCATCAGGAAGCGCCGCAACCTCATGGGCGAGTTTCAGCAATCGATCGGTTTCACCACTCATGGCCGACAACACCACCACGACCCGATGGCCGTCCTTGACCGCCTGCTGCACACGGTCGGCGACCCGATGAATTCGCTCGATCGAACCGACCGACGTCCCGCCATATTTTTGGACGATGAGCGCCACGATCAGGCACCTTTGGCGAAGAGTCTGACGACGAACTTTGTTGCATCACGCGGAGCGGACGTGGCGGCCTTGGCATCGGCTTCGGTGAAGCGTCTGCCGGCACTGAAGACCGGCTTTGACGAACTATCCTGGTAGGCATAGGGCCAGTGCGCTTGCGCCATGTTACTCTGATGGACGCTGCCCGGATCGCTGATCGTCACCAATCGGTAGGGCGCCATGGTGGCCATGCCGTCCAAGAAGGGACCGACGAATTCCCTGTCCATGGCTTCGATGGCACGCACCTTGGCTTTGACGTCCGGATCATAGACGACCTCGTCGGGCAGTTCCACATGGACGTAGGCAAAATCCTTCTTCTGCAATTCCTCGAGCGCCACTTTCGCATGCGTACGAAGGTCGGCCAAGCGGAACGGATCAACCGCGTCAAGGCCCGACAGGAGTCCCAGTCCCCGATGGACGTCGCCCGACGAGACTACGACGCCTGGAACGCCGAAGCGTTCCGACAGGCTCGGTCGCGAGATCGACCGCCCTTCGCCCCACAACCATAAACAATTGGCCGGTTTCTGGCCGCCTCCACTCCGTTCTTCGTTCAGGGGATGATCGCGCAGGATCATCAACGACGCGTCCATCAACTTTCGCAACATGTCGGCGCCGTCACCCGCCGGCAGTGAATCGGCAATCGATCGGCCGACCAGCGATTGCGGATCGACGCAGACGGCGCGAGGCTTTCCATTCACCCAGACCATCAAATGTCGGTGTCCCGATCCGGGGAAAAACTGGATGATCTCGGAGCCGAGCTGCTCGTTGACCGCGTCGATCAACTCGCGGGCTTCCTCGCTGGTAATGAGGCCGGCGGTTGCATCGTCCATAACCACATGCGGCCCGAGCTTCTTGAGATCCGAGGTCGCTGCCTTGTGGCTCGATATGGCCTCTGGTCTCAAGGTCACCATCGTGCAGCGATAGACGACGTCGTGTTCGCCGACCGTCACTCCCAAACTCGCTGCTTCCAACGGCCCCGGTCCTTGATAGTATTTCTTGGGTTCATACCCGAGAATGGAGGTCCCAGTGAGCCCGCTTCCATGGCGGCCGTTGTCCAGCATGACTGTGAGCAGACCCAATTCACTCTGTTCGGCCAATCGATCGAGGTGCGGAGTGTTGGCGGCTTGGAGGGGCGTCTTGCCGGCGAGTTCCGGACGGGGATGATCCGACATTCCCTCGGCGTGCAGAATCACATATTTCATCGACGATCCACTCGCATCTTCCCGTTACACGTCTAACAGACGAGCCACGTCCTCCGTGGTTGCTTGGACAGTTTTGGGTTTCGCCGAGACGCTGATGGCCGTATCCGCATCCTTCAATCCGTGACCGGTCAACGTGCACACGACGGTCTCGCCCTCACGCAAGGCCCCTTGTCGGCTGAGTTTCATGACGCCTGCCACCGAGGCCGCCGAGGCCGGTTCGCAAAACACGCCCTCCGTCCCGGCCACCGCCACATAGGCCTGGAGAATTTCCTCGTCGGTCACAGAGTCGATGGCTCCGTTCGATTCCTTCGTGGCGTCCACGGCCGCCTGCCAGCTGGCGGGGTTCCCGATCCGAATCGCCGTCGCGACGGTTTGTGGATTCTCGACGACGCGGCCGAGGACGATCGGCGCTGCACCGGCGGCTTGAAAACCCATCATCCGCGGCAGCCCCCTCGTTTGGTTGGCCGCGCGGTATTCCTTGTAACCCTTCCAATAGGCCGTGATGTTCCCGGCGTTGCCGACAGGCAGCACGTGAAGCGTCGGCGCATCCCCCAATTGATCGCAGACTTCCATCGCGGCGGTTTTTTGCCCCTCGATACGGAAGGGGTTGATCGAATTGACGAGTTCGATATGATGGGCCACGGACAGCGTTTTTACGATCGAAAGCGCTTGGTCGAAATTTCCGTCGATCTGAATGACTGTGGCCTGGTGCATCATCGCTTGTGACAGCTTCCCCATCGCGATCTTGCCGGCGGGAATCAGCACATAGACAGGCAGCCCGGCACGGGCGCCATAGGCCGCGGCCGACGCCGAGGTATTGCCGGTGGAGGCGCACATCACCGCCCGCGCGCCATTCTCCACGGCCTTCGATATCGCCATCGTCATTCCGCGGTCCTTGAACGATCCGGTGGGATTCGCGCCTTCGAACTTCAAATAGAGATCGACCCCGGGTGCGATTTTCTTGGCCAGTCGGACCGCGCGGATGAGCGGAGTATTGCCTTCGCCCAGTGAAATGATCGGCGTGCGTTCGCTGACGGGGAGAAATTTGCGATACTCTTCGATGACGCCGCGCCAGGTCATGACCTTACTCGTCCCTGCCCTCGATCCGGATCAAGGTGGTCGGCTCGGACATGAATGACATGCGGTTGATTTGGCTGAGGGCAGTTTGAACGTCGCGCTCCCTCGCCGTATGGGTCTTGATGACGATGGGAACCGTCTGTCCTTCACGCCGCCCCTTCTGCAGCATGGAGGAAATGCTGATACCACAGCGTCCCAGCTCACCGGCAATCTGCGCCAGCACCCCGGGCCGGTCAGTGACCATAAACCGAAGGTAGTAGAGCGACCTTATTTCCTCCATCGGCCGCATACGGAGCGGGCGCCTTTCTTGTGGTTGAAAAGACGCAGGAGGCACGCGGCCCGTACCGCCGTTCAGCAGATTGCGGGCTCCCGCAATGATGTCGCTCACCACGGCGCTGCCGGCGGCCAGATCGCCGGCCCCTCGTCCGCTCAGGACGACGTCACCCACCGCATCACCGACCAGTTGAATGGCGTTGTACACCCCCTCGATATTGGCAAGCGGCGACTCGGCTCCCAGCATCGTCGGATGGACACGTGCTTCCACGTCACCTTCGACCAGCTTGGCAATACCCAACAGTTTAATGGTGTAGCCGAACTCCTTCGCATAAGCGATATCATGCTCCGTAATATGGGTGATGCCCTCCGTGTACAGGTCTTTGAAATTGACCGGCGTTCCAAATCCCAAATTCACCAGAATGGCGAGCTTATGCGCACTGTCCGTACCGGCCACGTCGAAGGTGGGATCGGCTTCGGCGTATCCCGCCGTCTGCGCTTCGGCCAACGTCTCCGCGAACCCGTTCCCCTCATTGGTCATCCGCGAAAGGATATAGTTGGAAGTGCCGTTGATGATGCCGTAAATGGATTGGATGGCATTGGCGGCTAACCCTTCTTTTAGGGCATGGATGACGGGAATGCCGCCGCCCACGCTTGCCTCAAATCCGACATCGATGCCCTTGCGGGACGCGGCGGCGAAAATCTCTTCTCCATGCAGCGCAAGCAAGGCCTTGTTCGCCGTCACCACGGTTTTCCCGGCGGCAATGGCGTCGAGAAGCAAGCGTTTGGCAAAATCATAGCCGCCGACGAGTTCGACGACGATGTCCACGGCGGGATCCGAAAGCACTTGCCGCGCATCATTCACCAGCACGCCGGGTGGCAGCGTGATGCCGCGGTCTCGTGCGACATCGAGATCCGCGACCCGGATGAGCTCGATCGGCGCGCCGACCCGACGGCGGATCAGCCCCGCATTGTCGAGCAGAATTTTGACGACGCCGGTACCGACCGTACCGAAGCCGACCACCCCGACCCCGACCCGCGTCATCATTCTTCGCCCCCTTCGAGCTTCAGGGCCTTCCTGATTCCGCGAACGGCCTGACGGGTTCGGTGTTCGTTCTCGACCAGCGCGAAGCGCACGTATTCATCACCGCCTTCGCCGAAGCCGATGCCCGGCGACACGGCGACTTTGGCTTCACGCAACAGCAGCTTGGAAAACTCGAGTGACCCCATATGCCGATACGGCAACGGAATTTTGGCCCAGACGAACATGGTGGCGAGCGGCTTGTTCACGTTCCACCCGATACGATTCAAGCCCCCGACAAGCACATCACGCCGCTTCTGGTAGCGCTGAACGGTGTCTTTGACACAGTCCTGAGGGCCATTGAGCGCGATCACGCTGGCAATCTGCAATGGTTGGAAAATGCCATAGTCGAGATAGCTCTTGATCTTCGCCAGCGCTCCCACCACTTCCCGGTTGCCGACGCAGAAGCCCACCCGCCACCCCGGCATGTTGTAGGCCTTTGACAGGGTGTAAAACTCCACGCCGACGTCTTTCGCTCCGGGCACTTGGAGAAAACTCGGTGCCTTATAGCCGTCAAACACCAGGTCGGCATACGCGAGATCGTGAATCACGATGACGTGGTGTTCCTTTGCAAAGGCCACGATTTTTTTAAAGAACTCCAGATCCACAATCGCCGTCGTTGGGTTGTGTGGAAAGTTAATGACGAGAATCTTCGGCCGCGGGAAGGTCTGCCTGTAGACACGCTGAAGATCATCGAAGAAATCGCTATCCTGCCGCAACTCGATGCCGCGGACTTCTCCGCCGGCGATGACAAAGCTGTACATGTGAATGGGATAGGTCGGCGTGGGCGTCAACACGACATCGCCGGGACCAATCATGGCCAGGGACAGATGGGCCAACCCTTCCTTGGAGCCGATCGTCACAATGGTTTCGGTTTCCGGATCCAGGTCCACATCGTAGTTGCGCTGATACCACGCGGCGATGGCATGGCGCAGTTTGGTAATGCCGCGTGAGGCCGAATAGCGGTGATTCTTCCCCTTCCTCGCGGCTTCGATCATCTTTTCGACGATGTGAGTGGGCGTCGGCTGATCAGGATTGCCCATCCCGAAGTCGATGATGTCTTCGCCCCGATGCCGGGCGTCCAGCTTGAGGCTTTGAACCTGGGCAAAGACGTAGGGGGGGAGTCGCTTGAGCCGGTAAAAACTATCTGACAATCCCATGGCCGTCTGCTGTCGAACTCTCTAAGCCGAGAGAAGAAGTCACCGCGACACGCCTAATGGAGGCCTATTGTATTGCGGGCGTGCAGTAGAGTCAAATTATCTTGTGATTCTGTGGGGTTCCGCATTTGCTTCACGAGGCGGATGCCCCCGCCTTGCTCGCTGGTTCAGGCCTCGTCCCGCCTTGCCCCTCTCAACGGCTTTCTGTTACAACTGCGGCGTCCGCACCAACTTCGTTCGCTCTCGGCTCTTCTCGTTGCCAGCATCAACCGGAGGTTTCTTTGTGGCCCGACTCGGTGTGAATGTCGATCATGTCGCCACCCTGCGCCAAGCGCGCGGCGGGACCGACCCTGATCCTCTGGCGGCGGCGGTGTTGGTAGAGTTGGCCGGAGCCGACGGGATCGTCGTCCATCTGAGAGAAGACCGTCGTCACGTCCAAGACCGAGATCTCCACCTGCTCAGGGAAATGATCCGGACAAAACTCGACCTGGAGATGGCGGCGGATGAGACGATGGCCAAAATTGCACTGAGCGTCAAACCCGATCTGGTCACCCTAGTGCCGGAAAAGCGCCAGGAATTGACGACGGAGGGCGGTCTCGACGTCTCCGCTCATAAGGATCGCCTCCAACAAATCATCGCATTGCTGCATGATGGTGGAATTCCGGTGAGTCTGTTCATCGAACCGGATCTTGGTCACATCAGAACCGCCCATAAGATTTCCGCCGATTTCGTTGAACTCCACACGGGCCGCTACGCCAATGCGAAGCGATCGAAGGAAGCGGATGCCGAATTCGAAGCCATCACGCAAGCAGCCAAGCTGGCCTACAAGCTTGGAATGGGCGTCAACGCCGGCCATGGATTGAACTATCAGAACGTCAAGAGATTGACCCTTATCCCCGAGATTGTGGAATACAACATCGGCCACAGCATCATTGCACGGGCTGTCCTTGTCGGTCTCAACCAGGCCGTACGCGAAATGAAAGCGCTGCTCAACTGAGTTGACCCACCTCCCTTGTAGGCTGCGAGTGATCACGCGAGCCCCATTATGAAAATCGTGACCGCGACGCAGATGCAGGCCCTGGACCGGCGCACGATCACGGAAGCCCGTGTGCCTAGCCTGACGCTCATGGAGCGCGCGGGCTTGGGAACGACCGATTTCATCCAAGCCAGGTTCGGACCGCTCACCGGTAAGCGCATTACGATCGTGTGTGGTAAGGGCAACAACGGAGGCGACGGGTTGGTCGTCGCGAGGTTGTTGCGCCAGCGCCGCGCCATCGTCACTGTGCTATTGCTGACGCCAACGTCCGGCTTGAGTCGGGACGCCGCTGTGATGTATCGCCGGTGGCTTCGCGTCGGAGGAATTTCCGCGACTAAGGTGTTCCGGTCCGCCGAACAGGTCCAGCAACTCTTCGCCGGCAGCGACCTTCTTGTTGATGCACTGCTTGGGACGGGCCTTTCGACGGAGGTCACCGGGACCTATCGTGAAGCCATCCGGTTGATGAATGAGGCCGGCGGCCCCGTTGTTGCCGTTGATCTCCCTTCGGGCATTCATGCGGACAATGGAGCGCTGCTTGGACATGCCGTCAACGCAACGGCCACCGTGACGTTCGGACTGCCCAAACTCGGCCTCTACCTGGGGGCCGGCATTGATCATGCCGGTTCTATTCGCGTCGTCGACATCGGCATTCCACCGGACTATGTCGATGAGATCGACAGCCGCACTCACTTGATCACCAAAGAAGCCGTCAGGGCCGCACTGCCCGCACGACCGGCTTCCTCGCACAAAGGCACCTATGGTCATGCGGGCATTCTTGCCGGTTCCGTGGGGAAAACGGGTGCGGCAGCCTTGGCGGCAAAGGCCGCGCTTCGGACAGGTGCCGGCCTGGTGACGGTCGGCGTGCCGGCCAGCGTGAATGACACGCTTGAAGCCAAACTGCTTGAAGCCATGACGCTGCCGCTCCCAGAAACCAAGGCACGGACGCTCGGTCGCGCAGGGTTTGACCGGATTCTTGCCTTCATTCGAGCCCGAACGGCGATTGCGATCGGCATGGGACTCTCAACACATCCTGAAACGGTCGAGGTCGTGCAGTCCCTGATGAAACATATCGATCGCCCCTCCGTACTGGACGCCGATGCCCTCAATGCATTGGCCAGTCGGGCATCATTGCTGACGGAATGCAAGATACCTCCCATCCTCACTCCCCACCCCGGGGAAATGGCGCGATTGGAAGTGGACGCCACCGCCCAAAGCGTCAATGCCGATCG
>Ga0070686_100001119_pt1 | contig 15418 bp, 14 predicted proteins | sample KBSS23LmetaG_FD_65654 | JGI IMG/M metagenome (GOLD analysis project Ga0070686, IMG submission 65654) | Switchgrass rhizosphere microbial communities from Kellogg Biological Station, Michigan, USA - KBS S2-3L metaG | ecosystem: Host-associated > Plants > Roots > Rhizosphere ... | reverse complement strand
GGGCGCGGCCGGTTGGGCCACGACGGTCTTCTCTTCGGGCGCGGCCGGTTGGGCCACGACGGTCTTCTCTTCGGGCGCGGCCGGTTGGGCCACGACGGTCTTATCTTCGGGCGCCGCCGGCGTCTCCGCCGTCGCGTCTTCCGGGGTCACCCCCGGAGCATGCTTGCGGTCCGGTGCGTCGTGGCTCTTGGGCTTGTGGAGCGATGCCATCGTGATGTGCATCGACTTGCCCTCGAGCAGCGGCGTCCGTTCCGCGACTCCGTGATCCTTCACGCGCTCCACGAACCGGGCGATCAGGTTCCGGCCGATCTCCGGGTGGGTCAATTCCCGACCCCGGAAACGGACCGTCACCTTGATGCGGTCGCCGTCCTCGAGGAACTCTATCGCGCGGTGGACCTTTGTATCGAAGTCGCCGACGCCGATCTTCGGCGTGAGGCGGACCTCCTTGAAGGTGATCGAGCGCTGCTTGCGCTTGTTCTCCTTCTCCCGCTTCGTCAGCTCGTACTTGTACTGCCCGAAGTCGAGGAACCGGACCACCGGGGGCTGGGCCATCGGAGCGACCTCGACGAGGTCGTATCCCCGCTCCTGCGCCATCTCGAGGGCTCGGGGCGTCGGCATGACGCCGAGCTGGGCACCCTCTTCATCGACCACCCGGACCTGTGGGATCCGGATCATCTGATTGACTCGCAGGTCTCGGCTGATGGTTCACCCCTCTTGGTGCTGATTGACGTTCCGTCGGCATGGGCGGATAGCCCCGCCGACGAACGCGGAGGATAGCACAGGGGTTCGGGGAGAGACAACGAATGGGAGGGGCCCGGGCGACTCGCGGCGGGCCGCGATCCACCTTGCAACCTCCCCATGTTCCAAGCGGCGGCTGAGAGCGGATCGAGACGGGGTTCGGCAGCCGTTTGGAACGTGCCGCGTTCCGATCAGCGTCGGAACGACCTGGTTCGGGGAGACTTGGGCCGTTCGGACGTCACTTGGAACATCGGGATGTTCCAGACGCGGTGGGTGGGTGCTGGCCTATCGGCAAGAGCCGCCGTGCCTACCCCACTCCCCTCGCCTTCGACTCGGCCGCCAGGCGGTCCGCGAACGCCTCCCAATCCTCGGCCGGCTGCTGCTCCCCGCTCCGGGTCCGCGGCGAGGCGGTCCGCGCCTCGATCTCGCGGTCGCCGAGCACCACCATGTACGGCACCTTCTGCTCCTGAGCGGTCCGGATCTTGTACTGCATCCGGTTCGACGATCCGTCGACCTCGACCCGCAGCCCTCGCCCCCGCAGGACGCCTGCCAGCTCCCCGGCCGCCTCGATATGCCGATCCGCGATCGGGATCACGACGGCCTGGACCGGCGCGAGCCACAGCGGGAACGCCCCCGCGAAGTGCTCGATCAGGATCCCGATGAACCGCTCCAGGGACCCGTAGATCGCTCGATGGATCGCGATCGGTCGCTGCGGCTTGCCGTCCTCGTCGATGTAGCTGAGGTCGAACCGCTCGGGCAGCATCGTCAGGTCGATCTGGATCGTGGCCATCTGCCACTCGCGTCCGAGTGCGTCATCGATGTAGATGTCGATCTTTGGCGCGTAGAACGTGCCGTCCTTCGGCTTCAGCTCGTAGCTGATGTCGGCCGCCGCGAACGCTTCGCGGGTGAGCTGCTCGGCCCGCTCCCAGAGCGCCGGGTCGCCGATCGCCTTGTCCGGCTTCGTCGCGAACGTGAACCGCGGCTCGAGCCCGAACCAGCTGTACGACTCGCGGACCTCGCCGAGCAGCGCGACGATCTCGTCGGTCAGCTGGTCCGGTCGGACATAGAGATGCGCGTCGTCCTGGATGAACTGGCGAACGCGGGTCAGGCCCGACAGCGTCCCGGAGCGCTCGTTCCGGTGGAGCCGCCCGAACTCGCTGAAGCGCAGCGGCAGGTCGCGATACGACCGCAGATGCGAGCGGTAGATGAACGTCGATTCCGGGCAGTTCATCGGCTTGAGGCTGAAGGTCTGGTTCTCTGACTCGACGAGGAACATGTTGTCGCGGTAGAGGTCCCAGTGGCCGGACTGCCGCCACAGCCGCTCCGACACCACGATCGGCGTCGAGACCTCCTGGTATCCGCGGCGCACCTGCAGCTCGCGCATCGCGCCTTCGAGCGTGCGCCAGATCAGCTGGCCATTCGGATGCCAGAACGCGGCACCCGGCGACACGTCGTGGAACGAAAACAGGTCGAGCTGGGGCCCTAGCCGGCGATGGTCGCGCTTCCTGGCCTCGTCGCGGCGCCAGAGGTACGCGTCAAGCTCTTCCTGCGTCGCCCAGGCCGTGCCGTAGACGCGCTGGAGCATCGGCCGCTTCTCATCGCCGCGCCAGTAGGCGCCGGCGGTGCCGAGCAGCTTGAACGGGCCGATCTTGCCGGTGCTCGCGACATGCGGGCCGCGGCACAGATCGATGAACGGGCCTTGCCGATAGAAGGTCGTGGGGGGCATCGCCGTCCCGTCGCGCTTCGACGTCGCGAGCAGGTCGTCGATGATCTCGACCTTGAAGTCCTGACCCTGCTCGGCGAGCCGGGCACGCGCGAGGTCCGGCGTCTCCTCGCTGAGCTCGAATGGGTGATCGGCGGCGATCGAGGCGCGCATCCGCTCCTCGATCTTCGGCAAGTCGTCGGGCGTCAGCGGGCGCGGCAGCAGGAAGTCGTAGTAGAAGCCGTCGGCGATGACCGGCCCGATCCCGAGCTTGGTTCCCGGGAAGAGGTCGAGGACCGCCTCGGCGAGGACATGCGCCGCGCTGTGGCGCATCGGGCCGAGCTCGCCGGATGCGCCATGGTCCATGAGCTCCGTGGCGCTTCCCCGTTCCGGCGCCTCGAGGCCTTCCGCCTCATCGATCGGGATGTCCTGCTGTTCGTCGTCTGCCATGGTCGACTCCTGGAATCGCAAAACCTCTCGTCCATGCAGGACGAGAGGTTCGATCCTCCCGCGGTCCCACCCGCGTTCGCGATGCCGTGCCGGCTCCGCGCTCTCTGGCCGCGATAACGGGCGGGCCCGGGCCGGTTCGCCGGCCGCTCACGGGTGGTGCCTTCCGATCGACCGCCGGGCTTCCAGCCGTGGCCCGGCTCTCTGTGGGTCGATGGATCGGTCGGCGTATCCCGATCGACGCGATCTTCGAGTCCGCCAAGCGTAGCGCAGATCCACCGGAACGGGCAGACGGGTGGGGCGTACGGTTGCGCTGTCGCCCGGGGCGCAGCCGTCCATGCCCGATCCGCCGCTCCCGGACCGACCATCGGTGTCGCCCAGGGAGGGTCTGGACTCGTGATGCGGATCAGGATGGCCGGGCCGGCCGAAGCGTCGCGCGCGATGAGCACCCAGCTGCTCGCCTTCGCGTCGGATCCGATCGTGCGCTGGCTATGGCCGGATCCGGACGACTACCTCCGCCACTTTCCCGAGCTGCTGATCGGCTTCGGAGGGCGCGCCTTCGACAACGAGACGGCGTACGTGACCGACGACTTTCGTGGTTGTGCGATGTGGCTGCCTCCGGGCGTCGGGTCGGACGACGAAGCGCTCGAGGCGATGGTCGAACACTCCATCCGACCAGGGATCACCGACTCGCTCAGCGGGTACTTCGAGCAGATGGCGGAAACGCTGCCGACGGAGCCGCACTGGCACCTTGCGTTCATCGGGGTCGAGCCCATGGCGATGGGGCAAGGCATCGGCAATGTGCTGCTCGACCACGCGCTCGCGCGCATCGATTCCGAGGGCGCGCCCGCCTATCTCGAATCGACGAACCCGCGGAATCAGACGCTTTATCGCCGCCACGGCTTCGAGGCGGTCCGCGACATCCAGGTCGGTGATGGGCCACCCCTCACGCCGATGTACCGACCTGCCCGTGCGTGACGCACCCGCGCACGACATCGGGGTCTTATCAGGGAAGGGTGGTGCGCGACACTGGACTCGAACCAGTGACCTCTCGCGTGTCAAGTATCGCCGTGCCCACATGGTGCTGCTCGTCGCGATGGGCATCATCGTCGTCGCGGTGATGGCGTTCGTGTTCTTCATGTGGTGGTTGGTCATGCTGAGCTAGGAGCGGTTTGACAGCCTAGGTGGCGGCGATTGCCGCAGACTCAGCTGATGTCCCGGCGATCAACCCCTGAGCGCATCAACGAGGCCCGTCGGGCTGCCACCCGAGCGCGCCTTATAGGCGAGCGTGTGGCACCTGAGACCGCCGACGCGTGGATCTCGGCGTGGGAGGCGCAGGCGGCCCGAGATGGCGTCGAGCGCGGAGCGGCCTACTGGGACGCGAGTTGGGAGTGGATCGCCGAGCAGCGCCAGAGCCGGGTACGGCCCTAAGCCAAGGGCGCGGGCCATTCGGCCATCGACGTACACCCCATCGACGCGCAGGGCCTCCGGGGCCACAAGCGCTCGACCTAGTAGATCCGGCCCCACCTAGGCGCTGCTGCGCTCCGGTCGTGGCCGGTCCTTGAACACATACCAGGTCGGCATCGGCTCGCCCTCGAGTTCACGACGCCGGACGACCACATCGGGATAGATGTCGCGAAGGGCCGCTTGGAGTCGTTCGGGTGTCACCCACGGGATCGACTTATACATGTGCTCCACGACGCCGCACATGTCCGGGTCGCCGGACGGGATACAGACGAGCCGCGGTCCCGCTGCGAGGTCCACGACACCGCTCGCGCGCATGGTGGAGAAGCTATGGACGCGAACCCTTCAGTCGCAAGCCGGTCCGCACGCTGGAACGCGAATGGGCCGTTGCGCGGTCCGAGGCTCAGTGCTTCGTACTTGCCAGATCGACGGCTTGACGATATCGATCGTGCGCGTCGACCTCGGCGATGTCGGCCTGCGCGACCTCGTCCTCGCTGGTGGCGAAGTCTTCGCGCGTCGACTGCACCACGACGCGCGCCGCTGTCGCGGTCTCCGAGGCTGACGCCTCGGCGAGTGTGGCGGACTGGAGGGCCGCCCTGGCCGCGTCAGCAGTCCGCTGTGCCGCCTGCGTGGCCCGCTCAGCGGCGTCCATCGCCGCCTGCGCCGCGACCCGTCCGCGACGTGCTACGGCGACCGAACGTTCGGCCTCTCGCCATTCGGTCAGCGCAGCCGCCGTCGTCGTCAGCTCCGGCACATGACCGTCCGTCTTGCCATCATCTGCCATGGGTCTGGCCTCCGGGGGCACCCCGCTGATCGTCGCGTGCGGGAGGCACTCGGACGGGACGCCCGTACAGCGTACTCCTACCCTTGTTGGCGCCGGTCGAAGCGCCACGCCTCGCGCTCGTCCCAGCTGCGATCCTTGAGGCGCCTGCAGCAACCCTGCGCCCCCAGATGACGAGCTGTAGTGGGGTCGGGGATGTCCGCGCCGAGGCGCAACAACGCGGCTTCGGCAAGGGCGAGATCGTCCTCGTCGTCGGCAGGCTGGTCGGGCTGATCCGCGCTCACAGGGCGAGTCTACGGCGCTGTGACGGCGATAGGCCTTCCACGGTGGTGGTGAAGGCATCGGGGACGGTCGGGTGTGGCCCGCGTGTGGTCGACCCACTCCTCGGAGACGCGGATCCGCTCGCCACGGCGGGTGCGCTGGACGCGGCCGTCATCCGCCGACATGATCAAGCCATGAACGTCGAGGAGATCAACATCGGACCCTCCGACGCGATCGCGCCGGTCCAGGCGGCCAGCGCCCTCGCCGGCAAGGGGCTCCAGGGCGACCGCCACTTCTGCCAGCAGGGCGCCACGCCCGGTGAGGCGCTGACCCTGATCGAGGCCGAAGTGCTGGAGAGCGTAGGGCTCACCGGCGCCGAGTCGCGCCGGCAGGTGGTGGTGCGTGGCGTGCGGCTCAACGACCTGGTTGGCAAGCGCTTTCGGGTCGGTGACGTTGAGTGCCTGGGGGTCGAGCTGTGCGAGCCGTGCCTGCACCTGCAGCAGCTGACGCGGCCGGGGATCATCAAGGAGCTGGTCCACCGGGCCGGGCTCAATGCCGACATCCTCAACGACGGTTGGATCTCGGTGGGCGACGCCGTCATCGTCCATGAGCGGCCCTGAGCGGCGCACGATCGGCACCGAGGCAGTCGGTCGTGCCGCGGCCCCCAAGCGTTGGCGGTCGGAACCGACTGATGCCACGGGGGCGCGAGAGGTGCCCATCGCCCTCCATCGAGACACCGACCCGGCGGCGATCAGGTCACCGTGCTGTTGAAATCAGATCCGCTCGATTTCGGGCGTGTGATTGTCGACGCGGCTGGCTTGGGCGGGCCTGTCTGCCAGACGCTCGCCCAGCGGCTGCTAGATGACGACCCCGATTTCCCCTTGCTGAGGGCGATCACCTATTCGCGCTCAAAGTGAGCGGATTGGTGGGCGACACTGGACTCGAACCAGTGACCTCTTGCATGTCAAGCAAGTGCTCTAACCAGCTGAGCTAGCCGCCCGAGTCGCCGGTTCCCCGGCCGTCGCGGCTGCCCGATCGGTGGCTCACGGGTGTTCCAGTCCCGTGCCGGTCGGAAAGCCCCAGCGGTCGAGTCGCCAGCGGCCCGGAGATGCTACCAGAGGGTGCCTGCGAGCGACAACGAGCGCGACGACGCCTCGCTGTCCGACCGCGAACCCGGCGTCACGCCCTCGTCAAGCGATCTCAGTAGCCGTACTTGCTGCCGCTCGGGGCCGACTCGGAGGCTGCCGGGGCTGCCTCGGAGGCCGCCGGAGCCGCACTGGCGCCGGTCGTTCCGCCACCGGAGCCCGCGCTGGGCGACGTGCATGCAGCGAGCGCAGCCGCGAGGACAAGGATCAGCGCGATCATCGATCGTCGGACCACACGAACCTCCCTTCTGATTCCCTGCTCACCCATTCGACGTCGCCCGAGGGTCGGTTTCCCGTGATGATGCGCTCATGGAGGACTACGAGCTCACCGATGCCGGCGACGGGCGCCGTCTGGAGCGGTTCGGCGAGCTGATCGTCGATCGACCCTATGCGGCAGCCGATGGTCCGCGACGCGCGCCGGAGCGGTGGCAGGACGCCGGCCTCCGCTTCGAGCGCGACGCCGGCTGGGGGGGCGCGGCTCTGGACGCGGCGCGCGCCGGCTGGACGACGGCGATCGGCCACCTTCGATTCGAGCTGCGCCCGACAGCCGCCGGCCAGGTCGGCCTGTTTCCGGAGCACGCCGACCTCGTGCCGTGGCTCCGCGACCGGCTGGCGGAGCGTGGCGAGGCCCCGGCCGTCCTGAACCTGTTCGCCTACACAGGGCTGCTCACGCTCGCCCTTGCGCGTGCCGGCGCGTCGGTCGCACACATCGATGCCGCCAAGCCGTCCGTCGAGTGGGCGCGTCGGAACGCGGCGCTGAACGGGCTCGACGATCGTCCGATCCGCTGGCTCGTCGACGATGCCCGCGCCTTCGTCGCCCGCGAAGTACGGCGTGAGCGGCGGTACGACGGCGTCGTCCTGGACCCACCTACGTACGGTCACGGCGCGTCGGGCAAGGCCTGGCGCCTGGACCGTGACCTCCCTCCCCTGCTCGACGACCTCCAGCGGCTCCTCGTTCCGGGCGGCTTCCTCGTCCTGACCGCGCACACCGAGGCCGTGGACCCGTTCACGCTGGGTGGGTTCCTTGGCCGGGACGTCGAGATCGGCGAGCTCACGTCCATTGCCACGTCTGGAGCCGTGCTCCACCTCGGCGCGTTCGCACGCATCGCGGCCGCATCATGACCTCGATGTCGTCCGCAGCCATCGCCAGCCCGTCGAATCCGCGCATCAAAGCGGCCGCGCGCCTCCGCGACCGCCGTCAGCGCGACGCGACCGGCCTCACCCTTGTCGATGGGACGCGCGAGGTCCGGCGAGCGCTCGATGCCGGTGCCGGCGTGGTCGAAGCCTTCGTCTGTGAACCGCTTCTTGCCGGCGAGGACGCACGGGCGGCGCTCGACGCCCTCGCCGCGCACGGCATCCCGACGATCTCGACGACGGAGGCCGCGTTCTCGAAGGTCGCATTCGGCGACCGGGCCGACGGTCTGGTCGCGGTGGTGCGGATCCCGCCGATGCGTCTCGACGACCTCGCCCTGCCCGATGACCCGCTGATCGTCGTCATCGAAGCCGTCGAGAAACCCGGCAACCTCGGTGCGGTCCTGCGCAGCGCCGACGGTGCGGGAGTCGATGCCCTCGTCACCGCCTCGCCCCGGACGGATCTCATGAACCCGAACGCCATCCGAGCGAGCGCGGGAACGATCTTCAGCGTCCCGCTCGCGTCCGCATCGACCGACGAAGTCGTTGACTGGCTCGGTCGACGGTCGATCCCGATCGTCGCGACGCTCGTCGACGCCGAGACCCCCTACACCGACGCCGACCTGAGCGGGCCGCTCGCCATCGCGTTCGGAAGCGAGGCGACGGGACTCACCGCTCCCTGGCGGACACCCGGCGTCAGCCGCATCCGACTGCCGATGCTCGGCATCGCGGACAGCCTGAACGTGTCGGTGTCGGCCGCGGTCGTGCTGTACGAGGCGAGACGGCAACGCGACCGTCACACGCGAACGGCAGACTGACGCGATGGACTCGACCTTCGACCTCATCGTCATCGGCGCCGGGCCGGGCGGCGAGGCCATCAGCCACAAGGCCCGCTCGCTTGGCGCGGCCGTCGCCGTCATCGATCGAAGATGGTTCGGCGGCAGCTGCCCACACATCGGCTGTCTGCCGTCGAAGGCGCTGCTCCACGCGGCTGCCGAACATCACGCGAACCCGGCTCGCTATGAGTGGCCTCGCGCGTCGAAGCATCGCGACTTCATGATCAATCGGCCGGCCGACGCACCGGAACCTGATGACACGAGTCACGTCCGCGCGCTCGAGAAGTCCGGTGCGGTCGTCTATCGCGGCGACGCGGAGATCATCGGAAAGGGACGCGTCAGCGTCACGCATGACGGCGCTCGCCACGAGCTTTTTGCTGCGAATGTCGTGATCGCGGTGGGTTCGGTCTCACGACCCGTCCGCATCCCGGGTATCGAGGGCATCACGGTCTGGACCAACGAGCAGGCGACGCTCACCCGGGAACTGCCACGGAGCCTGCTGATCCTGGGCGGCGGGCCGACCGGCTGCGAGCTCGCGCAGGTCTACGCGCGATTCGGCGTGCCCGTCACGATCGTCCAGTCCGGACCCCGCCTCGCCCCGACCGACCACCCGCGCAACTCCGAGGCCGTCCGTGCGACGCTCGAGAAGGATGGCGTCAACGTCCGGACCGGTGTCCGGGCGGTCGGGGCGCGTGCCGGCGCAGGCGAGGACGGCGCCCATTGCGTCGACCTCGACGACGGCACCACGGCCACAGGCCACGCCCTGCTGGCGGCGATCGGTCGCGAGATCCCGCTCGATGACCTCGGCCTCGAGCATTACGGCCTCGACACGAGTCTCCGAACGCCGCCCTACCCGCGCGACGGCCGATTGCGGATCGCCGACGGGCTCTATGCGGTAGGTGACGCCGCAGGTCCGGAGCTGCACACGCACCAGGCCCACTACCAAGGCGAGCTCGCCGCGCGGATGATCAACGGCGAGGCGGTGACGCCCGACTATCGGGCGCTGCCACGAGCGACGTACACGGATCCGGAGGCGGCCTTCGTCGGCGTCTCGCTGGAGACCGCTAAGGAGGCCGGCATCGACGCGTTCGAGAAGGTGGCCGAGTTCCCGAAGAGCAGCCGCGGCTACGCGCTCGAGGCCGACCTCGGCCACATCACGATCGTCGTCGACCGCGCGACGCGACAGTTGGTCGGTGCGGCGGTCGCCTGCGTCGATGCGTCGGCAGCGATCCACGAATGCGTGCTGGCCATCCAGGCGCGAGTGCCGATGGAGGTGCTGGCGAACACGATCCACGCGTTCCCGTCGACGTCGCGGATCTTCAACGGGCTGTTCGCCGATGCCCTCGCCGAGCTGGACGGAACGAGCGCGATCCCCGCGGGCTAGCTAGGGCTAGATCTCGAAGACGATCCTTCCGTCGAGCAGCACCATCTGCGGGCGGGTGGTCGAGAGTGGGCCGCCCGGCGTCACCGGTTCGTCGATGGCGGCTGACGGGATGACCACGACGTCCGCACGCTGGCCGACCGTCAAGCGGCCGCGATCGGTCTCCTTGGCGGATGTCGCCGGATCGATGCAATTCGCGCGCAGAGCACGGTCGAGCGTGAGCGACTCTTCTGGAGCGTACGCCGGCGTCCCCGACGGCCAGCGTGGGTCTTCGCGCCGGACCGCGAGCGCGAGACCGGGCCACGGGTCGTATGGCTCCACCGGCGCGTCCGTCCCGAACGGCATCACCGCGCCCGTGTCGGCGATCGCCTTCCAGGTGTAGCCCTCGGCCTCGGCCCGGTCGCCCCATAGCTTCCAGGCCGTCATCGCATCCGATCCGAGGTGGACGGGCTGGACGCTTGCCGCGATGCCGGCTGCGGCGAACCGTCGCCGGTCGTCGGGATGCAACATCTGGACGTGCTCGATGCGCGGCATGAGCGGGGATGTCGCGGCGAGCGGCTCCAGGACTGTCAGCGCGGCTCGGATCGCGGCATCACCGATGGCGTGGATCGTGGTCGCGATGCCTCCCGCGGCAGCGCGCTCCGCGCGCTCGCGAAGCCCGTCCGGGTCGGTCATCCAGACACCTCGCCGCTGCTCGGGCGGCAGCGGTCGGTCCGCTTCGGACTCGATGTCCTCGAGCAGCGCCGCGGTCCGAGAGCCCAGCGAGCCGTCGGCGAAGCACTTCTGCCAGCCGACGATCGCACGGCCGTCGGGGTTCGACCCGAGACGCGCGCCGCTTCGGTGCCCGCGCTCGGTCGCCGCGGCGACCGCGTCGTCCCGCATACAGGCGTGGACACGCACAGGGAGGCGTCCCGCGTCAGAAAGCCGGACATAGGCCGGGAACGAGTACTGCAGATCCGGGTCGGGAGCGACGCCACCGGGGTCGTGACACGCGACCACGCCGAGACGGAGCAGGTCCTGGCTGACCTCGATGAGCGCCTGATCCAGCTCGTCGGCGGTCGGGGCCGGCACGTGGATCGTCACGAGCCGGGTGGCCGCCTCATACAGCACCCCTTCCGCAGAACCGTCCGCCGCCCGTCGGATCACGCCGCCCGTAGGCTCACCGGCGGGGAGGTCCGCTTCTCGAAGCGCTGCGTCACTCGCCCATAGCGCGTGGTGGTCGTGGGCCCAGATCGCGGCCCGGCGCCCCGGGGCTACCGCCTCGAGCGCGACAGCCGTCGGCCAGCCACCCCAGCGATCCGAGTCCCAGCCGTGACCCTCGAGCCACGCGCCGTCCGGGAGTCGCTCATGGGTCGCCCGAAGCCGGGCCAGCCCCTCGTCGAGGGTGGCCGCGTCGTCGAGGTCGACGTGCCGTGAGGCCATGGCCGCCTGCGCGAGATGCAGGTGGGCGTCGGTCAGCCCGGGGATGGCGACCTGGTCGGCATCGAGGCGGATCCGCTCGGTGAATGGGTCGGCGCGCGTCTCGAGGTCGACCTCGGACCCGGCGAACGCGATCCGCCCGTCGCGGATGCCGATCGCCTCGACCCAGCCGAAGCCAACATCGCCGGCGAGCGTGGCGATCCGGCCGGTGATGAGCATGTCGAGCGGCATGGTCGGTCAGCCTACCGGGTCAGCCAGGAGCTTCGCGAGGCCGTCACGTTCGAGGCCGGCGCCGAGCCCGAGCGACAGCGCCACGCGTGTCTTGATCGCGCACAGGGTCCCCGCAGGGATCGCCCCGGCGCGGACCCACGTGCCGCCACCGCCCGGGAAGGCGTAGGCCGTGGTGACGGCGCCGCCCGGACATCGCGAGGCCAGAACGACCGCGATCTCGCGCGTCATCGCTCGTTCTGCCGCGGCGAGCATCCCTGGCGACGTATTCCCCGCTCCGGTCGCTGCGACGACGACACCCCTCGCCCCCGTCGCGACCGCGGCGTCGATCATCGCGCCGTCCGTGCCGATCCCAGCCTCGACGAGCTCCACGCGGGCGCCCTCCGATGGCACCGGCCGGAGCCGCCGGCGTGGCCCGCGTAGCCCGGCCACGACATCGCCTCCCTCCCCCACGGTCCCGAGGGACCCACGGTTGGGCGAACGGAACGTGTCGAACGCCGTCGTATGCATCTTGGTCACGTCGTCGGCCGCTTCGATGGTGCCAGCGAGCGCGACCACGACCCCTGGATCTCGAAGCGACGGTGACGCGGCCGCCGCCACGGCCCGCCGCAGGTTCGCCGGTCCGTCGTAGCCGTCCTCGTGCGACGCCCGCATCGCACCAGTCACCACGACCGGCTTCGAGGAGTCGAGGACCAAGTCCCATGCGAACGACGTCTCCTCGATCGTGTCGGTCCCCTGGACGACCACGACGCCATCGATGGCGTCATCGTCGAGGGCGCTCTGGATGACGCCACCGAGCGTCATGACGTCGCGGAACGTGAAGTGGCTCGCGGGCGTGAGCCCACGGTCGATCGGGACGACTTCCGCGAGGGCATCCAGACCGGGTGTTCGTGCGAGGATCGCGGCGCCGTCGAGCGAGGGCACGTTGCCACCCGCCACGGGATCGAAAACCATGCAGATCGTCCCGCCCGTGAAGACGACGGCGACGCGCGGCATCGGTCAGTCGCGGTCCGCAGGGTCGGCCGGGCCGGGCGGCGCCCAGGGCGGCGGTGGAGGCGCGGTAACCGGATGAGGCGCCGAAGCCGGCCGCGCCGCCTCGCTTCGCCAGGACGGACGGTCGGCACCAAGAGCAGCCGCGATCGGGTCTTCCGCGTGCGGGTCGGCCGTCACGGCCGCCCATTCCGGCGTCGATCCGCGGCGGAGGACACTCGCGACACCCGCGATGATCACCGCGATGGCCACGACGAGCATCACGGTCGCGGTCCCGATCAGGTCGGAGATCGGGCCGACGATGATGATCGGCAGGAAGCTCGACACCGAGACGAGCATGTTCAGCACGCCGAACACGCGGCCGCGGACGTCTTCCGGCAGGTCCTCCTGGAGCTGCGTCTGCGAGGGGATGGCGACCGCGCCGTAGGCGATGCCCGCGATGAACGCGATGAACACGACGATCGCGAGCAGCGATGTGATCGCCGACAGGTCGAGCAGGTCGCCTGCGGCATCGACCCGCTGCAGGAATTGGCTTATCGGCCCCGCGATCGACAGCAGCGCAAGGGCCACGCCGAGCACGATCAGACCGCCCTCGATGACGCGCCGCCGCGGCAGGAACTTGCCGTATGCGTTCAGCAGCAGGATGCCCATCACGATGCCGCCACCGAGCGGCAGGACGATGACCGCGATGTCCTTCGGCTTCAGGCCGAGCGCCGATTGAGCGAAGTCGGGGCCGAGCACCCCGAGAACGCCGACGAGCGACGCCGTGATGCCGAGATAGAGCAGCGACCACGCGATCGCGCGGTTCTCGCGGATGATCGAGAACCCCTCGCGGAGCTGATCGACCGTGGAGTGCATGGCGGCCGAGGTCTCGCCCACGGCCGTCGCGCTGCCGTTCGCATGCGATGGTGGTGGTGACGGCGGGAGCGTGAAGCAGAAGATCGCCGCAAGGAAGTAGAGCCCGGCGACGACGATGATCACGGCCTGCGGACCCGCGATGTTGATCACCAGCGGACCGAGCAACGCGAAACCGAGGGCGAACGCCGCGTTGAGGGTGAGCGTGAAGACGCCGTTCGCCGACAGCAGCTGCCGCCGCGGGACGACCTGCGGGATCATCGCAGCTTCCGCGGGTGCGAAGAACACCGTGACCGTCGATATGAACAGGTTCAGCAGGATGATCAGCAATAGGTAGTCGCCGACGAGCACCAGCACGATGCTGGCGATGCCGCGCAGGACGTTCGTCGCGATCAGCACGAGCCGGCGGTCGACCCGGTCGACATACACGCCGGCCACCGCCGAGAACAGCACCGCCGGCCCGAGGAACGACAAGATCAACAGGCTGACAGCGGTGTTCGGGTTGCTCTCCGAGACGATGACCGTCAGCCCGAACAGCACCATGTTGCCGCCGATCTGGGTCGCTGCCTGCGACAGCCAGAGGCGGAGGAACGGCGGGTTTCGGAAGACGGCGAGCGCGCCCTCGCCGGATGTGTCCTCAGCGTCGGTCTCGAGCGCCTCGGCCTCCAGCCGTACTCCGGTATCGGTCACGTGGCTCCGTCGCCGCGGATCCCTGCGTCCGGTGGCGCGTCGGTCGTGATCGCCGCGGTGATCGTCGGGTCACCGCGCTCCACGAAACCGGCGAGCCGGCGTTCGAGCGTCGCGCGCTCGATCAACACGTGCCTGCCACACGTCTGGCAACGCAGCCCGATGTCGGCCCCGAGGCGGTCGACGAGCCAGGTGTCGCCACCGCAGGGATGCGTCTTGCGGAGGCGCACGACATCGCCGAGCAGCAGATCGAGGACGGGACGGTCCGGCACGGCGGGGAGGGTATCAGAGGCGTGGATGACCATGGCTCGGCACGAGTTGCCGGTCCGTGGCCGGGACGCCGATCCGATCGAGCGGCGTGACCTCGACGCTCACGTCGGGTTGCGTGGCGGACAACTGGGCGATGATCCCGCCCGGTCGGGTGAGCGAGCCGGTCAGCTTGTCCGGTGCACCGATCGCGTTGAGCGTGAACGGATCATCGAGCGGTCGCGCATCGAGGGTCGCGGCCCCGGCCGCCCCGAGCACCACGATCCCGGGCACCAACCGCACGTCATCGATCGCCATCGCCTCAGCCCCGGCGTTGCGGAGCTCGTTGACGAGATCCTCGATGCCCGACCCGTCGATCGGGCCGCGCACGGTGACCGAGACGCCCGGTCCCATCGCCGGATCGATGCCCGCGTACAGGCGGACACGGCGGAGGTCCGCGCGCAACTCATCGACCGAGACGTCGCCACGCGCGGTGTTCTGCGAGAGGACGTTCAGCTCGCTCTCGAGCGTCGCCACCTCGGTGCGAAGCTGGTCATTGCGGTCGTCCAGATTGGCCACGAGCACCGTCAGGTCCTGCGACGACAGCCCGGCGAAGGCGGCGCCACTCGCCTGCGTGCGCAGCTGGATGACGACCAGCACGCCGAGCAGGAATGTCACTGCAGCGATGGTGAGCTGGCTGCGGCGTCGACGCATCGCTAGGGCGACGCCCCCGGAGAAGGCTCGGGCCGCGCGTAGCGCAGCGTGACGGTGCCGGCGAAAGCCGGGATATCGACGGCCTCGGGCTCGGCGATCGAGACCCCGATGCCGAAGCCCTGGGCGCGTGTCCGGATGAGATCGACGAAGCCGGGCGATGCACTCAGGCGCGCGTACAGGTCGTTCGGACCGATCGCGGAGACCTGGTATGGGCCGGCGAGGTAGGCCGCGTTCACCAGGATCGACGGACCGACATCGATGACGGCGGTCGTCGGCGTGATCCGCTCGCCGTTGATCGCGATCGCCTCGGCGCCCGCGGCCCATAGCTCCTCTACGACGGACCGCAGATCGCGCGCACCGACGAGGTAGTCGGCCTGGTCCGCGCCCGGCGCG
>Ga0070686_100001116_pt1 | contig 15433 bp, 16 predicted proteins | sample KBSS23LmetaG_FD_65654 | JGI IMG/M metagenome (GOLD analysis project Ga0070686, IMG submission 65654) | Switchgrass rhizosphere microbial communities from Kellogg Biological Station, Michigan, USA - KBS S2-3L metaG | ecosystem: Host-associated > Plants > Roots > Rhizosphere ... | reverse complement strand
GGCTGGCTGGTGCGGACCGCGCTCGAAGACCGGCTCGGGCGCGGCGGCGGCGCGGCCGTCTACCGGCTCGAGGTCGAGCTCGACGACAATATCACCGGCTTCGGCATCCGCCCCGACGACGCGGTGACGCGCGAGCGGCGGACCTTGCGCGCGCGCTACCGGCTGGTCGAGGCCGGCCGCGGCACCGTCCTGCTCGACGCGACCGCCGGCTCGGACGCCGGCGTCGACGTCGTCTCCTCGGAATATGCGACCATGGCCGCGGAGCAGACCGCGCTCGAGCATCTCGCCGTCACCATCGCCGACCAGATCGTCTCGCGCATCGCCCTCTACGCGTCGCGCGGCGGCCGGCCGCCCGCCGCGCCCGCCGCCGGGGCCCGATGAAGGCCAATCGGCCGCAGATCGAGAAGGCGTTGAAGGCGCCGGGCGAGATCCGCTTCTTCCTGCTCCACGGCCCCGACGAATCGGGCAGCCGGGCCCTGGTCAAGGCGCTCGGCGCGGCGATGGGGCCGGAGGCGGAGCGGATCGACCTCGGCGGCGCCGAGCTGCGGGGCGATCCGGCGCGGCTCGCGGACGAAGCCGCCGCGATCTCGATGTTCGGCGGGGCGCGCTGGATCCTGGTCGAGCCGGCCGGCGACGAGACGGTGCCGGCCCTGGAAGCCCTGCTCCAGGCGCCCGCGGCGGGCAATCCGGTGGCCCTCGTCGCCGGAAGCCTCAAGCCCGCCTCCAAATTGCTGAAGCTGGCGCTCGGCGCGCCGGCGGCCCTGGTCTTTGCGAGCTACCCGCCCGACGGGCGCGAGGCCGGTCAGCTCGTCCTCGCCATGGCCCGCGCCATGGGCCTGGTCCTCCGGCCCGACGTCGCCAACCGGATCGCCGCCGCCTGCGGCGGCAACCGCGCGATCATCGAGCAGGAGCTCGCCAAGTTCGCGCTCTACGCGGGGGCCGCGCCCGACTCGCCCAGGCCGATCGACCATGACGTGGTCGACGCGCTCGGCGCCGCGGCCGACGAGGGCGACATGGCGCGGCTCGTCGACTTCGCCGCAGGCGGCAATGCAGCGGCGCTTGAAGCGGAGCTGGTCCGGCTTCACGCCGAGGGGCTGGAGGGGATCACGCTGATCCGGGCGATGCTGCGGCGGATGGCGCTGCTGGCGCGGCTGCGGGCCGAGGTCGAGCGCGGCTCGGAGCCCGGCGCCGTCATGGCGTCAGCCGGAAAATCGATCTTTTTCAAGGAGAAGGACGGGATCGAGCGGCAGCTTCGGCGCTGGCCCTCCGACCTGATCGCCAAGGCGATGACTCGCCTCTCCGATGCCGAGCGCCAGGTGAAGAGCGCCGGCGCGGTCGGCCCGATCGCCGCGGACGCGGAATTGTTCGCCATCTGCCGGCAGGCCGCTCGGCTCAGGTGAGCCTCAGCTCAGTCCAGGGAGATTCCGGCCCGTTCGACTGCCTGTAAGGCAGGCGCTCAGGGCATGCTTCCGGGATGACGGCCTGTGGGGGCCCGTCAGAACCGGTCGCCGCTCAGGCGCTGGCAGATCATGTCGAGCTGATCGAGCGTCGAATAAGCGAGCGTCACCGAGCCGCCCGCCTGGCTGTGGCGGATCGAGACCTTGATCCCGAGCAGGTCGCCCAATTGCCGCTCAAGCGCGGAGATGTCGGCCTTGCTGCCGTCGATCGGCGTCGGACGCGGCCGGCGCGCCTTGCCGCCTTTGGCGAGCTTCTCGGTCTCGCGGACCGAAAGGCCGCGGCGGATCACGTCCTCGGCGAGCGCCTCGGGATCGGGCGCGGTGATCAAAGCGCGGGCATGGCCCATGGTCAACTGGCCGGCCGCGACGAGCGCCTGGACCTTGGGAGGAAGGTCGAGTAATCTCAATAAGTTAGCGACATGGCTGCGCGACTTGTGGACGAGCCGGCCCAATTCCTCCTGGGTATGGGCATAATCGTCGACGAGCCTTTTATAGGCCTGCGCCTCCTCGATCGCGTTGAGGTCCTGGCGCTGGATATTCTCGATCAGGGCGACCTCGAGCGTCTCCTCGTCGCTGAACTCGCGCACGATCGCCGGGATCTCGTGGAGACGCGCGCGCTGCGCCGCCCGCCAGCGCCGCTCGCCGGCGACGATCTGGAAGCGGTGGCCGTGCGGCCGCACCACGATCGGCTGGATGACGCCGCGCGCCTGGATCGAGGCGGCGAGCTCGACCAGGCCTTCCTCCTGGAAGACCCGGCGCGGCTGGCCCGGATGCGGCTCGATGCTCGCGACCGGGATCATCTGGACCGTGCCGCGCGTGCTTTCGCCGGGCGCGACCGAGGCCTCCTGGGCGACCTCGCCGAGCAAGGAGGAGAGGCCGCGGCCGAGGCCGGAGGGGCGCTTCTTCATCGGGAAGGGATCGCTCATGCCGCCTCCTTCCGCTTGGGCAGGCGCTCGATCAGCTCGCGCGCGAGCGCCATATAGGCTTCCGAGCCCGGGCAGCGATGATCGTAGATCAGGGCCGGCATGCCGTGGCTGGGGGCTTCCGAGAGGCGGACGTTGCGCGGGATCACCGTCTCGAACACCACCTTGCCGAGGCAGGCGCGGACGTCGGCCGCGACCTGCGCCGAAAGGTTGTTGCGCCGGTCGAACATGGTCAGGGCGACGCCGAGGATCGACAGCTCGGGGTTGAAGCGGGCGCGGATCCGCTCGACCGTCTGAAGGAGCTGGCTGAGCCCTTCGAGGGCGAAGAACTCCGTCTGCAGCGGCACCAGGATCGAATTGGCGGCGATCAGGGCGTTGACCGTGAGCAGGCCGAGCGAGGGCGGGCAATCGATCAGGCAGACGTCCCAGCGCAGGTCCGCGGCGCCTTCCAGCGCCGTGTCGAGCCGATGAGTTCTTCCTTGTAATTCAATGAGTTCGATCTCGGCGCCGGAAAGATCGACGGTCGCCGGGATGAGATCGAGCCGGGGCACGCGGGTCGCGACCACGGCCTGGTCGAGGGTCGATTGGCCGGTCAGCAGCTCGTAGCTCGAATGGGCGCGCTGGCTATGCCCGATGCCCATGCCGGTCGAGGCATTGCCCTGCGGATCGAGGTCGATCAGCAACACGCGGCTGCCGGTGGCGGCGAGCGCGGTGGCGAGGTTGATCGCGGTCGTGGTCTTGCCGACCCCGCCTTTCTGGTTTGCCACCGCGATCCGGATCATCTGCTTCTTCCTCTGCCCGCCCTGCGGATGCCCGTGGCGACGATGATCCGCGCATCGGGGTCCGTGACGCTCGGTTCGAGCCGGAAGTCACCCTGCCACGAAGAGTCGAGCGCTTCCAGTTCCGTCTGCGCGTTTCGGCCCTTGGGAAGGAGCCAGATCGTCTTTGCTGTGGACAAATCTGTGCCCAATTGGAGCAGCCGCCCCAAAGGCGCGAAGGCGCGGGCGCTGATCACGTCGAAGGGCCGCGGCGCGAGGCGCTCCACCCTGCTCGCGACGATCTCGACCGCGACGCCGAGCGATTCGGCGGCGCGATGGAGGAAGTCGGCGCGCAGCCGCCTTTCCTCGACGAGCGTGACCGGCCCCTTGTGCAGCAGCGCGACGACCAGGCCCGGAAAGCCAGCGCCGGTGCCGAGGTCGACCCAGGCCGCGGCGGGCGAGGGCGCGAAGCGCAGCAGCTGCGCCGAATCGGCGATGTGACGAGTCCAGACTGGGCCCAACGTCGCGGCCGAAACGAGATTCTGGCGCTCATTCTCTTCCCGCAGCAGGGCGATGAAGGCGTCGAGCCGCGCCATTGTTTCACGTGGAACATCAAAGTTGCGGGCGAATCGATCGCGATCATCCGTTTCGCCCATCAGGCCGCCTTGCGGCGGGCGTGGACGAGGATCGCGGCGAGCGCGGCCGGCGTCACGCCCCGGATGCGTGAGGCGGCGCCGAGCGTCGAAGGACGGGCGGCGCTCAGCCTTTCCACCATCTCGTTGGAAAGGCCCGGCAGGGCCGCATAATCGAGGCTCTCGGGAATGCGCACCGCCTCGTCGGCCCGAAGCCGCTGGAGCTCCGCTTCCTGCCGCGCGACATAGGGCGCGTAGCGATGATCCTGGATCGCCTCTTCCAGGAGAGCGGGCGCGAAACGCGCCAATTCGGGCGCCAGCGCAACCAAGGAAGCGGCGTCGGTCTCCGGAAAGCGAAGGCGATCGGCGAGGCTGGGCCTGCCATCGCGCTGCGCCGTCAAAATGGTCTCGATTTCGGCGCGCGCCTGCTGGGCCGCCTCGAAATGGCCCCACCGGGCCTCGGATACGCAGCCGGCAGCGATCGCCTTGGGGGTCAGCCGCGCCGCGGCATTGTCCGCGCGCAGCCGCAGGCGATATTCGGCGCGGGCGGTGAGCATGCGATAGGGCTCGGTGACGCCCTGCAGGACCAGGTCGTCGACCATCACCCCGATATAGGAGTCGCTGCGGTCGAACAGGATCGGGGCGCGGCCGGCCGCCCAGGCGGCGGCGTTGAGACCCGCGACCAGGCCCTGCGCGGCAGCCTCCTCATAGCCGGTGGTGCCGTTGATCTGACCGGCCAGATAGAGGCCTTCGACGTCTCGCACACCGAGCGTCGGCTCGAGGATGCGCGGATCGACATGGTCATATTCGACCGCATAGCCGGGCTGGAAAATGGTGGCGCGCTCGAGGCCCGCCATCGAGCGGATCATCGCCAGCTGGACGTCTTCCGGCAGCGACGTCGAGATCCCGTTGGGATAGACGGTCGGGTCGTCGAGGCCCTCGGGCTCTAGGAAGATCTGATGGCTGTCACGGTCGGCGAAGCGGTGGACCTTGTCCTCGATCGACGGGCAGTAGCGTGGGCCGATCCCGCTGATCTCGCCGCCGAACAGAGGAGAACGGGCCAGATTCGCGCGAATGAACGCGTGCGTACGGGCATTGGTGCGGGTGATTGCGCAGAAGAGCTGCGGCGCGGATCGGCCGGCGCTCATCGCCGACATGGTCCAGTCGCCGTCGTCCGATTCCTGGCGCTCCAGGCCGGCCCAGTCGATCGTCCGGCCGTCGAGCCGCGGCGGCGTTCCCGTCTTCAGCCGCGCCAGCGGAAGGCCGAGCGCGCGGAGCTGAAGGGCGAGCGCGGTCGCCGCCCGCTCGCCGACACGGCCGCCGGCGCGGCTGGCCATGCCGAAATGGAGCTTGCCGCCGAGAAAGGTGCCGGTCGCGAGGATCACCGCGCGCGCAGAGAGCGCACGGCCGTCGGCGAGAGCCAGCCCGGCGACTCGGCGATCCTCCAGCCGCAAGGCGCTCGCCTCGCCTTCAACCACGCTGAGCCCGTCCTGGGCCTCAACCAGATCATGAATCGCCGCCTTGTAGCGCTTGCGGTCGGCCTGGATGCGGGGGCCGCGCACCGCGGCGCCCTTGCTCGCATTGAGCATGCGGTAATGGATCGCGGCATGATCCGAAGCGCGCGCGATGAGCCCGTCGAAGGCGTCGACCTCACGGATCAGATGACCCTTGCCGAGGCCGCCCATGGCGGGGTTGCAGGACATCGCGCCGATCTGGGCGCGGTCGAAGCTGACCAGAGCCACCGAGGCGCCCAGGCGGGCCGCAGCCGCCGCCGCCTCGGTGCCGGCGTGGCCGCCGCCGACCACGATGATGTCGAAATCCTGCCTCACGGCGCGCGTCCTAGCGCATTTGTTCCACGTGGAACATTCATTTGCCGATGCAGAAACGCCCGAACAGCGAATCGAGCATGTCCTCGATGCCTGCCCGGCCCGTGACCCGGTCGAGCGCGAAGCGGGCCCGCCGGAGCGATTCGGCGGCGAGCAGGGGATCCGGTGCCGAGGCCGCCTCCCGGACAGCCTCAGCCGTTTCGATGAGAGCCCCGCGGTGCCGGTCGTTGATCGCGGTCTCGCCCTCAATGGGGAGAAGCGATGTTGAATACTGAATCAGAAGTCGAATGAGATCGGCCAAACCCTGCTTAGTCTTCGCTGAAACGGCGATGTCCGCCTCCGGATTGGGCGGAACCAGATCGGCCTTGGCCTGAACGAGCAAGGCGCGCTCGGGCCGGTCGGCCGCGTCGCCCAGCCAGAGGACGAGATCCGCCGCCTCGATCTGGCTCCGCGCGCGTTCGACCCCCATCGTCTCGATCCTGCCGCCGCCGGCGCGGAGCCCGGCGGTGTCGACCAGCAGGAAGGGGACGCCGCCGAGCGCGACCGGCGCCTCGATCACGTCCCGGGTCGTGCCCGGGATTTCCGACGTGATCGCGGCATCGCGCCCAAGCAAAACATTGAGAAGGGTAGATTTTCCGGCATTGGGCGGTCCCGCGATGACGACACGTACTCCCTCCTTGAGCCGCTCCACGGTCGGCCGGGCAATGAAGGCGTCCAGCTCCGCGGCAAGCGCCGAGAGCGGCGGCCCGACATCCTCCGCCGCGACGTCGCCTTCGTCCGAGAAATCGAGCATTGCCTCGACCTCGGCGGCGATCGCAAGCAGCCGCTCCTGCCATGAAGCGACCTGGCGGCTCAGCGCGCCACCGGCCAGGGCCAGGGCCGCGCGGCGCTGGGATTCGGTCTCGGCCTCGATCAGATCGGCGAGCCCCTCGGCCTGGGCGAAGTCGATCCGGCCGTTCTCGAACGCGCGCCGGGTGAACTCGCCGGGTTCCGCGAGCCGCAAGCCCTCGATCCCCTCCAGCGCCGCGAGCGCGGCCGCGACCACCGAACGGCCGCCATGGAGCTGGAGCTCGACGACATCCTCGCCGGTCTCGCTGGCGGGCCCATCGAAGCGAAGAACCAATGCCTTATCAAGGACTTCGCCGCCGGCGCGCAAGGTCGCCAGCTTGGCCATGCGCGGCGCGGGCAGCCGCCCGGCGAGGGCCTCCAGGGCCGCATGCGCCCGCGGCCCGCTGATCCGCACCACCGCCACCGCGGCCGGCGGCGCGCCCGACGACAAAGCGAAGATGGTGTCGTTCAGCTGCCCGTCTTCCCGCCCATCTGGCCGAGCATCTGCTTCCACATGGTCATGCCCGCCTCGTTCATCGGACCCCAGGCTTTCATCATGTCGCCGAACATCTCCGGCGTCGGGCCCTCGGTCACGGCGGCCTTCATCTTTTCGACATAGGCCTCGTGGACCGGGCCGAGGTCCGGCAGGCCGAGAAACCGCCGCGCCTCCTCGGGCGTGCAATCGACGTCGACCGTGACTTTCATGGCGCGCCTCCTTCGCGGACCTTTTGGCGGACGGGCTGTATGGCTATAGAGCCGGCCTGCGCAAGAGGAGGGACAGGCGATGGCCCATGTCGAGATCCGGACCCTGGACGGCGAAGGACGCTTCAATGCCTGGCTGGCGGAGCCGGAAGGGGCGCCCAAAGGCGCGATCATCGTCATCCAGGAGATATTCGGAGTCAATGAGGGCATCCGCCGCAAGGCCGACCATTGGGCCTCCTTGGGCTATGTGGGGATCGCGCCCGATCTGTTCTGGCGGCTGGAGCCGGGCGTCGAGCTCGATCCCGACGTTCCGGAGGAATTCCAGCAGGCTCTGGCCCTGATGCAGCGCTTCGACCAGGACAAGGGCATCGCCGACATCGAGGCGGCGATCCGCGAGGCGCGTTCGCGCCTGCCCCAAGGCGGCAAGGTCGGCGCGGTCGGCTATTGCCTCGGCGGCCGGCTCGCCTTCATGACGTCAACCCGCACCGATATCGACGCCTCGGTCGCTTATTATGGAGTCGGGCTCGAGGGGCTGCTCGGCGAGAAGCATGCCATCGCCCACCCCCTCATGCTGCACATCGCCGGCGCCGACCATTTCGTCACGCCCGACAAGCAGGCCCAGATCCACGAGGGCCTCGACGACCATCCCAAGGTGACGATCCACGATTATCCGGGCGAGGATCACGGCTTCGCGGCCGAGATGGGCAAGAGGCGCAGCGCCGCTGCCGCCGAGCTCGCCGACAGCCGCACCGAGGCCTTCTTCGCCGAGCATATCGGCTAGACAATCTGCGTTTCAGCGGCGGGCATAGAACAAGAGGTCAATTGCGACCACGCGGACGGACAGAACAAGAGCGCGCATAAACCCGCCGGTTACAAAAAGTCGGTGTCGGGACGGCCGCCCGGGGTGCACAGCGGGGCGGCTCTCCACCCTCAACCGACCAGAATGGGGCAACAAGACGCATGGAACCCTATCGCCTCCTCATCCGCCGCACCGGCGGCCCCGAAGTCATCGAGCGCGAGGCGCTGGGCGCGCTTTCGCCCGGACCCGGCCAGGTCCGCATCCGCCATGAGGCGATCGGGCTCAACTATATCGACACCTATCACCGCACCGGCCTCTATCCGCTGCCTTTGCCCTCGGGCCTCGGCAGCGAAGCCGCGGGCGTGGTCGAGGCCGCGGGCGAAGGCGCGGGCTTCGAGGAGGGCGCGCGCGTCGCTTATGCGCTGGCGCCCGTCGGCGCCTATGCCACCCACCGGCTGATCGCCGCCGACCGCCTGGTCCGGCTTCCGGACGATGTCGACGCGGAGACGGCCGCGGCGGTGATGCTCAAGGGCTGCACCGCCGAAATGCTGATCGAGCGCTGCGCCAGGGTGCAAGCGGGCGACTGGGTGCTGGTCCACGCCGCGGCGGGCGGGGTCGGCTCGATCCTGGTGCCGTGGCTGAAGGCGATCGGCGCCCAGGTGATCGCCCATGCCGGATCGGCGGAGAAGGCCGCGATCGCGTCCGGGCTCGGTGCCGATCATGCCTTGTCCTGCGCCTTCGAGGCGCTTGCGGAGAAGGTAAGCGAGATCACCGGCGGCGCGGGCGTCCGCGCCGCGTTGGACGGCGTCGGCGCGGCGAGCTGGGCGGCCTCGCTGGCGAGCCTCGGCCGGCGCGGCATGATGGTGACCTACGGCAACGCCTCGGGCCCGGTGCCACCGTTCAGCCCGCTCGAGCTGGCGCGCGGCGGCTCGCTGTTCCTGACCCGGCCGACGCTCGGCGACTATGTGGCGAAGCGCGAAGAGCTCGAAGCCAGCGCGGCGCGGCTGTTCGAAATGATCCGCTCCGGCGCGGTTCCGGTGAGGATCGGCGCCCGCTTCCCGCTGGCCGAGGCCGCCGACGCCCACCGCGCGCTCGAAGCGCGGGCGACCACCGGATCGACCCTGCTTATCCCTTGAGCCAGCCGGACAAAGTGGGCCCCAGATCGTGGGCGCCCTCCCAGATCATGTTGAGCGCGACGTAGAGGATCAGCAGCAGCCCGATCCAGGCTATCCAGCGGTAGCGCTGGACGAGCTTGGCGACGAGATTGGCGGCGAGGCCCATCAGGGTCACGGACAAGGCAAGGCCGATGAACAGGACCGCCGGATGCTCGCGCGCCGTCGCGGCGACCGCGAGGACGTTGTCGAGGCTCATCGAGAGGTCGGCGAGCGTGACCTGGACCGCGGCCCGGAGGAAGGTCTTGCTGCGCGGCGGCCCCTCGACGTCCGCGGTCTCGGGATCGTCGGCAGTGACGTCGTGCCCCGGGCTAAGCTCGCGATACATGTTGTAGGCGACCCAGAGCAGAAGCAGGCCGCCCGCCAGCACCAGCCCGGTGATCTTCAGCAATTGGGTCGCGATCAGGGCGAAGCCGATCAGGAAGATCAGCGCCATGAACACGCCGAGCATGATCACCCGCCGCCGCTCCCGCGCCGGGAGGCCCGAGGTCAAAGTGCCCATGATGACGACATTGTCGCCCGCCATGGTGAGGTCGATCAGGATCACCTGGCCGAGGGTGAAGAGGCCCGCAGCGGTGAAGATGTCGGCGAAGTCGAACATGGCGGCCGCTCCCGGCGACTCCCGCTACTGGTTCATCGAGGCGAAGAAATCCTCGTTGGTCTTCGAATCCTTCATCTTGTCGAGCAGGAACTGCATCGCGTCGACCGTGCCCATCTGCATGAGGATCCGCCTCAGCACCCACATCTTGGAGAGCTTGCCCTGGTCGACCAGCAATTCCTCCTTGCGAGTGCCCGATTTGCCGACGTCGAGCGAGGGGAAGATGCGCTTGTCGGAGACCTTGCGGTCGAGCACGATCTCGGAATTGCCGGTGCCCTTGAACTCCTCGAAAATGACCTCGTCCATCTTGGAGCCGGTGTCGATCAAGGCGGTGGCGATGATCGAGAGCGAGCCGCCCTCCTCGATGTTGCGCGCCGCGCCGAAGAACCGCTTCGGCCGCTGCAGCGCATTGGCGTCGACGCCGCCGGTCAACACCTTGCCCGACGACGGCACCACCGTGTTGTAGGCCCTGCCCAGGCGGGTGATCGAATCGAGCAGGATGACGACGTCCTTCTTGTGCTCGACCAGGCGCTTGGCCTTCTCGATCACCATCTCGGCGACCTGGACGTGGCGGCTGGCGGGCTCGTCGAAGGTCGAGGAGATGACCTCGCCCTTCACCGAGCGCTGCATGTCGGTGACCTCCTCGGGCCGCTCGTCGATCAGCAGAACGATCAGGAATACTTCGGGATGGTTGTCGGTGATCGCGCGGGCGATGTTCTGGAGGAGGACGGTCTTGCCGGTCCTCGGCGGCGCGACGATCAGGGCCCGCTGGCCCTTGCCCTGCGGCGAGATGATATCGATGACCCGGGCCGATTTGTCCTTGATCGTCGGATCGGCGCTGTCGAGGGTCAGCTTCTCGTCGGGATAGAGCGGGGTGAGATTGTCGAAATTGACCCGGTGGCGGACCGCATCGGGGTCGTCGAAATTGACCTGGGAGACGCGCACGAGGCTGAAATAGCGCTCGCCCTCCTTGGGGCCGCGAATCTCGCCCTCGACCGTGTCGCCGGTCCTGAGCCCGAACTTGCGGACCTGGTTGGGCGAGACGTAGATGTCGTCGGGGCCGGCCAGATAGTTGGAATCGGCCGAGCGCAGGAAGCCGAAGCCGTCCTGCAGCACTTCGATCGTGCCCATCCCCATGATCTCGCCGCCCTGGTCGGCGCGGACCTTGAGGATCGAGAACATCAGCTCCTGCTTGCGCAGGGTCGAGGCGCCTTCGACGCCGAGCTCTTCGGCCATCGCGACGAGTTCGGCGGGGGTTTTCAGCTTGAGGTCGTTCAGATGCATTTTGGGAAACTCTTGAGATACGGATTCCGGGCGGGGAAACTCGGAATGTCTGGGAAAATTGGGGTGCTTGAAATCCCGCACGGACGGCAGGGCAACGACTGAAGCCGCCGTTATGCTCCGCCCAGGGTCAAGTCAAGCGAACGCAAGGATCAAAAGGGGCGGACGATCACCAGCACGACGATCAGGGCGACCGCGATGCCGGGGATCTCGTTCATGATCCTGAGCGCCTTGCCGCTCACCGGCCGCACGCCCTTCTCCAGCTTCTTGCCATAGTCGATCATCCAGCCGTGATAGCCCGAGAGGGCGACGACGATGACGAACTTGGCGAGGAACCAGCCCTGGCTCCAGGCATGGGTGATGTAGGCGAGCAGCAGGCCGAAAATCCAGACCAGGATCATCGCCGGCGTGATGATGATCTTGCGGAGCTTGCGCTCCCGCTCGATCCACTTCCTCTCCTCGTCCGAGCCCGGCGCCGATTCCTGATGGTAGATATAGTAGCGCGGCAGCATGAACAGGCCCGCGATCCAGAAGATCACGAAGATGATATGGCCGGCCTTGAGCCATGCATAAGTCACGATCAGCAGCGATCCGATTTCGTAGGTCACCGGCGCACCAGGGCGAGCAATTGCTCGACATGGGCGATAGGCGTTTCCTTGATGATGCCGTGGCCGAGGTTGAAGATGTGCGGCCTCCCCTGGAAGCTAGATAGGATGCGCCCCACCGCATTTTCAAGCGCGGCGCCGCCGGCAAGCAGAGCGAGCGGGTCGAGATTGCCCTGGAGCGGCAGGCTCTCGGGCAGCTCCCGCGCGGCCCAGGCTGGATCGATCGTCTCGTCGAGCCCGAGCGCGCCGATCCCGGTCTCGCGCGCATAAGCGGCGAGCTTGGCGCCGGCGCCCTTGGGAAAGCCGATGACCGGCACCCCAGGGTGGCGGATCTCGAGCGCGGCCACGATCCGCGCGGTGGGCGCGATCACCCAGCGCTCGAATTGATCCGGGGCGAGGCTGCCGGACCAGCTGTCGAACAATTGCACGGCTTCCGCGCCGGCCTCGATCTGGCCCGAGAGATAGTCGATCGTCGCTTCCGCGATGGCGTCGACGATCGCCGCGAAAGCCTCAGGATCGGCATAAGCGAGGCGCCGCGCCTCGGCCTGGTCGCGGCTGCCCTGGCCCGCCACCATATAGGTCGCGACCGTCCAGGGGCTGCCCGCGAAGCCCAGCAAAGTCGTTTCGGCCGGGAGGCGCGACTTCACTTTCTCCACAGTCCGATAGATGGGCTCGAAACGCGCCGGTACGCGCTCCAGCGACGCCAGCGCCGCATCGACCAGAGGCGGCGACAGGCGCGGCCCTTCGCCCTCCTCGAAGCGCAGATCCTGGCCGAGCGCATGGGGCACGATCAGGATGTCGGAAAAAAGGATCGCCCCGTCGAAGCCGAAACGGCGGATCGGCTGGAGCGTGATCTCGGCCGCGGCCTCGCTGTCCTGGACGAGCGCCAGAAAGCCGCCCTTCTGCGCGCGCAAGGCCCGATATTCGGGCAGGTAGCGCCCTGCCTGACGCATCAGCCAGATCGGAATAGTATCGGAAATACCGCCGCTTAGGACATTCAAAAGGGGCTTGGACGGAGCGGGCATCGGGCTCGGAGTCTCCGCTCTCTTATCCTTTATAGAATCTTAAAAGAGAGTCTGTTGAAGTTTGTAGGACCGGGATGAGCGGGGCTTATTCGCTCGCACAAATTTTGCCAACAGCTTGACACGGAGCGACTCGCGGCTTTGCGCGGAGTCGCTCGCCTCATCCCCGGAATCCACAGACGGGGTGTGAATTTTTTCCGCTGTGCGCGCGGCTGTGGACGAACCTGCGCGGCCCGTGGGAGAATCCTGTCCTTGAGTTTGCCCCGAGCCTTCCGCTAGCGATTTCCCCATATTTTTCCACAGGGACATGGCGCCTTGCAGCAGCTTCACCTGCACCTCCTTTCGGATTCGACCGGCGAGACCCTGGACATGGTCGCCAAGGCCTGTCTTGCCCAGTTCGACAATGTCGAGGCGCTGCGCCACCTCTGGCCGATGGTGCGCTCCGAAGGCCATCTCGACCGGGTGCTCGACGACGTCGAGAGCCGGCCTGGCCTGGTCCTCTATACGGTGGTCAATCCGACCATCCGGCGCGAGCTCGAGCGCAAGTGCCGTCAGCGCAAGATCAACGCGGTCTCGGTGCTCGATCCGGTGATCGACGCGCTGGCCGCGGTGAGCGGCGAGGCGGCCAAGGGCCGGGCCGGGCGCCAGCACGTGCTCGACGCCGCCTATTTCGCCCGGGTCGACGCGATCCAGTTCACCATCGCCCATGACGACGGCGTCGGCGTGGAGAATTGGGAGGAGGCCGATATCGTCCTCGCCGGAGTCTCGCGCAGCTCGAAGACGCCGACCAGCATCTATCTCGCCAATCGCGGCTACAAGGTCGCCAACGTTCCGCTCGTGCCCGAATCGCCGCCGCCGCCGAGCCTGTTCCAGCTCAAGCACCCGCTCATCGTGGGCCTCACCACCAATCCCGAGCGGCTGATCCAGATCCGCCGCAACCGCCTGCTTTCGCTCAACCAGGCGCCCGAGACCGACTATGTCGACATGGAGGCGGTCAATGCCGAGCTCGCCTTCGCGCGGCGGATGTTCGCCGACAATGGCTGGCCGGTGATCGACGTCACCCGCCGCTCGATCGAGGAGACCGCGCTGGCGATCGTGAAATTGTGCGCCGAGCGGCTGGAGAAGGCGGCCGGGTGAAATTGCTCCTCGCCTCCCGCAGCGAGACGAGACGGCGGATGCTGGAGGCGGCCGGCGTGACCTTCGAAATCGTGCCGGCGCCGCTCGACGAAGAGGAGGCCAAGGCCGGGCTCCAGGCGGCGGGGTTCGAGGCGCGCGACATGGCCGAGATGCTCGCCGAGATGAAGGCGAAGAGCGTGACCGCGCCCGGCGCGCTGGTGATCGGCGCGGACCAGATTCTGGAGCTGGACGACGGGACGATGCTGAGCAAGCCGGGCTCGCGCGGCGAGGCGCTGGCGCAGCTGCGCGCCCTGTCCGGCCGGACTCACCGTCTCCATTCCGCGGCGGTCATCGCCGAGCATGGCGAACGGGTCTGGGGCGAGACCGAGAGCGTGGCGATGAGGGTCCGCCCGCTCGGCGAAGCCTTTCTCCAGGACTATCTCGATCGCGACTATGAGGCGGTCCGCGCGAACGTCGGCAGCTATCGGGTCGAAGGCCCCGGCGCCCAATTGTTCGAGGAGATTGAGGGCAGCCATTTCGCCATCCTCGGCCTGCCGCTCCTGCCTTTGCTCGCCTATCTGCGCGCGCGCGCACTGCTGCTCGCCTGATGATCGTTCTCGGCCTCACCGGATCGATCGGCATGGGCAAGTCGACCGTGGCGCGCATGTTCGCCGAGGAAGGCGTGCCCGTGTTCGACGCCGACGCGGTCGTCCACCGCCTGCAGGGCCCCGAGGGCGCACTGGTCTCCGAGATCGAGGCGCAATTCCCGGGCACGACCGGCGCGGGCGGCGTCGACCGGGGCGCGCTGGCCGAGCGGGTCCTCGCCGAGCCCGAAAAGCTGAAGCGGCTCGAGGCCCTGGTCCACCCGGCGGTGGCGCGTGCGCGCGCCGCCTTCCTCGCCGATCATGCGCAGGCGCCTCTGGTCGTGCTCGACATTCCCCTGCTGTTCGAGAAAGGCGGCGCGGAACTGGTCGACAGGATCGCGGTCGTCTCCGCCGCGCCCGAGGTCCAGCGCGCCCGCACTCTCGCCCGGCCCGGCATGACGAGCGAGAAGCTCGAGCGAATCCTCGCCTACCAGATGCCCGATGCCGAGAAGCGCGCGCGCGCCGACTTCGTCATCCCGACCGATTGTTCTCTCGACGAAACAAGGGCTTCGGTTCGCCACATCCTCGCTTGCCTTGGCGAGTCGCCCGATTCATAGAGACCCGATGCGCGAAATCGTCTTCGATACCGAAACCACGGGGCTCAGCCCGGCCGGCGGCGACCGGATGGTCGAGATCGGCTGCGTCGAGATGTTCAACCGGTGCGAGACCGGGCGCAGCTTCCATAGCTATTTCAATCCCGGCCGGCCGATGCCGAGCGAGGCGGAGGCGGTGCACGGCCTCAGCGACCGCTTCCTCTCCGACAAGCCGAGCTTCCACGAGCGTTGTGAGGAGCTGCTCGAATTCATCGGCGAATCGCCGATGATCGCGCACAATGCCCCCTTCGATTTCGGCTTCATCAACCACGAGCTCGGCCAATGCGGCCGTCCCCCGGTCTGCACGTCGCGGATGATCGACACCCTCGCCATCGCCCGCCAGAAATTCCCGGGCGCCAAGCACAGCCTAGATGCACTCTGCACGCGCTTCGGCGTCGACCGCTCGCAGCGGATCAAGCACGGCGCCCTGCTCGACGCGCAATTGCTCGCCCAGGTCTATGTCGAGCTGACCGGCGG